>Ga0172374_1000156_pt1 | contig 57379 bp, 44 predicted proteins | sample LakKiv3m_FD_114536 | JGI IMG/M metagenome (GOLD analysis project Ga0172374, IMG submission 114536) | Freshwater microbial communities from Kabuno Bay, South-Kivu, Congo - kab_092012_10.3m | ecosystem: Environmental > Aquatic > Freshwater > Lake | place: Democratic Republic of the Congo... | reverse complement strand
TTGAGAAAACAGATTTTCAAAGAGCGAGTAAGGTACGGTCAGCTAAAGGCCTTCTTGTTCACGTGTTTGGCAAATTAGCTGCCGCATTCATTTATTTGATTTTTAACTCTTGATTCACATTATTAACTGATATTAATATCCGTCAATTAATTTGTTAGGGTAAAAAAAATTATCCGGTCACTTTATTAAAATGGTTTTTTTTTCTAATTTCGGGCTTTTTACCTGAATGCGGATAATTCAGATCATACTGCTTCCCTTCTCTTTTTGTTATGGCCTGATCATGTTAGGCAGAAATTTGCTTTTTGAGCTGGGTCTGATTCCTTGTGAAAAGTTTAATATCCCGGTTATCAATGTAGGAAATTTATCATGCGGGGGTACCGGCAAAAGCCCGCAAATCGAATATCTCATCAGGCTGCTTTCGCCAAAATATTTTGTAGCCACACTAAGCCGGGGTTATGGACGTAACAGCAGCGGGTTTATAATTGTATCAAAACGGTCGAAAGCAATTTATGCCGGAGATGAGCCATTGCAATTTGCAAAAAAATTTGACGAAATTAAGGTAGCTGTTGATGAGAAAAGAAAGAGGGGAATAAAATTATTGATTGATAAATATCCAGGACTTGATGTCATTCTTTTAGATGATGCTTTTCAGCACCGGTCGGTCAAGGCAGGATTTAACATTTTACTGACCGATTACCACAACTTATATACCGAGGATTTTGTCTTACCCTCCGGGACACTAAGGGAACCACGGTGCGGTGCAAGAAGGGCTGATGCGATTCTTGTTACTAAAACGCCAAAGATCTTTTCACCTATCTCAAGACGGAGGATCATCGACGATATCAGTCCGGGAGCCAATCAGGTTGTCCTTTTCTCCTACATTAAATATGGCGATCCGAACCTAGTTTATGATTCATCTCTGTTTGTTTATCCACAGGTTGTTTCGAAAATTTTACTTTTTACGGGAATTGCCAACGACGATCCATTCAGGGAACATCTTCAACGGATGTGTACAGACCTGGTGGTGATGAAATTTCCCGATCATCATATATATACTCAAAAGGATATTGAGACTATTGTAAAGACTTTTAATGATCTTTTGACCCATAAAAAAGTAATCATTACGACAGAAAAAGATATGATGCGGCTAAAAACTCCTGAACTCAGCACTATACTGAAAACAATACCGTTATTTTATATTCCCATTGAAATTGGATTTCAGGGAAAAGATCAGGAAATTTTCGATAGACAGATACTTAATTATGTTGAAAAAAATAAAAGAAACGGTTGAATATCTTGAAGCCAAAGCTGTTGGAAAACCAGTTATAGGGATTATACTTGGGACAGGTCTTGGCGGACTTGTCGATGAGATTAACATTCATCAAACCATTCCATACGAGTTCATCCCAAATTTTCCGGTTTCGACAGTGGATGGTCATCACGGGACATTAATTTTCGGAGAGATGAGTGGTTCAAGTATTGTAGCAATGCAGGGCAGGTTTCACTATTATGAAGGTTATACAATGCAGGAGATCACCTTCCCGGTGAGAGTCATGAAGTATCTGGGGATCAGGTTACTGATTTTATCTAATGCCAGTGGCGGCGTCAATCCGGAATTTGATGTGGGCGATATTATGGTCATTACTGACCATATTAACCTTATGAAGGATAATCCTCTTATCGGACAAAATGAAGAGATTATAGGGACACGGTTCCCCGATATGAACAACGCATACGATCCTGAGTTGATAAACAGGGCACTTGCAATCGCCGAGAAGCACAACATCAATCTGAAGAAAGGGATTTATGCGGCTGTTTCAGGACCTACTTATGAAACACCTGCCGAATACCTCTATATTCGTACAATTGGGGCCGATGCTGTTGGCATGTCGACTATTCCAGAGGTAATTGCTGCAAGGCATATGAATTTAAAATGTTTTGCAGTTTCAATAATTTCCGACCTTGGGGTACCAGGAAAGATTGTTGAGATCTCGCACAAACATGTAATTGATGCTGCAAGCACAGTTGAGCCTACGATGACCTTCCTTATCAAAGAACTTATAAAGGAGGCTCAATAATTTTCTATTCCGTTCATTTTGCTATACTGCGGATGAAGAATCCGAAGCAAGGGAATTCATTATCTTTGCAGGTGCATGAACAGAGCCTTTTTTATTATTTTCCTTTTGATTTCAATTTTTGGATGTTCGGGTCACAAAAAGGAAATTAATGATCAGGGACAAGTGTATGGATCAAGAGACAGAAAGGCTGAGTCACCAGGGAAAGAAACACGATCTTCATTGACCATTATCAAGAGCAAACCTGATAGAAATTCTTATAAACACAACATTAAGAAAGAAAAACGGATTGAACCAATTTCTCAATCTGATACTGCCATTACTCTGCAACACTTTCATTCAGGCCTTCAGGAAAAACTGAAGTATCTAAGAAACATTGAGGGCGAAATAGACCTCAATGAACCTGCCGGCAGGCGTTTTTTTTCATCATCAGTCCCTCCAACTGAATACACTCCGATGATAATACTAAGCAGGGAGCGTTTTTTGAAATTCAGCGTAGATAATGATATCATCGATTATACCGACCGTTTTTATACCAATGGAATCCGAATTGATCTGATAAGTCCTTTTTTAGCCGGAAATCCTGTTGGGAAGATCCTTGTTCCCTACTGGGGGCAGGCACTGAATTATTACGGGTTGTCAATTGTGCAGAATCTCTATACACCATCGACTACGAAAACAGGGGGAATCTTATATGGCGACAGACCATATGCAGCTTACCTGTATTTTGGTTGCTTTAAGATAACCAATGATCCTTTGAAAAAGTTCAGGTTAACCAGTGAACTGGATATTGGAATAATTGGTCCTTTTTCATTTGGAGAATGGGTACAGCGGTCGTTCCATGATGCAGTCCCGACCAATAATGAGCCCTTAGGCTGGGAGTATCAGATACAAAACGACCTTGTACTGAATTACCAGGTTACATTTGACAAGGGTGTGTTTGAGCAAAAATGGATTAATCTTAATCTTGTATCTTCAGCATCCCTTGGCACTTTATACACTAACATTACGGGTGGATTTCATTTTCGTGCCGGTTGGATGAATCCTTATTTCGCAAATCTGGGAATTGCCAGGCCGGGCAGACTCAAACTCAATCATTTGCGTAAGGCACAATTTTATCTTTTTTGTAAAGGATCAGGGAAACTCGTTGGCTATGATGCAACTCTTGAGGGGGGACTGATAAATACTACGAGTGTCTATACTATACCCTCATCGCATATATCCCGGCTTATTTTCCAAACCTCCACAGGTTTGGCAATAACATACGGCGGATTTCAGGTTGAAGCAGAACAATTTTTTCTAAGTCCTGAATTTACTGATGGATCATGGCATAAATGGGTTCACATCGGACTTACGTTCTGTTTTTGATTGTTGATAAATTATTCTTAAAGTGAGAGGAGATATCAACCGGATATATCCTATTTTTGACTAATGGAAGAGATGGAGCAATACAGGAAAGGAACTACCGGAGAATTAAGTGTTAATCCGTCAGCTGATAGCCAGCGGACCAGAAAAAGGATTACCAAGAACGCTTTCACCGAAAGTATTTTTGAACAGGGAAAGATACCGCCTCAGGCACCCGATCTTGAGGAGGCGGTTTTAGGGGCTATGATGCTCGAAAATGACCGTCTTGCAGAAGTCATTGAAGTTCTAAGACCTGAAGCATTTTACAAGGAGTCTCATCAGCAGATCTTTTCTGCCATACAGCAGCTATTCGCAAACAATCAACCGGTCGATATTCTTACAGTCACTGAAGAACTTCGTCAGAGGGGGATCCTTGAACTTGTCGGTGGTTCATATTATATAACCATGCTCACAAACCGTGTTGCCTCTGCCGCCAACATTGAATTTCATTCCAGGATAATTCTTCAAAAATACATTCAGCGTGAACTGATCAGGGTCTCTTCTGTAATAATCAAGGAAGCATATGAAGACACTACTGATGTTTTTGACCTTCTGGATAAAGCTGAGAATGAAATTTTTGCCATAAGTGAGAGCAGTATCGGGAAAGCGACTCTTGATATGCAGTCGATCATTAAGGAGGCCATCAGGGAGATCACGGCAGGCCGGAAGCATGAAGGCCAGCTAAGGGGCGTTGGATCGGGATTCAGTGAAATGGACAGGATTACATCGGGCTGGCAGAAGTCGGATCTGATAATCATTGCCTCTCGTCCCGGTATGGGCAAGACTGCTTTTGCCCTTACTATGGCTCGTAATGCTGCAATTGATTTTAAAAAACCAGTTGCACTCTTTTCCCTTGAAATGTCGGCCATTCAACTTGTAACAAGATTAATTTCCAGTGAGACTGAAATTCCCCAGGAAAAGCTGAGAAGGGGTATCATGGCGGATTTTGAATGGGAACAGCTGAATGCAAAAATTTCAAAACTACTGGATGCTCCTATATTTATCGATGACACGGCTGCCTTATCCATCTTTGATCTCCGTGCAAAATGCAGACGTTTAAAAGCAAGACATGATATTCAGTTAATTGTAGTTGATTATCTTCAGCTTATGCAGGGTAGCCAGGAGCATAAAGGTAATCGTGAACAGGAGATCAGCAGTATTTCAAGGTCGCTTAAGAGCCTTGCTAAGGAGCTGGACGTGCCGGTCATTGCATTATCCCAGCTCAGCCGTGCTCCCGAAAAGCGGTCGGCCGCTGCCAAACCGATCCTTTCCGATTTACGTGAATCCGGGTCAATCGAACAGGATGCTGATATGGTTATATTTATTTACAGACCGGAATACTATAAAATTGATGTTGATGAGTCGGGAGAATCGACTTCCGGAAATGCAGAGATTAACATCTCAAAAAACCGTAACGGCCCGCTGAAAGATATCAAACTAAAATTTATTTCAAAATTTGCAAAGTTCGTTGACTTTGAGCTGGAATACTCACCAACTAATACTATTCCGGCTAATTCATCGTTTGATGGTTCAGTGCGCACACGTACTGTGCTGTCGAAAATGGATGACGAGAATGAGCAAGAGACCCCTTTTTAATACCGGATTTTTTCTTGTTATTTTCTTTTTTTTAGTCCTGGTACAAGTTTCAAGGGCAGCCTATATTCTGGTTCCAATGGATGAAACACAGAAGAATCATCTGAAGGCCTATGGGATTGCTTATTGGGTATTAACACGTGATGTTGAGGTAGATTGGCTTCTGAATTACCATGGGGGAAGCTTTATGTTCATTTATGCAAAACCTATTGAAGTAGAGTGTACAATCCGGGGAGTCACTTTCCAGGTAATTGCGGATGCACAATCCTCAGCCATACTGCTTGAGATTGCTGATCCACAAACAAATATGGAAAACGTGAAACTTCACAAGGCTCCTAAGATTGCCGTCTATTCTCCGAAAAACAAGCTTCCATGGGATGACGCCGTTACCCTGGTTTTGACCTATGCTGAAATTCCGTATGACATCCTTTATGATGAGGAGATAATATCCGGGATTCTGCCATTATACGATTGGCTGCACCTGCACCATGAAGATTTTACCGGTCAGTATGGTAAATTCTGGGCGGCATACAGGAATGCTACATGGTACGAGCAGGATGTTACGATAAATGAGAATATGGCAAGGAAGCTTGGCTTCGGCAAAGTTTCGCATATGAAGCTTGCTGTTGCCAAGAAAATAAGGGATTTTGTTGCAGGGGGAGGTTACCTGTTTTCCATGTGTTCCGCACCTGACAGTTATGATGTTGCTCTTGCCGCAGAAGGAACAGACATCTGTGATGTCATGTTTGATGGTGATCCTGCTGATCCCGGGGCACAATCCAAGCTGGATTACAGTAAATGTTTTGCCTTTGAGAATTTCAAACTGAGCACAAATCCTTATGAATATGAGATTTCCTCTATCGATGTAACCGAGACCAGGCCGAAGAATATCACGCGGGAGAATGATTTCTTTACATTATTTGAATTTTCTGCTAAATGGGATCCTGTACCAAGTATGCTATGTCAGGATCATGAATCGGTTATCCATGGATTCATGGGACAAACCACTGCTTTTAATAAAAAATGTGTCAAATCGAATGTTTTAATCCTTGGTGAGAACAAGGCGTTAGGGGAAGCACGGTATATTCACGGAGAATTCGGGAAAGGGACCTGGACATTCCTTGGAGGGCATGATCCGGAAGATTATCAGCATCTGGTAGGAGACCCGCCGACAGACCTTAACCTTCACCCAAATTCACCCGGTTACCGTCTGATATTGAACAATATTTTATTTCCTGCGGCAAAGAAGGAGAAGAGAAAAACTTAAGGATTGATTTATTATCCGGTCAATCTGCAAGATATTTATCACTTTGCCAGATATGGTATTCTGTACCATTAAAATTGTAATTGATCCGGTTGTTGCATCCGGTTTTTGCCATGAATTCGATCGAGCCATTTTTGCATTCACCGTCGGGAAGAAAGATGTTTATTATTCCATCCTTGAACCAGGGACATGCAAGACTATCACGTATTGAGCTTGTTACAGAGGCATTATAAATATAGCCCATTGAAGAGGTTCCTTCTCCTGATCCTTCTATCATAATCACGGCATTTTTTATCCCCTGTGATATTATTTCCGGATCAGCAAAAAAAATGAGATCACCTTCATACTTTATTATTCTGACCGTATCTTTGGATATCTCAGCGCCGGTAATGAAATTCCTGTAAACAAGTTTTCCTCCCTGACCGGGGCCATCAAACCGCAGACTGTCATTGCCTTTTATATAATGACCGTCTTCAAGAAAACCAGTAAAGATAATTTTAACAGTCACCCCCGGAACGAAAAAAGAGGTATCGAGAACAGCCCGGAAGCTGCCGGCCCTGGTAACGCTGTCGGGACAATGTTCTCCATAATAACTGAAGGTATAAATTTTCTTATCAGGAGTTAATGTGACTGAAGCGCTGTCGATCAAAGCGGAATAATTATTTTGTAATCCGGTATCCAGAACAGCTTTGACAAGAATATTAAAGGCATTAATAAACGGCCGTTGGGCAAGAATAATATCGTTTGCCGCATTTAAGGTCGGATTGAAGTCGGTTTCCAGATTTTTTCTGCAACCAAAGAATGTCATCAAACATACAATCATTAATGAGAAAAATTTTATCCGATCCATAATTTAAGATTTAACTTGTCTGTCATAAACCTCATAGCTATATCCGAAATCGTTATGTTCATCGGGTGGAAAATTTTCCTGTGAAACAAGTTTCCAGAGGGACCAGTCGATTACAGGGAAGAAAACATCACCATCAAAAGACTTATAAATCCTGGTAAAATAGAGACGATCTGCAAGAGGTAAGAATTGTCTGTAGATTGAAGCTCCTCCAATGATAAAACATTCTTCGGAAGGATTACATTTGCTGACCGCATCCCCGATCGAATAGGCCATTATACAGCCCTCCAGATGCTCTCCGGGTATATCGGTTATAACCAGGTTTCTCCTGTCGGACAACGGACGTCGCGGAAGGGATTCATAAGTACGTTTTCCCATAATGACAGTATGGCCTGAAGTAATTTTTTTAAACCTTCTGAGATCTCCCGGGATATGCCAAAGAAGATCGTTATTTTTACCAATGGTCATATTTTCAGCAACAGCAACAATGATTGAGATCATAGTTATAAATATTATACTGCGATATCTCCTTTAATATGAGGATGGGACTGATAATTCTCAAGCCGGAAATCTTCAAACTTAAAATTAAAAATATCGGTTATTGCAGGATTTAATACCATTACAGGCAATGGAAGCGGTGTTCTTGTTAGCTGCAATCTCACCTGTTCAATATGGTTCAGATATATATGGGCGTCTCCAAGTGTATGAACAAACTCACCCGCTTTCAATCCGGTTACCTGTGCCATCATCTGGGTCAGCAGGGCGTATGAAGCAATATTAAACGGGACGCCTAAGAAGATATCGCAACTCCGCTGGTACATCTGGCATGAAAGGTATCCATCAGCTACATAAAACTGAAAGAGCAAATGGCATGGAGGTAAGGCCATTTCATCAATATATCCGACATTCCAGGCTGAGACAATATGACGCCGTGAATCGGGATTTGATCTTATTGATTCCACAACGCGTGTAATCTGGTCAATATGAGTTCCGTCGGGTTTAGGCCATGAGCGCCACTGGTAACCATAAACAGGGCCAAGTTCTCCTGAATGATCCGTCCATTCGTCCCATATTGTAACTTTATTTTCCCTGAGATATCTGACATTTGTCTCTCCCATCAGGAACCATAGCAACTCATGAATTATAGACCGGAGATGAAGCTTTTTTGTAGTCAGAACCGGAAATCCTTCATTCAGGTTGAATCTCATCTGATAACCAAACACACTTATTGTACCGGTACCTGTCCGGTCTTTTTTATGAACCCCATTGTTCAGAACAAAATCGAGAAGGTCAAGATATTGTTTCATTTAAAAAGCGAAAAGCGAAATTATTAAACAGTTAATGTTGCCATATTTCCAATTCTCCGGGATCGTGTTTATGTCTGAAAACAATGCCAAATAAAATAGTTATTATCAGGGAATAAATGGCGAAGGTAAGCCATATTCCTGACCAATTGCTCACACCTTCGTGGCGGAAGAATTTTTCTATTATTATTCCGCTGGCTGTGCTGCCAAGTATAGCACCAAAGCCATTGGTCATCATCATAAAGAGACCCTGGGCGCTTGCTTTGATCTCAGGTTTGCTTTGGGTTTCGACAAACAGTGAGCCGGAGATATTAAAGAAATCGAAGGCCATTCCGTAAATTATACAGGAGAGGATGATCATCCAGAGACCTCCTGCCGGGTTACCGAATGAAAAAAGGCCGAAGCGTAACACCCAGGCTATCATACTAAAGAGCATGACTTTTTTTATTCCGAAATATCTCATAAAGAACGGGATCGTGAGAATAAAAAGAGTCTCGGAAATCTGTGATATGGACATAATGATGGCAGGATATTTAACCGCTGCAAGATTCTGATATAATGGAATCAGTGCAAAGTCATCCAGAAAGTTTGCCCCGTAAGCATTAGTGAGCTGGAGAGATGCGCCAAGGAACATGGCAAAAAGAAAAAAAATTGCCATTTTGGTATTCTTGAATACGGAAAAAGCATTGATTCCTAAGGCATTGACTAATGAATTTCTGTTGACAATTCCCGGAGGCGGGCATTTGGGCAATGTGAAAGCGTATATTCCAAGCAATAAAGAAACTCCTGATGCAATATAAAACTGATATGCGGATGTCTCAAGATTTAGTATGCTTATGTTCCATAGAGCTGCGATAAATCCGATAGTACCCCAAACTCTTATCGGGGGATATTCTTTGATAATGCTGAAGCCTTTACTCTCAAGAGAGGTGTATGCAACGGTAATGGAGAGAGAGATCGTGGGCATATAACAGCACATATTAAGCAGCATAATCCAGAACATGGTTGTGGAATCCTTTATCGAGGGCACCATAAAAAGTATTAAAGCGGCCAGCAAGTGTAAACCGCCATAAAGGCGCTCGGCATTGATCCACCGATCGGCGAGAATACCGGTGATGGCAGGCATAAAAAGTGAAGCAATGCCCATAGTGGCAAAAATTGCCCCGAATTCCGTATAGGACCAGTGCATTGTGTTATCACAATACTTACCGATCGTAAGCAGCCAGGAACCCCAAATAAAAAATTGTAAAAAATTAAGAAGGATAAGGCGTATCTTTAATGCCATCGTGATTGTTAGGTGAATTATTTTCTTTTATTAATCTCGTCCCTGATCTTTGAAGCTTTTTCATATTCTTCCTTATCAATGGAAGTCTGCAATAATTCCTTAAGTTCGGTCAAGGATAATTCTGAAAAATCCGAAGGTCTGGTTGATGATGTTTCAGGCTTTACTTCTGCTGTAGGATTATTCTCTGATTCCTCATCAATTAAAATACCGGCGGCGACCATAATAGATTCATATGTGAATATAGGGCAGTTGAACCTGAGCGCCAGGGCTATAGCATCGGAAGTTCTTGAATCGACCTCCTGTTCATTTTTTCCATCGGTGCAGACCAGTTTTGCATAGAAAACTCCTTCACTGAATTTGTTTATTACGACTTCAATTATCTGAATCCGGTAAACTTCAGCAAAAGTTTTAAACAAGTCGTGGGTTAAAGGTCTCGGGGTTTTTATTTTTTCAAGTTCGATTGCGATCGCCTGGGCTTCGAAACCACCAATTATAATTGGTAGTCTTCTTTTCCCGTTTCTTTCTCCAAGGATTAACGCATAGGCTCCAGATTGTGACTGACTGTAGGACATTCCAATGATATCGAGCCTGATTTTTTCCATATTACAAACCTACGGCATTTTTTAATATGAGGCAAAATCCAATGCAAAAAAACTGGTTGCAGTTTAAAAAAATCCTATTATTTTTGCACAGTCTAAACCTCTGATACATACTTCAACTAGAGTCTTGAAAACTTATTTCACTACAAGTTAAGGCATTAGACCATCCGCATTCGTCGGGATTGTGATTTTTCATTCCGTATACCGGAATACAATTGTTCCAAATAAGTAAATACGTACATATGAAAAAATTGAGTACCCTGCTAGCAGCAATTTTTCTGCCATTTATTTCAATGGCAAGTGAAGCCGACCTGAACATCCCGGAGCTGACCGGAAACCAGAACAATCTGCTTCTTTTCGGGTTCCTGATCTGTTTTTTAGGGATGCTGTTCGGTTATTACCAATTCCAGAAAGTAAGAAAACTGAGGGCACATCAATCGATGCTGGATGTAGCCAGGATCATTTTTGAAACCTGCAAGACCTATCTTATTCAACAGGGTAAATTCCTTGTTATATTATTTGTGATTATTGGTCTCTGTATTGGTTTTTATTTTGGTTTTCTTCAGGCCATGCCGTTTGGAGGTGTTGTTATGATCCTCGGCTGGACAGTAATCGGCATTCTGGGATCATACAGTGTTGCGTGGTTCGGGATTAGAATGAATACATTAGCCAACAGCCGTATGGCATTTGCCTCGCTTGAAAGGAAACCGATCAAATTATTGAATATTCCTCTTGATGCCGGGATGAGCATCGGTGTCATGCTGATCTGTGTTGAACTGATCATGATGCTTATCATTTTATTATTTGTTCCAAGGGATTTTGCGGGCGCAAGTTTTATTGGTTTTGCCATAGGTGAATCTCTCGGCGCTTCAGCTCTTCGTATTGCAGGCGGGATATTTACGAAGATCGCTGATATAGGTTCCGATCTGATGAAAGTTGTCTTCAAGATAAAGGAAGACGATCCCAGGAATCCCGGAGTGATAGCTGATTGTACGGGCGATAACGCAGGCGACAGTGTCGGACCAACGGCAGACGGATTTGAGACCTACGGCGTGACCGGAGTTGCCCTTATCTCATTCATCGTATTAGCTGTAGGAGATATTGAGAATCAAAAACAACTGCTGACCTGGATTTTTGTTATGCGTGTACTGATGGTCATAACCTCAATCAGTGCATTTTATATAAATAAAGTTTTCTCCCAGGCTAAATACGGGAATAAAGACGATATTGATTTCGAGCGTCCACTCACAAACCTCGTGTGGATAACTTCGCTATTATCAATCCTTGTAACCTTTGCAGCCAGCTATATAATGATCGGCGATCTTAAGAACAACCTCTGGCTAACGTTATCCATAATAATCAGCTGCGGAACTCTTGGGGCCGCCCTCATTCCTGAATTCACTAAAATTTTTACAAGTCCTAAATCCAGGCATGTAAATGAAGTGGTAACTGCCTCACGCGAAGGTGGCTCTTCCCTCAACATACTTTCCGGACTCGTTGCCGGAAATTTCAGCGCTTTCTGGCAGGGAATGGTTTTTCTGTTACTGATGTTTATTGCATATATTACCAGTAAGAATGGTCTGGATGCATTTATGATCTATCCGGCCATCTTTGCTTTCGGATTAGTTGCATTTGGATTTCTGGGAATGGGTCCGGTGACTATTGCTGTCGACAGTTATGGACCGGTAACGGATAATGCGCAATCGGTTTATGAGCTTTCACTGATTGAAGAAAACAAGGATCAGGTTACAAGCGAAGTACAAAAGGATTTTGGATTCAAGCCCGATTTTGAAAATGCAAAGCATTATTTAGAAGCTAATGACGGTGCAGGCAACACTTTTAAAGCGACTGCCAAGCCTGTCCTGATCGGAACGGCGGTTGTAGGAGCAACAACAATGATCTTTTCACTGATACTCCTTATCAAGAATAAGTTCAATATTGAACCGGAATCAATTCTGAACGTACTTAATCCGTATACAATCCTAGGGTTCCTTACGGGAGGCGCAGTTATCTATTGGTTTACCGGAGCTTCAATCCAGGCAGTCACAACCGGTGCATACCGTGCGGTGGAATATATTAAAAAGAATATACGTCTCGATGAAAATGCCGATAAAAAGGCATCAGTTGAAACTTCCAAGGAGGTGGTCAAGATATGTACTCAATATGCCCAAAACGGCATGTTCAATATTTTCATTGCAATTTTTTCTTTTGCGCTGGGAATTGCATTTCTATCGGGCTATCAGGATACCGATTTTCTGACCGGAAATCCATTACGTTACCCTGCTTCTTCATTTTTTATCAGTTACCTGGTTTCCATTGCATTTTTTGGACTATTTCAGGCTATTTTTATGGCCAATGGCGGTGGTGCATGGGACAATGCAAAGAAGGTGGTAGAGGTGGACCTGAAAGAAAAAGGTACTCCTCTTCATGATGCTGCTGTGGTGGGTGACACTGTCGGCGATCCGTTTAAAGATACCTCATCTGTTGCATTGAATCCTATTATAAAATTCACAACCTTATTTGGTCTTCTCGCAATGGAGATTGCCATATCGGGAAACTTTTTTGCAGTTGCCCCTTATATCGGATTTCTCTTCCTTATTGTGGCATTAGTATTTGTATACCGGTCATTTTATAAAATGCGTATCAGGAAAACCTGATTTCGTTTGAATGTCAAAAAGAGGCCGCAGATAGTTCTGACGGCCTTTTTTTTCCAAAAACACCTAATAACGAAGCAACTTTTACGTTTTTCCGTGTTATATTCATGAGGATTAGGAGGGTATGTATAAAGAGACGGATACAGGTTTCAAGGTTGAAAGAAATGGTATAATATCAGCGGCGGGGTTGTATGACCGATTTGCCCCCACGCTGCTCGGACTATGTAAAAGGTATTGCGGAAATACGGAAGATGCCGAAGATGTTCTTCATGACGGTTTTATAAAAATTATACAAAACCTAGGCAAATTTAAACCGCGGAGCAATGGTTCTTTTGAAAGCTGGATGAAAAGGATCATGGTAAATACATCCTTAAATCATCTTAGAAAAAAAGTCAAAGAGAAAAATTTTATTGACTTTGATTCACTTCATGAAGCGATTAATCCCGAAGAACAGGAGGAGGATAACCATTTCTTCAGTGAGATAACCGGTAAAGTCACCAGAGATGATTTGATGGCGATGATCTGTGCTCTACCCCCGGGCTACCGTACAGTTTTTAACTTATATGTTTTCGAATCATATTCACACAAAGAAATTGCAGAACTATTAGGATTTTCTGAGAACACTTCAAAATCACAACTATCAAAGGCAAGGTCTTTTCTCAGAAGACAGCTAACACAAATTCTGGTCAATAAAAAAATAAACAATGGATAAAGAACGTCATTCAATTGATGATTTTTTCAGGGAGGCATTGGATAATTATCCGGTTGCTCCTTCTGAGGGTGCAAGAGAAGCCTTCCTGAAGGATGCTGAAGGCATCCTTAAAAATTCATCAATAAAAAAATGGTGGACATTGCTGTTTCCTTTAATTGTAATTCTTCTATCTTCCGGGATTTTTACCTATTTTGAATTTGTCCAGGCTACCGGAAAGGAAAAACAAGACAGCCTGATAAATTCTGACAACACACCTGTTATCGATGAAGTAAAGGATAATCAATCATTAACCGCTAAAATTCCAACATATAACACGAAAAATAAGGAAACTGAAAAATTAAAGGTAACAGCAGCAGCATCCGGAAAAAAGTTGCAAAAAATTATTTCAGACACTACTGTTTCCTTCGGTTCAATTCCACCTCCATCAAACAAATCAGAGTCAGCAGAAAACATCTCACAACTGTCAGATACATTAATCCGGACATCTTTCTCTACATCATTGCAAGATACTTCCGATAAGGCTGATGAGATTAAAACCGTCATTTCAGTAAATTCTGTTGTAAACCGGGAATGGACAATAAGCGCAGGATTAAACTTTTCACCGGAATGGATGTTTCATACTGTTGATAATACAAAGTCGGTCACCGGTTTCGGGCTTGAAGGTACATTCAGGTTCGGAAAATATTCAATCAGAACCGGAGCAGGTATTTCCATTACAAAAGGGACAAACCAGCTTTTGGTTGAATACAACGACTATCTCGGCAGTTACATGAAACTGGATTCCATTTCTTTCGGCTGGGATTCCAAGCACTATTATCTGGTCCCGACTTATTACATGTCAGAAAAAAATGTATATGACAGTCTGATGAAACTTGAGAATGCCAAAATACTCAGGCAATACACCTATCTTCAGGTTCCAATAATTTTAGGTTATGATTTTATCAGAAAAGAAAAGGTTTCGTTTGGTCTCCGCGCCGGTCCTGTTATGTCAATTCTGTTGGGAGAGAAAACTCTGACAGGAGATTATGATCCGGGGAAAAACCAAATCATCAGCATCAATGAGATAACACCTGAACAGGTCAACCTTAACTGGCAGATCATGATTGGTATTAATGCGACAATATATGTGACACGCAACCTGGGGATAGAAATTGAACCATTCGGGAAATATTATTTTAACTCGGTGCACGAAACATCAAGCGGTTCCGGAAAGCCATGGTCGGTTGGAATACGCGCTGCTGTTTTTATGTCTTTCCAATAATTTAAGATCTGCAGGCAACCAATTAATGTTAGTGTGTTTATTAATAGAAAACTCATTGAAATGGTTTTTATAAATAATTCTTATCAATTGAATCCTAATATTTTTACCATATGAAAAGAATTTTAACATCTATCGTGTTCTGGTCGGTTTGGTTAATTTCCTATAGTCAGACGACCCTCTATATTTCCGGCTACATAACAGATGATGAAACGGGCAATCCTGTACCAAATCATTCTGTGGTTGTACAATCTGACTCTTCGAATGGCGGAAATGTGTTTATGTATTATAATGTAGTTTATACTGATTCAACCGGTCTTTATGCAGATACAGTGACGCTTACGGCCGGAATTACACAATGGACATTTATTCTTCAGACTTTTGATTGTGAGAATCATCTCTATGACTATACGGCCACATATGATGGGACTACAACTGTTTTCCAGCATGATTTCAGCATATGTGTCACTGAACAACCGGATTGCGAGGTTGATTTTGAAATTGAGCAGGAAGGTCAATCCGGTTTGACATATCATTTTGAAGATGAATCGGATGGGAATATTGTTTCGTGGTACTGGGATTTCGGTGACGGAACAACATCAACAGAACAATCTCCGGAACATACTTATTCCCAGTCGGGGGTCTATCTTGTTTGTCTGAATATCCAGGGAGCCGACAGCAGTTGTTTTGATTCAAAATGCGATACTTTATTTACAGGTAGCGGCAGCGAGTGTCAGGCTGATTTTGAATATGATCATGATTCAACCGGATTCACTTATTATTTTGAAGATGAATCGGAAGGGAACATTGCTTCATGGTACTGGAGTTTCGGCGATGGTACCTATTCATCAGAACAATCACCGGTACATACCTACGCTCAACCGGGTATTTATCTTGTATGTCTGAATATCCAGGGAGCCGACAGCAGTTGCTTTGATTCAAAATGCGATACCTTGTTTGTCGGCAACGGGGCCGGTTGCCAGGCACAGTTTACATATTATCCTGATTCCTCAGGGAATGGTTATATTTTTCAGTTTATTGACCTTTCTACAGGAAATCCTACAGAGTGGGATTGGGATTTCGGAGATGACACCGAGTCACATATGCAAAATCCGGTTCATGGATATAATGCACCTGGAACTTATTATGTATGTCTGAAAATAGAAGGAGAAAATTGTGAAAGCACCTCCTGCACATATATTACTGTAGGTGATTCATCAAATTGCGTCAGTTACTTTACTTATACCACTGCAGGCTTGTCGGTGAATTATGAGGGACACAAATTGAACGGTCATCCTGCGACATATACCTGGAGTTTTGGTGATGGTGAGACCGGCCAGGGGCAATCGGTAATACATCAGTATTCTGCATCTGGGATCTATTATGTTACGCTGACCACAGTGGAAGACAGCACCAACTGTCAGTATATTTCGGCTCAATCGGTAATAGTTGGCGATAGCGCACAATACCACCAGGTTTACGGACAGGTATTCGCAGGGAACTTCCCGCTTCAATCGGGGATTGTGATGATCTTCTCGATTGATACAAGTCAAAACTATTCTCCGTATGTTGATGCCTATGTTGTTGATTCCAGCGGTTTGTATTATTTCCCGATGGTCCCTAATGGAAATTATCTGGTGTATGCACTTCCTTTAATGCCTCCAGGTTATCTCCCCACTTACTATGGTGATGTTGTGAACTGGCAGAATGCAACTATCATCAGTTTGGGTCAGCCAACGAATCCCTATGATATCCACCTGATCCCGGCAGGTTCTTCGGAAAACGGAAACGGAACGATCCTCGGACAGATCAATATGGGCGGCTTGAAATCGGGTATGGTCGACAAGATTACCATGTTGCTGATGAACGACAAAGGAGAGGCAATAGAATTTTATAAAGTCACTGAGGAAGGAGATTTTACTTTTCTTACCCTCGCTTACGGGACATATTTCCTACGGGCAGAGATACCAGGGATTACAAGTGATGTTGTGAAGGTTGTGATATCCGGTGATGATCCGGTAGTCAATGTTACAATGACTTTTACAGGGAATAAAATTCTGGGAGTTGATGAACAAATGCAGATGCTGGATGCAGGTGTTCTTTACCCAAATCCTGTTAACGATCAAACCTCCATCCCGGTCAGGTCAGAAAAGACGGGGAAGATTTCAGTAGAGTTGTTCAATCTGATCGGACAACAGGTGATGCAGTTCAACAGTGAGTTGAATCCTGGTATCAATATAATAAGGATTACTACGGGAGGACTACTTAGAGGACATTATACCTTATTGATCCGTTCATCAGACGGAACCACGATCACCAGAAAACTTATAAAACCCTGATTACCCCTATATACTTTCCCTTTGAAAAGCTGCTCATAATTCGGGCAGCTTTTTTTGTTTAATTTCTTCAAACTTGATACTTTTGTGGCTCTGTAAACCAAACCGCTACAAAAACCAACATTCCTATGATTACCAACAACTTTGCACGACGCCACAATGGACCATTTGGTAATGAGATCGACCAAATGTTAGATAAGATCGGGGTAAAATCGCTCGATCAGCTGATTGATGAAACTGTCCCACCCTCAATAAGAATGAACAAAGAACTTGATCTCCCTCTGGGAGTGAATGAGTATCAATATTTGCAGCATGTCAAATCGATTGCCGGTAAGAACAAGCTTTATAAAACTTTTATCGGCATGGGTTATTATAATACAATTACCCCCGGAGTCATTCTCAGGAATATTCTGGAAAATCCCGGTTGGTATACTTCTTATACGCCTTACCAGGCGGAGATTTCCCAGGGACGTCTTGAAGCCCTGTTGAATTTCCAGACTGTAATATCCGATCTTACATCGCTCCCTATAGTAAATGCTTCGCTGCTGGATGAAGGTACTGCGGCAGCAGAGGCAATGATCATGCTTCATAATGCACGTTCAAGAGAAGCTGTCAAAAGGGGCGCCAATAGATTTTTCGTTTCCGAAGATATTTTTCCTCAGACGGTTGATGTTGTCAGGACCCGTGCCTTCTTCCTCGGTATTGAACTGATCTTTGGTAAACATGAAGAATTTGTATTCAATGACAATATCTTCGGAGCCCTGATCCAATACCCAAACCAGGTCGGGAGAGTGGTTGATTACCGTGATTTCGTTGAAAAGGCACATCAGAACGGGACACCGGTAGCAGTTGTAGCCGATCTGTTAAGCCTTGCATTACTGACCCCTCCGGGTGAGTGGGGAGCCGACGTGGTTTGTGGCTCTTCCCAGCGTTTCGGGATTCCCATGGGATTTGGAGGTCCGCATGCTGCATTTTTTGCCACAAAAGAGGAATTCAAGCGACAGATCCCTGGACGGATCATCGGGATATCAGTAGATGCCAATGGTAACAGGGCTTTACGTATGGCCTTGCAAACCCGGGAACAACATATCAAAAGGGAGAGAGCGACCTCCAATATTTGCACATCCCAGGTTCTTCTTGCCGTGATGGCAGGTATGTATGCTGTATATCACGGTCCAAAAGGTATTCGTCAGATAGCCCGTAATATCAATATATTAGCCGGAGTGTTATCAGGTGAATTACAGAAAACAGGTTATTTACAATTGAATGATTATTTTTTTGATACACTTTATATTCAGTTACCAAAAGGGATAACACAGGAATCTATCCGTTCCAGGGCACTCAAACAGCAGATAAATTTACGGTATTCTGGCCCGGAGCATATCGGGATCAGTATAGATGAAACTACCGAACTCACAGATATTAATACTTTACTTTCCATTTTTGCCGAGGCCAACGGTAAGCCTTTTAAAGAGTTTGTGTGTGATCCAAGGGAATGTGAAAAGATCAAAACAATACCGGCTATTCTTGAAAGAAAATCCGGATTTTTGCAACATCATGTTTTCAACAGCCATCATTCTGAGACAGAGATGATGCGGTATATCAAGAAACTTGAAAACAAAGATCTCTCTCTTAACCGTTCCATGATACCCCTTGGATCGTGCACCATGAAGCTTAATGCCGCCTCCGAATTATTTGCCTTAAGCTACCCTGAGTTCGGCAATATACATCCTTTTGTGCCGGAAGACCAGGCTGAAGGATATCATTACATGATTAACGAGCTTGCCAAAGATCTTGCCAAGATAACAGGATTTGATGCAGTTTCTTTTATGCCTAATTCCGGTGCGGCGGGTGAATACGCGGGACTGATTGTAATCAGGAAATATCAGATGTCGAAGGGAGAAGGTCACAGGAATATTTGTCTTATCCCATCTTCCGCTCACGGGACTAATCCTGCCAGTTCCGTTATGGCCGGGCTTGAGGTCGTTGTTGTCAAATGCGATACAAGAGGGAATATCGATGTAAATGATTTACGGGAAAAGGCTGTTCAGAATAAGAATAATCTTGCTGCCCTGATGGTGACATATCCCTCGACCCATGGTGTTTTTGAAGAGGATATTCTTGAAATTGTCAGAATCGTACATGAAAACGGTGGCCAGGTATATATGGACGGGGCAAACATGAATGCACAGGTGGGACTGACGAATCCCGGAATTATAGGTGCCGATGTTTGTCATCTTAATCTTCACAAGACCTTTGCCATTCCCCATGGAGGTGGTGGACCGGGAGAAGGCCCTATCGCGGTTGCCAGTCACCTTACCCCTTTTCTGCCAAAACACCTGCTGATTGAAACCGGAGGGAAGGAAGGAATTTCCGCTGTTGCATCTGGACCTTTTGGAAGTGCGCTTATTCTGACCATCTCATACGCCTATATCAAGCTAATGGGTGGGAAGGGGTTGACAGAAGCCACGAAGATGGCTATCCTGAATGCGAACTACCTTAAATCCTGTCTTGAACCTCATTATCCGGTATTATATTCCGGGAAGCACGGACATTGCGCTCATGAAATGATCATTGACTGTAATGGGATAACCAAGCAAACGGGGATCAATGCGATTGATATCGCAAAACGTCTAATGGATTACGGGTTCCATGCTCCGACGGTTGCATTTCCGGTTCATGGAACATTGATGGTTGAACCTACAGAAAGCGAACCATTCTATGAGCTGAACCGCTTCATCGAAGCAATGGTCTCAATAAAGGGGGAAATTGATGAAATTGAAACCGGTATAGCCGATAAGAAAGTTAATATAATAATGAAGGCTCCGCATACAGTCGAGATGGTTTCAGCCGATGAATGGAGTCTGCCTTATTCAAGGGAACGTGCAGCATTTCCTGTTAAGAACCTGCACGATGACAAATACTGGCCTGCGGTTACCCGTATTGACGATGCTTCCGGGGATAGAAACCTTGTATGTACCTGCGAACCTGTTGAAACCATTTTGGTAAGAAGCTAAACCTGGTCAAGGCAAAACTTTATCTTTTGCCAGGTTCTTTCAATATCATTATCCAGTCCGACGGAAAACCTGATCAGCCCTTCAGAGAGTCCCATTTCACGTTGAATCTCTTCCGGGATTTCCGATGAAGTACTTTTCCCTGAATTACTGAACAGGGTTTTAAAATAGCCAAGACTGACAGCGAGATAGCCAACTCCTTCCGATTCCATTTTTTCCATGAACCGTGATGCACGTTCAGAGGTTCCCAGATCGATCGCGATCATCCCACCAAAACCAAATTCAGGATTCATGATTTTAATCAGAGTTTCATGTCCGGGATGATCCTTCAGGCCGGGATAGATAATCTTAACGCCCGTTTCTTTGAATCTTTCTGCCAGGTATAAGGCATTTTTGCTATGCTGTCGCATACGGATATGCAAAGTATGGATATTCTTCAGAATACTTGACGAACGCAGCGGATCCAAAGCCGGTCCGAGAAGCATTGCAGTGCCTTTATTAACATCGCAAAGTGCATTGATGAATTCATGTGTTCCGCAGATAGCGCCTGCGACACAATCATTTTTACCATTAATGAACTTGGTCAGACTGTGTACGACGATATGTGCACCGTGCAATGCAGGAGCCACGATCATCGGAGTAAATGTATTATCAACAACCAGTTTAATCCCATGCTGGTTGGCGATCTTTGAAAGCTCCGGGATATCGGAGATCTGAAGTAGCGGATTGGTCATTGTTTCCGTGTAGATGATTTTGGTATCAGGCCGGATCGCATTTCTGACCTCATCAAGTTTGTTGATATCAACAAAACTTACATCAATATTGAATTTCTTTATATAATTGAACAGAAATGCAAAGGTGCCGCCATAGATTGTAAGGCTGCAGATGATGTGATCTCCTGAATTAACGAGCTGTAAGATCGCATTTGTGATAGCTCCCATTCCGGATGCAGTGACCCATGCTGATTCCGTTCCTTCAAGGGCTGCAAGGGCATCGGACAGGTATTTATTGCTTGGATTCCAGTGACGTGAATAGAGGTAACAACCTTCCTGCAGGCCTGCAAAAGTCTCAGACATTGTAGTAGCCTGCATAAAGGTATAAGTTGCAGAATCGGTGATAGAAGGATTAACGTCACCGAACTCCCCGAACTGAAGCAGGTCGAATATCCTGCCGGCGGGATCGAATTTCTTTTCCATAAGATTTTTATTGAATGCTGCAAAGATCAGCCAAACCGTCGAGAAATGCAAGAATGTAAGAGGTATGATTTGGGAAGTAAGAGATGAGTTGTCTTAGGTTCTGAGGTATGATGCACCGTTCATGTCGAGGATACATCCGGTCATGTATTCGGTACCGTCGGCAGCAAGCATCATCACAGCTCTGGCAATCTCCTCCGGCCGGGCAACTCTGTTCATAGGGCTCTGGCTTGTTATTTTGATTGCCTTATCACCCGTCAGATAAGAAGAGGTCATATCGGTTTCAACATAGCCCGGTGCCAATGTAAACACAAATACTTTAAATGGTGCCAGCGCCCTGGCCATACTTTGTCCTAATGCGTTCAAACCTGCTTTACTTGCCCCGTAGGCCCAGGCGTCAGGTTCACCCCTGAAAGCGCCACGCGACGAGATATTGATGATCTTACCTCCGCCCTGACTGATCATTTCTTTTGCAACAAGAAATGATAAAAAGGCTGGGCCGCTAAGATTTACATCAATTGTTTCGGTCCAGTATTTTTGAAAAGCATGAAAATCGAGGGAGGGTATTTTTTCCTCCTGAAAGATACCTGCATTATTGACGAGGATATCAATCCTGCCGAAAGTCTTTATACTCCACCGGACAAGGTTTTCAATTTCACCGGGCAATGCAAGGTCGGCACTGATCATCTGATGACCAATCCCAGTCAATGATTTCAGAACTTTCTCCGCTGCATCCCTGTTCGATTTGTAATGAATGATCACTGTGGCACCTGAAGAAGCAAACATACCGGCTGTTGCTTTTCCGATTCCCCTTGAGGCTCCGGTTACGAGTACGATTTTTTTATCAAACAATATTTCCATCAGCCGATATAAGTTTGAAGATGAGTTTTAAGATCGCTATAATTATAGTAAACGGGAAATTCCGGATGATCGCGGATCACATTGGCCGGAGGGTTGTAAAGTATTCCGATATCAGCTTGCTTCAGCATGCTGATATCGTTATAGGAATCTCCCATGGCGATTACTTCGTATTTCAGTCCCTGCAAGGCTTCCACGGTTTTACGTTTGGGATCAGGCTGTCGAAGTTTGTAATCGATGATCCTGTTGTCCCCGTCCATTATCAACGAATGACAAAACAGGGTTGGTCTTCCCAGTTGTTTCATAAGAGGATCTGCAAACTGGATGAAAGTGTCGGATACCACAATCAGCTGAGTGCGCTCCTTTATCCAACCGATGAGGTCAACGGCGCCGGGCAGGGGTTGTATCTGTGCAATAACTTTTTGGATATCGTGAAGTTTCAGTCCGTACTGATCCAGAATCTTCATACGGCAATGCATAAGAACATTATAATCGGGTTCATCACGTGTTGTACGGCGAAGCTCTTTGATTCCGGTTTTATCCGCGACATTTATCCAGACTTCCGGAACGAAAACACCTTCGAGGTCGGAGCAGACTATGTACATAATTTGGTCATTAGTTTAATTGGTCGTTAAGTCATCAGGAAATTAGTCATTGGTCATTCAATAAGTACATTGTTGCGGTCTTACTTCAGATCACCGGAAATTCTCATGTTGTCACAGTCATTTAATTTATTTAAACATTGCAGTTCAGCAGAAGTTGGTTTTGAGGTAGTGTTTGAAGGAATTATAATCGTTGTCAATATTAATAAACGGTTCCGTTTTTTGTTCGATCCCTTCAAGGCTTCCGGGAAGCGGCGGTTCCATACCCAGGAGACGTTTGATCTCTTCAGGGAATTTTGCCGGGTGAGCAGTTTCGAGTGAGACACAAAGTTGCTCAGAACTATCGAACTCCGGATGTTGTATTAGAAATTCCTGAAGACCTGCCCAACCTACGGCGCCATGTGGCTCAAGAATTATTCCAAATTTCCTGAAAGAATTTTCTATTGTACTTCTTGTGGTCATATCATCAATGCTTATTGCAAAAATATCTTCCCTCATTTGATTGAGGTCTGCCTGTTTATGGATGTTACCAAGCTCATCCATCAAACCTCCATAAAGGCTGACCAGTCTTGCCAGGTTACTCGGATGGCCGACATTCATAGCACTTGAAATACAATTCCTTGATGGTTCCACTTTTTTATAGCCACCGGAGTTTATATACCGGGGGAACTCATCATTCTCATTTGTCGCAATCACAAATTTTTTAACGGGTAATCCCATTTTTAAGGCTAAGACCCCGCCCATCATATCACCGAAATTTCCCGAAGGAACTGAAAAAATTATTTTCTCATCCGGCGTCTCTTTTTGCAATTTAATAAAGGCATAGAAATAATAAACGATTTGGGGTACAAGCCGTCCAATATTAATGGAATTGGCAGACGATAGATTCAGGCCATCGAGTTCAGGATCGGCGAAGGCTTGTTTAACAATGGTCTGGCAATCATCGAATTTAGCATCAAGGGCTAGTATATGAACATTTTTTCCCAGGGTTGTCATTTGTTTCCGTTGGCGGGGTGTGACCTCAGATTCGGGAAACAGAACCACGATCTGAATGTTTTTCAGACCATAAAACGCATTTGCTACTGCGCTTCCCGTATCCCCTGATGTAGCTGTAAGTATGAGCAGTTTCTGATTTTCTTCCTTTAAATAATACTGCATGATCCTGCCCATAAAACGGGCGGCAAAATCCTTGAAAGAGGCGGTCGGTCCCTGGTCAAGCCGCATTATATATTTCCGGTCATATACTTTTTCGAGCGGGATATCAAAATCATATGCTTCAGTTACAACTTGCTTAAGGATGTCGTCAGGGATTTCATTCACCAGAAACCGCCGGGTGATGGCAAAAGCTATTTCCGGGTATGCATTGTTCCTGTATGTTCTTAGTTCATCAGGGGTAATCCGTGGTACTGATTCCGGCATGTACAAACCCTTATCAGGAGCCTGACCTTTCAGTAACGCTTTTCTGAAAGAGACAGGTTCAGCTTTCTTATTAGTTGAATAAAATAAAAGAGGATTATTCATTGTCGGGTAGAATATTTCCAGGTACTCATAGTACCGTTACACTGTACTTTCTTAAATTATCCGACTGACCTTGTAAAAGCCTGTGCCAGATCATTGATCAGGTCGTTTTCATCTTCGATACCAATAGAGAACCTTATCATTGATGGTGAAATCCCGGCTTTCCTCATTTCCTTCTCTCCCATAGCTGAATGCGTGGTAGAAGCAGGATGGGTGACTATCGATCGACATGTCCCGAGATGCGTCGCATGGGTTATTATTTTAAGCGAATCGATAAATTTCGTAGCGTCTTTGTATGTTCCGTCAAGCTCGAAAGAAAGCAATGAACTGCAGCCCTTCATCTGTGGTTTTATAAGTTTATGAAAAGGATTTGACTTCAGTCCGGGGTAATTCACATATTTCACCCTTGAATGCTTTTCCAGAAAAGTGGCTACTGCCAATGCATTTGAGCAATGCTTGTCCATACGAAGCGACAGGGTTTCAAGACCAAGGAGATTCAGCCAGGCATTGAATGGAGCCATAGCCGGTCCAAGATAGCGTATGCATTTCTGACGAATTCCCTCTGTAAGGGATTTGGGGCCGCAGATGATCCCTCCGAGGCTGGTACCATTACCACACACAAACTTGGTCGTTGAATGAACAACGACATCTGCACCAAGGGCAATAGGTTGCTGAAGTGCAGGTGTTGTTATCGTATTGTCAACCACCAGCGGAAGCTTCTTCGATTTTGCCAATTTTGCCAGCGCAGGGATGTCTGCAATGAAAAGGGCCGGATTGCTCGGAGTTTCGACGAACAGGAATTTGGTTTTCGGCGTTATGGCTTTCTTCCATTCATTGATATCTTCAGGTTTTGTAACCCAGCTGACCTTTGCTCCCATCTTTTTCAGTCCGGTATCAAAGAGGCCGAAAGTTCCTCCGTAAACACGGTTCGATGAAACGACTTCATCTCCGGGAGAAAGCCAGTGGTGTGATAACAGAAATATGGCCGACATTCCCGATGCGGCTGCAATGGCACCTTCAGTTCCTTCAAGTGCAGCCATTCTGCGCTCGAAGAGGTCGACTGTAGGGTTGTCCCAGCGTCCGTAAGTGTAACCAGGTTTTTCACCAGTAAAAATAGCGGCAGCTTCTTTTGCATCAGCATAGGGATATGCCACTGACTGATAAAGAGGTGTAATCATGGAACCGGGTTTAAAATCTACATCACCGGCATGGATGGCCTTGGTACTGAATCCTTGTTTTGACATGTTTAATTGAGTTTGTTGAAGAGATGAAATTATGATAACAAATTAACAGACAAAAATAGCTGATTTTTATCAGAGTTCAAGGAATATAAAAGAAACAGGAAGGATTATATCAGATGATATATTAAAATTTACATATTGGGAATTCAGGATTCGCGTCGGATCACCATTGCTGTAGTTACACCACCGCCACCGCAGATTGCAGCGACACAGTAAGTCTTATTCAATCGTTTGAGCGCATAGTATCCCGTAACCAGAATACGGGCGCCGCTGATACCGGTAGGATGTCCGAGGGCGATGGAACCTCCGTGAACATTGAGTTTTGTCCTATCCCAATTCAGAACTTTCTCGTTTGACAATATCTGGATAGCAAATGCTTCGTTGACTTCAATGATATCGATGTCGCCAAGAGTCATGCCGGAAGTTTTCAATGCTGCCGGGATGGAAAGCGCGGGACCTTCACCCATGATAGCCGGATCGACAGCAATCTGGGCATAAGAAACAATAGAAAAGAGTGGTTTAGCGCCAAGCTCTTTTGCTTTCTTACGTGAGGTGACTACCATTGCGACTGCACCGTCGCTAAGCCCGCAGGAATTCCCTGCCGTTACTGTTCCGGTTTTCCGGAATGCTGGTTTAATGACTGCCATTTTTTCCCTGTTGATTTCATGACGGATGGTTTCATCTTTATTAAAAATCACGGACTGATTGGCTTTTTTGTCCTTTAATTCGAACGGGACGATCTCTTCATCGAACCATCCGTTCTTCTGGGCCACCGATGCCTTCTGATGACTTGTGACTGCATAATCATCCTGTTCTTCGCGTGAAATTTTATATTTCTCAGAAAGGTTCTCTGCAGTCTCTCCCATTCCCTGCCCAATCAGCGGATCGATACTATCGCTCCAGCCATCTTCAAGAGTCTTGTTCCCCATCTTAAATCCATCCCATCGGGCACCTTTGAGCAGGTAAGGGATCGAGCTCATGCTATCGAAACCCCCTGCAATTACGATCCCTGCCTCACTGAGCCGGATTGATTGTGCTGCCAATTCAACTGAACGCATACCTGAAGGACAAGCCATATTGAGAGTTGCAACAGGAACAGACTGAGCAACGCCACCTCTTACAGCCGCTGTCCTCGCAGGATTCGGGCCATTTCCTGCCTGACGGCAGCTTCCCAGGATGACGTCGTCGACCTGTTCACCCGTAAGTGAAGCGCGGCGAAGTGATTCCTTTACTACCGCTGCTCCAAGATCATATGCCGGTATATCTTTCAGTGAACCTCCGAATCTTCCCATAGCAGTACGGCAGGCGGAAATAATTACAATATCTTTCAGTTCCATAGTTCCTGGGTTTTCACAACTTCTCTCCAAACGGAGGTGAATATTAAGTCTTGTTTAATAATAAATCAAATATATTGTCCACCATCCACTTTGATCACTTCACCGGTGATATGACGGGCAAGATCGGTACATAAAAAAGCTACCACATTTGCGATATCCTCTGGCTGACCGATCCGTTTTAAAACTATATCTTCGAGGGCAGCCGTGCGTACGCTTTCTTCAGCATTTTTCATCATGTCGGTTTCGATAAGACCCGGGGCGACGGCGTTGACATTGATACCGTATTTCCCCAGCTCTCTGGCAACCGATTTTGTTAACCCGATAATACCGGCTTTTGAAGCGGAATAGTTTGACTGGCCGAATTTTCCGCGGAGACCATTAATAGATGTGATGTTGATGATCTTTCCCGATTGCTGCTCGCGGAAAACAGGAGCAACTGCTCTTATATAATTGAAGTATCCCTTCAGGTTTATATTCATTACCCGGTCCCACTGTTCTTCGGTCATCTTCCAGATAACACCATCCCAGTTGATACCAGCGTTGTTGACCAGTATATCTAACTTTCCGAAAGCTTCTGTTACTGCTTTTATCATTTTTGCGGCATCATCGAAATTTGAGATATCGGCCTGTACCAGGAGTCCTTTTCTTCCGGACTGAACAATCTTTTCAAGGACGGTCTCAGCTTCTTCACGGTGTTTTCTGTAGTTGATAGCGACATTGGCTCCGCATTCGGCTAATTTCACCGCTATTGAGGCGCCGATTCCCACACTACCTCCAGTAACCACAGCGGATTTTCCTTCGAGATTCATAGTTGTTTTCATTGCTTATTTCTCATTCTTTTTTGACTGGATGGCTTCAAGAACTCTCTGGGGTGTAATCGGGAGCTCAAAGATCCTCACACCTATAGCATCTGCAATGGCATTGGCAATAGCTCCGAGAACCGGCAGAGTAGCTCCCTCTCCCACCTCTTTAGCGCCAAAGGGTCCCTCGGGTTCATAACTGTCGACGATGGTGGAATGAATTTCCGGCATATCGGCGGAGGTTGCGATCAGGTAATTATGAAGATCGGCATTGATCATTTTTCCTTTTTTATCGAACACTTCATTCTCGAACAGCACCTCACTCATACCCATTAAAACAGCGCCTTCTGCCTGTCCCTCGACCAGCATCGGATTTACGGCGGTCCCACAGTCGTGTGCATCCCAGAAATTAAGAACCCTGACCTTTCCTGTCTCCATATCCACATCCACCTCACATATCGTTGCTGAAAAAGAATATGCGGGTGAGGTGCCCACCGCAGCTCCTTTATACTTACCGCCTAAGCCTTCCGGGGGAGAATAGTGTCCTTTCCCCAATAATGGTCCCTTTTTCGAAAAATGAGTAAACGCAGCTTTTTCCCATGGTATGTTAAACGAAGGATCATCCTTCAGAAATACTTTGTTATCTTTTGCTTCGAGTTTTTCAACATCAACATCCATAAGTTCAGCAGCCTGTAGAATGACTTGTTTTTTGATCTCTTCGCCCGCCATTTTTGAAGCGTTCCCTCCCATCAGAGTTACGCGGGAGGAATAGGCTCCGAAACCTATTGGTGTAAGATCACTGTCGGCCGAGACGACGCTTATCCGGTCGTACGAGATACCCATTGCCTCGCATGCGGCCATAGCGAGTACAGTATCTGATCCCTGACCAATATCTGCATCACCTATAAAAAGAACAGCCCTTGATCCATCCTCAACGACTTTGATTGTGGCACTCGAATGAGGGAACTTCGATCTGTAGATCGGATAACCGGCGCCGGATACAAATCCGCCACAACCGATACCGATACCCCTTCCTCTGGGCAGCTTCCCTTTCTTCTGGTCCCAGCCGGATTTTTTCCTGACTTTTTCAATACATGCAGTAAACTCGCACGAATGGATATCCAGGTCGTTACAGGTGTGATATTCGGGCGTCATTGCATTTTTCAGACGGATTTCAACAGAATCCATTCCGATATCGTCTGCAATCATTGTCAGAAGAGATTCAAAGGCAAATCGCGGGTGCGGGCAACCATGTCCACGGAAAGCGCCACAGGGCGGCAGATTGGTGTTAACCCGGAATCCATCGTACTTATAATTCGGGAATTTATATAAGGTGGTCAGCATTGAACCTGCATAATAGGTTGACACGATCCCGAAACTGGAATATGCTCCCCCTTCCAGGACAGCTTTCTGTTGGACAGCCGTAATAGTGCCATCTTTCTTAACACCGATTTTAAGGTCAATAAATTGTTTATGCCGGCCACGGCCGAAAAGATACATTTCCTCTCTGTTGAATCGCATTTTAACAGGGCATCCGGTAATCCTGGAGAGGAAGATCGACATAATCTCTATTGTGTTTGTGGCGGCCTTTGCTCCAAATCCACCTCCACAGTGGGTCATGATCACCCTGATATCCCCAAGCGGAATAGAAAGGATATGTGAAAGTTGATGATGAACATAATGGACAACCTGAGTGGAAGTGTAAAGTGTCACTCTGCCATGACGGTCCCATTCTGCAATCGCACAATGAGGTTCCATCGGATTCTGATATGTCCTGTTTCCTGTGAACCGTTCCTGACGGATGTGGTCGGCCTCCTCAAATCCTTTTTCAATATCCCCGAAATGGTGATCGACGTGTGTGTTTATATTGTTTTCGTACTTATCGTCAAAAAGCCGTGGTGCACCATCCTTCATAGCTTCCTCAGGATCAAACACTGCCGGAAGTTCTTCGTACTGCACTTTTATAAGAGCAAGGGCTTTGTAGCATGTTTCTTCATCGACAGCAGCAACGGCGGCTACAACATCTCCGACAAACCGCACTTTATCTTTTGCCAGTATCGTTTCATCGTAACGGGCAGGTGATGTGCCCCAGCGCACATCAGGAACATCGGCACCGGTAATCACAGCCTTGACTCCGGTAAGTGCTTTTGCCGCGCCGGTATCGATCGACATTATCCGTGCATGTGGTACCGGACTGAGAAGCAATTTCCCGTAGATCATATTGGGGAGAGAGATATCATCGGTATAGATAGCTCTGCCGGTTGCCTTGTCGGGCGCATCGATCTTGGGCAGGCGTTTTCCAACAACTGAAAGATCAATTGCAGATTTCTGGGGCATAAACTCCATTTTGGATGACTCCTTACCGTTGATGTAATCCCTGGCAGTTTCAATAGCATCAATGATCTTTGTATATCCGGTACACCTGCATAAATTGCCGCTCAATTCTTCACGGATCTCTTTCTTTGTCGGATTTGGATTATTATCAAGAATGCTTTTCGTCCTCATTATCATGCCCGGCGTACAATAACCACATTGAATGGCTCCTTTTTCAACGAATGCACGTTGTATCGGGTGAAGTTCCATTCCGGCCGACAGGCTTTCGATGGTTTCAACTTTTTTGCCGGACGCATTGACCGCCAATACGAGGCAGGCATTCACAGCCTTACCATCCACTATGACAGTACATGCTCCGCAGTCGCCCAATTCACAGCCCTTTTTTGTTCCTGTAAGCTTTAATTCTTCCCTCAGCAAATCAAGAAGTGTTGCGGATGCTTTCACAGCAACTTCATACTCATTCCCGTTGACATTAATTTTAATAAGCTGTTTCATCTTGCTCTCTCCAATGCTCTTTGTACCGCCCTTTTTACCAGTACTTTCAGTATATCCCGCCTAAACTGCGCTCCTCCGCGAATATCATCAATCGGGATTGAGTCACTGACTGCAGCATTTCCTGCAGCATCGGGTAAGGGTGAATTTTCAACCAATTCAGAGACTTTTTTTCCTATAAGTAATTCTGATGCCTTTTCACTTATCCGTGGCGTCGGGGCTACGGCACCAATGACTATGCAAGCTTCGGCACAAACATTTTTCCGCATCCTGATCATAGCTGCGACAGAGGCCACTGCTATAGAACCTGATTCACGCAAACCGAACTTCTCATACCAGATGCCGGTTCCTGATCCGGGTTTTGGAATAATAATCCTGGTTACAATCTCACCTTTTTCAAGGATTGTCTTTTTATTAAAAGTAAAAAAATCCCGGAGGGCTACTGTTCTTGTATTTCCGCTATCGGCGATCTCAACGGAGGAACCCATGGATAACAGCACAGGGGCGGTATCGCTGCAGGAGGCTGCAGTGCATATGTTACCACCAATCGTGCCTGAATTCCTGATCTGATCCGAACCAATTTTGGAGGTCGCTTCAACCAGCGCAGGTAAGATTTTTCCAACCAAAGGAGAAGCTATGACTTCACTATGCGTGGCGCAGGCGCCGATGAAAATATTTTGTTCATCTTCCGTTATCAGTTTAAGTTCCCTGATTCTTTCAAGTGAGATAATTTCCTCGTGACTGCGTATTCCTTTTTTCATCTCGACCAGCAGGTCAGTTCCACCGGCCATAGGAACGGAGTTTGATTTTTGCAGGAGCAGTCCGACCGCATCCTTAACGGATAATGGTTGATGAAAAGTAAATTCAGGTAAATACATTCTTCAGTTTATTTTATCAAAAAACTTGTGATACTCTTCCGGGCTATTGATATTGATCAGCACCCGGTTATCTTTCATCTCAATTTTCACGCATTCCATTGAGTTCAATACTTCTTTAAAAACAGCGTTATTAACAGGCCAGTTAATAATGCGATCGATATTTCCACGGTTAAGCAGAACAGGATGCCCCCCTTTATTCTCAAAAACAGGTGAGATAAATTTATTATCACTCCGGCTCATATAGAGAATATCCAGGATTTGTGGACTGATAAACGGATTGTCTATATTCTGAATGAAGCAAAAGGAAGATGTCCGGATATATCCAAGACCAAGTCTTACCGAATGAAACCTTTCAAGTTCAAGATGGTCATTGACAACTATTTTTACCTTATCTGAAGATATATTCTTCTGTTTCATCCGGTTCAATGCTTCCTGGTTTGTCACAACAATGATCTCGTTGCATCCCCATGAAAAATATGTTGAGATTATCTTCTCTATGAACAGCGTTTGATCATCATAAGAAAGGAATGGTTTCATCTCCTTCATCCTTGCCGATCGTCCGGCTGCAAGTATAACAACGCCAGCTTCCCTATTTTCCACAGGATAATTAAATTTTACTGAAATGCATTTTCTCCGGTTATGTCATTACCTGTGATAAGCAGATGAATATCGTGAGTTCCTTCATAAGTGATGACCGACTCAAGATTCATCATATGACGCATCATCGGGAAGTCGCCTGTAATTCCCATTGCACCCAGGATCTGGCGGGATTCCCTTGCAACGTCAAGGGCCATCTTTACATTGTTTCTTTTTGCCATAGATATCTGAGCAGGGGTAGCGCGGTCATTATTGCGCAAGGTTCCCAACCGCCATGCCAGCAACTGGGCTTTGGTGATTTCGGTGAGCATTTCTGCCAGCTTTTTCTGGGTTAACTGGAAAGCAGCAATCGGTTTCCCGAACTGCATACGTTCTTTGGAATACTGCAATGCTGTATCATAACAATCCATTGCTGCTCCGATAACTCCCCAGGCAATTCCGTACCTTGCAGAACTCAGACAACTGAGCGGACCTTTCAGTCCTTTTACACCCGGAAGGAGATTGGCTTTGGGTATCTTCACATTATCAAAAACCAGCTCGCCTGTTGATGAGGAACGCAATGACCATTTTTTTAGTGTTTCAGGTGAAGTGAAACCCTCCATGCCGCGTTCTACGATCAATCCCTTCACACTTCCTGTTTCATCCTTAGCCCAAACCACGCTGATGTCGGAAATCGGGGCATTAGTTATCCACATCTTAGATCCGTTCAAAAGGTAGTGATTCCCCTGGTCGGTGAATTTACTTAGCATACTGCCAGGATCGGATCCGTGGTTGGGTTCAGTCAGACCAAAAGCGCCGATAAATTCACCAGTAGCCAGCTTCGGTAAATATTTTCTTCTCTGTTCTTCGCTTCCATATTTGAAGATAGGGTACATCACCAGCGATGATTGAACTGAGGCCACGGATCTGATGCTTGAATCCCCTCTTTCCAGTTCCTGCATTATTAATCCATACGACATCTGGTCCATTCCTGAACCACCGTATTCAACCGGGATATAGGGCCCGAATGCACCTATTTTACCAAGTTCCCTTACGAGGTGACGGGGGAATTCATGTTTCTGGTTGGCTTCATCGATTATCGGTATAACCGCCCGGTTCACCCAATCCCTTATCGTCCCGCGGATCAGCTTATGTTCATCTGTCAGAAGCTCATCGATAAAGTAATAGTCGGGTGACCTGTATCTTATTGTTGACATGGTTAAATATTAAAAATGAATTTTCTACTTATCATACAATTTATCATAGTTGTTTTCCCAGCCGGGCAGTTTACCACGCACTGACAGGTTAAGTTGTGGATTTTGTCCACCCATATTCAATAATCGTAACAACGAGGTTGAAATATAGGTATTTTTTGCGGGATTTAAAGTCTCGCCTGTCTCACGTGTCAGGCGTTCGTCATTACACCCTTCTGCAAGTGCATTCTTCTTCTGTAAATTATAGAGTGCAACAGAGAAAGGAACAGCATATTTCTGCTTCAGCCTGGCCACTTCAAAAGCCCTTTCCAGAAGCTCATATTCATCTTCGCCGGTTCCGTTCGAAAGTCCCAGTTCGTAAGCCCTTTCCGCAGTCATTCCCTGTATGAAAATCTCATCGATTATAGATTCTCCGAAACCAAGCCTGACAAGCTCCTGCACTGCGCCAAATCCGCCTAAAATCCCGTATTCGATCTCGGGCTGGTTGTAATTCTTTTTTATCCTGAGAACATTTTTTCGCTTCAGGGAATCAAATTCAACTCCGTGAACGACCAGATCAAACCTTTGGTTCAGGAAATATGTAAATTCTGCTCCCCCACCCCATTTTTCACCAAAGACGCCGATAGTCCATACCGGCATTTCCTGGATGAACCTGAATAATCTCATACCTGTTTTCGTAAAATATGAGGCATCGGCCTCTCCAAGGAACCGGTATCCGCTTTTTGAGTCGAACCATCCTTTGTTGAACTGTCTTGCATCGGCACCCAGCATTCTCATCCCTTTACCCGATGCTGTAAACAGCAATGCCCCCAATTGTCCTTTCTGATAAAGGCCAACCGAAACACCTACGGCATGATCGAGCTGGTCGATGGTGTTACGGTTCCATACATTACCGCGTAGCGGATTATCGAAGATGATCGTTGCTACTCTATCCTTTTTAGACGGATAGACATAACGGAGATCATTGTAATAAATATCCATCTCACCGGAAATGAAATTGCGTTGACTTACAGGGGTTCCATAGATACGGCCATAACCGAGAAGATTTGACCAGCCTCTTTGTTTCATGGAATAAAGGACCGATGGTATATCCTTTCTCGGACCAACCTTACCGTCAACATCAAAAAGCTCAATCCTGTCGGGATTTTCCAGTCCTGATTTTTTTACAAGTCTGATAAATCCATCAATCCCGAAATAATCGAGGAACTTATCAATTATCTCACATAATCCGAATTTAAACCGTAATCCGACTTTTGTAGAAGAATCTATATCCGAGGCCGTTGCATACCTGTCCTGAATCAGGTCAAGTGCATAGAGCATGAGGGGGATCACATATCTTCTGAAAGTTTTACCTCCATGGTCACCGGATTCGGAAATCCGGATCAGACCTTCGATGCTTTTTATAGTTGATTCCCTGTGGTCAAGGGCTATTGCCTCTGACAACGACCAATAATCAAGGTGGTTTATTTCACCGGGTTCAATATATGATCTGCTTCCCGGATCATAGACTGCACTGATCTTTTCTCTGCCTGAAGGTCCTGTCCATTTAAAGAAACCCTCTTTTTCCCTCGAGTAAATACCTGTTCTTCCTGATTTTTCAAGGTCTCCGATCCATCCAGGGTAATGTCTGCCATTCTGGTCGTAAAGACTTCTTAGCCGGTCGTCAGGGGGCAAAGCCTGACCAAGGTGTCTGGCACATTCGGTATATGGCATATGCCCTGTCCGGTCGAGAACCTGGAACGGATTGGCTGTAAGCAACTCAAATACCTGAGGCAGTTCTATCAGGTCTTTTCCTGACTTAACATCCCAATGTATTATTGCTCCCATTCCTTCGAAGATAGGATCGGCTATATATCCGTGATGATCGTTTCTCAGAGCGATCACTTTTTTTTCAAGCACCTGTTCGGCGAATGCGACTCCTGCGATAAAAGTATCTTCTGCGGCATATTTACCCTTCATAACATCAAATAACCGGTTCGAATGGAAAGGGAAATAACCGTGTCCGGTCAGGAATTTATCCCTGAAGAACCTGTCTTTAAACAATACTGCCAACTCAGCGGTTGTATGCGATGAAGTGTTTGAAAAGATAAATACCAGCTTTTCCGGGTCAGCACACGCTTCAATATTGCAGAAAATCGATTTTTTAACATCGATCCTTTCGGTTGCTGCCTCCCAGATTATCTCCGCCTGATTCAGCAAAGTGAAGTCTGTCGTATATATAACACGTGCAAGACAAGCTTTAAACTGTTCATCCAGCATTCTGCCACCATCAGCAAGATCAGAAAAATATTTTCCGATATCTCTGGAAGCCCTTTCCAGCGCTACGTCGGCAACATCAATGAAAATCACATCGAACTTCGTTTTATTCAGGATATCGATACCAATCCCGATTCCCATTGTCCCTGAACCGATTATCGCGATCTTTTTAATGTTATTCAGTTTCGCAACCTCCTTCTGGAGCAATTTGTTTCCGAATGAAAAAACAGTTCCCATAATAATTTTTTATAGGGTAAAAATTATTTTTGTAAGTTAAACAATTTCAACACAAACGGCTCCTCCCTGACCTCCGCCAATACATGCGGATGCAATCCCTGTTTTTAGTCCCTGCCGTTTCAGTTCATAAACAAGATCGGTTGTGATACGGAGCCCTGTTGCCGCTATATTATGTCCGATTGCGATTGCGCCACCATTCACATTTGTACGTTCCCTGGGGAGTCCTAATTCCTTTTCTACTCCCAGGTATTGTGCTGCAAATGCTTCGTTTACCTCGAACAAATCTATATCGGTTAATTTCAATTTCAGTTTTTGCAGAAGATCATTAATTGCCGGTACAGGTCCCCTGGCCATGATTTCCGGAGGGACGGTTGAAAACTGATATCCTTTTATCTTTGCGATATATGGGATATGGTGTTTATCAGCAAAATTGCGTTCCATAAGCACTGCTGCTGCGGCACCATCGCTTATCTGACTGGCAGTACCCGGGGTGACAAGCCCGTCGGCTTTGATCAGGGGTCTGAGGTTAGCCAGTTCTTCCATACTGATGTCATACTTTGTACCCTCATCCCGCCAGAAGTTAAGGGCAACTCCTGACCTGTCAACAGTATCGAGAGTGAACACACCCTGCAGATATTTATTGTTACCTGGATCAGAGTACCTGTTCCATTGACCTGACTGAGCATGTCTGGCACGGGCATGGCTAAGAAATGCAAATTCATCACAATCCTTACGGGTTATTCCTGTTTGCACACCATATAACTCGGCAGTTTTTGGCATAACGGTCATAAAAAGGTTGTGGTTGAAGCCCTCCAGAAGATAATCCCGGAGCGGAGCATCATCAAAATCCCAGACACTATCTTTTTTCCTTCTTCCCTGGTGGATAAGATTTGTCTGCGACATATTTTCAGTTGCAAAGGATAAGACACAGCTGAAATTCTCTGTATCCGACATCAACTGGTCAAAGCCATCGGCCAAAACCTGGAAGCCGGTGCCGCATATCCGAAGTGTGGTTTTACCTGGTGCAACACGCAGATTATCTTTATCATTGAACTTTTCAGCAACCCGGATTGCAACATTCCTAGGCAGGTATATATGCTGATTCAGTGAATCGATATAGATCATTCCGGCAATGACATGGTTTATCCGGATCTTCCCAAGGTCAATTCCCGAGCGGACAATTGCTTCATGGACAGCGAGTACTGCAAGGTCTTCTGCCGGCAGGTAGTTATAATATCCGCCATGTTTGCCGATAGGGGTTCTTGCTGCACTTACGATTACAACTTCTTTTTGTTGTTTGCTCATATTCTGTATTGTATTAATAACCTTCCACTAAGTGTGAGGATGTGATGAATCGATTTTTTTTTCACGGTTAAGAAGCACACAGCCATATGCTGCTAAGAACTGCGAGTGTTCCGGACTTTCCGAACCAGGATATCTTTTCTTAAAAAGACTGACGATAACAGGGTGCATAGCAGGCAGCCCACCGGTTATAACGAGGCGATCCTCAACAAGCGCCGATTCAGTTGATCTCAAAATAATTGAATTATAAATGCCTATGATGATATCCGGTAAGGTCGCACCATTCTTGATCATCCCGATGATCTCTGAAATGGCGAAGACGGTGCAGAAGCTGTTGATCTTTATCTCCCTGGTAGCTTTTGATGCCAAATCTGTAAATTCGGAAGGAGTCACATCCAGCCGGAAAGCTATTTCCTCCAGGAATGAGCCGGTACCGGCAGCGCATTTCCTGTTCATCTTGAATTTATCGACCTGTCCATTGGAATTCACACTGATGAATTTGGTGTCTTGTCCTCCTATGTCTATTATGGAACATTCACATTTATAAATCTCATAAACAGCTCTTGATAATGCAATCAGCTCGGAGTTTGAAACAAACGGGAACCGGATATGTTCACGTCCGTATCCACAGGAATAAACGGGATACCCGACCTCATATTTCTCAGTAAAATGGTTAATGATCTTAGACGAGGCATTATTGAAGTCATATCCGGTCTTTACGCAATGAGAATCACAAATCCGGTTGTATTCATCAATTAATACTCCTTTCGTATATGAGGATCCGAGATCGATACCAAGACTGTACATTTAGAAGGTTTGATTTAGGATTTTAGATTTAGAATGAGATTTAAGTCTGTAACACTTTCATTTTGCCAGATAGCTGATCAACGAATGTTTCGATGGCAATGATACTTTGTTCCTCGCTATAACAGCGTGGATCGTTAAGGTCGCCATTGATTTCAAGGTAGGGAATACCTGTCCGGTTGAAAAGCCGGTTCTGTAATCCGAAACGGTTGTTGGAATTTCGTGCACAGGTCTTGGATTCATGGTATATTATTCCGTTGATTGTAAATTCCTCCAATAACCTTTCCAGGATTTTTTCTTTCACTTCATCCGATCTGACAATAAAGAGTTTACAATATGCAAGTGCGGATGATCCAAACGGATCATCAGGATCGAGATCATCAAACACCCAACTGTTGCAGTATGTGGATGCAACGATGCATGTATCAAGTTTAGCAAATAATTTCGCCAGGTTGCTTAATCTGTACCACAGCGGCATTCCCTCCCAATAAACCCTGAACCTCTCCGAAGGCACGGCACTGATATTTTCTTCAATCCTTTTTTCAAGCTCGGCTAACAGGATTTTATAATAATCAACGGCATCTTTTGTTCCCCGCATGACGACGATGGGCCCCATATGTATCGCAGAATCAAAGAAGTTAATGGGTGAAGGATGATGTCTGGCTTTTTGGAGTACAAGTTTCCAGAGAACGCAACCATCATGTGATAATCCAACCGATTCCCTGAACCGGTCTATATCGAACTTATGACCGGCAGCTTTTTCGAGCTCAGGTATTATCCTATGGTATTGATCTGATACGGTTTTGATTATCTCAGGGCTAAGTTCGGAAATACATAATGGAGTATGAATTCCAACAACAGGTACCCTAAAGTGCCTGGAATAAAAACTGAACCAGTCTTCAACCTCCCGGCATTGATTCGTATTATAAACCAGGATGTCTGGTCGCGGTACTGAACTGAAACCGCTCTTTTGTAATGGAGTCTCGTTTTGGAGGAAGGCGCCGATATCGCTCGTAAGATAGGAACATATATCGGGAGAGTAGCCATGCGTAACTGCAGTGGGGATATATTTGTCGGCATTTTTCCCGGCGCCAAGCATAGCTCCATGGTTTTCGGGAAAATAGACTTCGAAACCCATGGAATATAAAAGCTCGGCAGGCCCGACGCTGGTGCACCAGGCTATCTTACGGCTACGTGTTTCAGCAGCTTCCTTCAGTCTTGAAAAATATCCGTCCATGGTCCTGCGAAGGTCATTCGCTGATTCCAGTTTTATAATTTCGTTCTTCCCCGGTTCAACTTTTTCACTCATGGTTTTCAGTTTATTCACCTCACCACCAATCTCCCGAAGGCTGAGATATCCAGGTTGAGGTGGAATTATCAACAATTTTTCCAGACAGGTTTTCTTTTTTCGAGAAAAGCGCCGATACCTTCATTGGCATCATAAGTCTCCATCAATTCCTTTATATACATTGCGGAAAAGTGAGGCAGGTGTTTCAGCATGAAGAAATCGAAGGATGCCCTTGCTGCTTTAGTCGCAAACCTCAGGGATGAAGCGCTCTTACCAAGAATATTTTTTTTGATCCATTCATCAGTTGCAACTTCCAGGGCAGCTTTATCTTCGAATACTTCATTTACAAGACCAATCGATTTAGCTTCATCTGCAGAAATAATTTTTCCGGTTATCAGTAACTCTTCTGCTCTGACATAGCCTATCTTCAACGGCAACATAACCGACGCCGGTGGTGCAAAAACTCCCAGGATTATTTCCGGCTGACCCATTTTCGCCGTCTTATCTGTAAAGATAAAGTTGCAGGCCAGAGGCAGCTCGAATCCTCCTCCAAGACATTGACCGGATATTTTAGCCAGTGCGGGAATATGCAGGTCGATGAGGGAATAAAACATCTTATGAAATCCTTCAAGCATTTCTGCAGCCTTATCTTTGGTATGTTCCGCCACACTGGCACCGTATGAAAAGTTATTTCCTCCTCCTTCAAATGTTATCAGTTTAATATCATTTTTATTTTTCAAAGCAGCCAGGAATCCGGTGATCTCCCCCATCATTATGGAATCAAGGATATTGGCCTTGCCATCATCCAGGATCACCCTGGCAACAGTACCATCGTACAAATATTCAACTCTGATTTTTTGCATAAAATTTCGTACTTAAATTACAGAGACTTCTCCGCCTGGCGGGGTTGTCATGGTTAATACAATATAATTACTGAAATTGTGGAGATACTGCCCGGATAAGCTCGTCGTTCCATTCATGACCCTGTGCAAGCATCTGCCGTAACCTGATGAAGTCAACTTCTCTTTTATCCTTTGGACCGTCATTAAATGCCCTGAATCCGGCTTTACCTTCTGTCATCATATTCAGAGCCAGCCAGTCCCTGTTGCTTTCCTTGTTTTTATCCCAATGTTCGAGCTTTTGTTTTCGCAGGGAATTCAAGGTTTTACTCAGGCAATTCGGCATGAGGTACATTAGCTTTGTACATATCTTCTCGACAGCCTGATCAAGCATAGACAGATCCATTTCCCCTGATTTCACCAGTTCCTTTCCTTTCGCAAGGTCTTCTCCTGTCTTCATCTTCCCATATATAATCTGTCCTTTGCTGTTTACCCATTGACCGGTATAAACAAGCGGATTGGGAATAAATTTCCCATTCACTTTTAAAGCAGGTACCACTTCGGTAAGCAATCCTGATTTTAAGGCTTCGTAAGCGGACCACGGATCGCAAACAGTGCAGGAGTACATGGCATTTTCGATCCCAACGAAAAGCGGTAGGAAGTCGGTCGATCCGCCGTCGGGAGCGCTTCCGTGTCTCGGACCGGCCTGACCGAACCGGGCAAAATCCTGGGCGATGGAAAAATCGCAGGCCATTCCAATCTCCTGACCGCCGCCGATCCGCATTCCATTTACCCGGCAAACAACAGGTTTATCATTCATCAGAATGGATGAGACCATATCATTGAACAGTCGCATATATTGTTTATACTCCGGTGGATTTCCGGCATAGTATTCGGCATACTCCTTGGTATTACCCCCGGTACAGAACGCTTTATCACCTGTACCGGTGAATACGACCGCAACAACACTCCGGTCGTTGGAGGCTTCCCGCATAGCCAGGATAACCTCCTTGACAGCTTCAGTGGTATACGAATTATACTGCTGGGGATTGTTAAGAATTATCCATGCATTGAACAGACCTTCAACGGGATTACCGCTAAGATCCTTGCAGGGACGTTTTTCAAACAAAATTTCCTTGTATTTAACGTCGGTAAGGTTGTGACTTGCTAACATAGCATTTATTTTTAATGAATATTTTATTGTTTATGTTTGACAACCTCTCCCCCGTCCCCTCCCCTTGAAGGGGAGGGGTGCAGGGGTGGGATCATTGGATTAATGCGCTTTAATCGAAATCAGGCACCAGGATTGATCTTTTCCGGTAGACATGGTTAAGGGTATTCCTGAATACTTCATTGATCTTCGACAAAGGAAACGTTTCAATAAAATCATCGATCTTTAGTTTGCCGGTTACCAGGAGGTCAACGACTTCCGGATAGAGTTCAGGCTTGCAGCCCCATGTCCCTATAAGTTTGGCATCGAAGGCCATGAGGTTGCTGAGCCGGACCTCAGTTCTTTCGAGGGTAAATCCAACAATGGAAAGGGTAGAAGTGAAGGTGATCAGGTTGAAGCCAAGTTCCTGACCCTGTTTGGTGCCTGAAACCTCAAATATTTTCCAGCCGTAGCGTGAAACGCCAAGCCCTTTGGCAATCTCCCTGACTTTATCTTTAATAGTTTTAATATCCATTCCGCCAACATTCAGGATAGCATCAACTTTATTATTTCTGGCAGTTTCAAGCTTCTGATCGTCTATATCCAGGGCAAGTACTTTGGCACCGAAGATCCCTGCGATCAGGGCAGCATAGATGCCTACGCCGCCTATGCCAATTACAATGGCAAAATCGCCTGCTTCGAGTTCCGATTTTTTAATAACCTGGTAAGGGGTTGAAATGGCATCAGCAATTACCGATAATTTTTCAAGCGGATATTTCGTTAAAAGCATGTCAGGGACATGACAAAGAAACCGGGCCGGAACCTTGATATGAGAAGCGAATCCTCCATGGAAATCATTCCCGGGCATAAGCTGTTTCTGGCACATATTGCTCCTGCCTTTTTTACACAATTCGCATTCCCCGCATGGTAACACCGCCGGAATGATCACTTTTTTCCCGATCCATTGCGATGGTCCTTCTACTACTACACCACTGATCTCATGACCAAGGGTAAGGGGAAGTTCTTTTTTTGTTTTAACGCCATAATGCCAGAAGCTGAGGTCGGTGTGACAAACTCCGCAACCGGCAATTTTGACGAGGGCTTCGTGTGCCTCAAGCTCAGGGAACGGATTTTCGGTAAACTGTAAATCTGCATCCTGAGCAGTCATCTGCCATGAAAAAATTTTTTTATCCATATAAAAATGTTTTATATAGCTTACTTGCATTTACCTACGCCATCCTTACAGGAAATGGCATTTACGAGATTTGTAAGCACCAGGTTTATCGGCGTTTTTATGTAATGTTTCCTTCCGTAGTCAACGATCTTACCGTTCATATAGTCGATTTCGGTTTCCCTTTTATTGATCAGGTCAACTGCTAATGAAGGCATATGATTCCCGGCGTTATTCAGATATCTGATAGCCAGTTTAATGAAATTCTCAGGCAGTTTAACAGATTCAGCCGATGAGACCTGTACTGCTTCATAGAGTATCTGTTCAATTATCTCAAGGGTATCGGCGTTGTTCATGGCTTCTTTCATTGTGAGTCTTGAAATCGCACATAAGGGACTCAGGGCAGAATTCAGGATTGTTTTTTCCCATATTTTGTCGTTTATTGTAAAGGAGTTCACCTGGTCGGTCTTCAGATCGACGCTTGTAAGGGTGTTAGCAAGCCATTGTGCCAGCTCTTCCTGTGAATCGTCCATCGAACCGATAAAATTAGGAGGATTGAAGAAGTTGATTGCTGTAACGTTAGGAGCCTGGAGATTTCCGGCAAAATTGATCACCAGTCTGAGGATTGAAGATTCAGGAAAATGACTCTGGTATTTTTTCCCGATATCGATCCCGTTCTGGGCGCTAAGTAGAAAAACATCTTTCTTGAGATTCTCTTCGATTGTCTTCACAATCCTGTCGACATGGTAATCCTTGACGGCGGAGATAAGTATATCAAAATCATGTTCAAGCATTTCCTCCACCGAGTAATATACATATTTAAAGAATGATTTTTTTTCGATCTTCGAAACGAGTTCCATACCCTCCTTTCGTACAAGATTCAGCTTTTCCCTGTCAAGGTCGGTGACGGCAACTTCACAACCGGCAAGTTTGAAATGTACAGCCAGAGTCTGGCCAATAGGCCCTAATCCTATGATGCCGATATTATAGGTTTTGTCGTTCATGGTATTAATATAATTAATGATAGATTTTCCAATCAGACTATGATCCTGGCATCAACGACACAAATTTCATCGCCGGCCGCAAAAAGCGGATTAAGGTCAAGCTCCTTTATCACAGGGAAATCAACACTCAGCAAAGAAATACGTTGTATTATCTCTGCAGCTTGTTCACGGTTTATCCCTTTTTCTCCCCTGAAGCCATCAATTAATTGTGAAGCTTTTAGGGAACTGATCATTTCCATGGCTTCAGTGTCACTGACAGGAGTAATTGTAAATACTACATCTTTAAGTATCTCAACAAATATCCCACCTAATCCGAACATAATTATGTGGCCGACGCCTTCTGCCTTTTTTGAGCCGATTATAAGTTCCCGCCCCCTTGGAAGGAATTTCTGAATTAGAAACCTTATCCCTTTCCCAAGATTCATGTTCATAGTTTCTGCCGCCACGGCTGCTTCACGTGCATCCTGAACGTTCAGTGTCACTCCACCGACATCGCTTTTATGTATGATCGTTTCAGAATCTGCTTTTATCACTACCGGAAATCTGATCTGACAAGCTGCCTCGACAACACTTTTCACATTGTCGACAACTTTCCATGGAGCAACCGGTATCCTGTATGCTTCAAGAATACTGTAAACCTCGGCTGCCAGAAGAATTTCCCTTTTACCGGATATTACCTGGTCAAGAATGGCCTGGACTGCCTTTTTATTAACATCGGGGAATTTTTTTATTTCACCTTCTTTCGCCGACCGGATACTATTATACCTTACCAGGGAATTCAATGCCCGGGCAGCCGTTTCGGCAAAATCGAAGCATGGGATCTCACCCTCCTTGAGAATTTTTGAAGTGCCTGCCCATTGTTGTTTATCTGTCATATAGTTGCATACGACCGGTTTTTTACCGGCTTTCGATCCTGCAACTATTTCACGGGCCACACTCTCGCAATCAACGAATGGAGGAGTGACAAAATTGAGGTATATATTGTCGAATTGCGGTTCATTCATCATCACTTCGATCGCACTCTTGAAATGACCGGGTCCTGCTGTTGCCACAACATCCAGGGGATTTCTTATGGAAGCCGATTCCAGCATGGTGAGTTTCAGAACCTCTGCTGCTTTTCCTGAAAGCTGCGGAATCTCAAGTCCGCAACTTACCAGTTCATCGATTGCTATTACCGATGGCCCTCCGGTGTTGGTAATTATACCCACTCTGTTTCCTTTGGGGACGGGTTGTGATGAGAGTGCCACAGCAGCATGGCACAGATCCTCCTGGTTACTGAATGTGAGAATACCGGCCTTTTTATATATCAGGTCCATTGAGATGCTGCCTGCCAATCCTCCGATGTGAGACCTTGAGGCTTCAGCGCCCTTGTCAGTACGACCGGCAGTGATTGCCAGTACCGGTTTCCGGGCGGTCACTTGTTTGGCGACTGCAATGAACTCCTGCGGATTATCCAGACTTTCCGCATAGAGTACGATGGCTCTGGCTTCATCGTCCTTACCATAATAACTGATGATTTCTGTAATGGACACATCCGAGCCGTTTCCATTGGATGCATACATCCTCTGGCCGATACCCATATCATAGAACGCCTGCATGATGACTGCTCCCACACCGCCACTCTGGGCAATGACAGAGATATGTCCGGGTTTCGGATATGTAAAGGTGAAATTACAATATGCATTGATCCCCGGATCAGAGTTGATGATTCCCTGACAGTTTGGTCCTACTATCCTGATCCCGTATTTTCGCGCTCTTGCAAGGAAATCATCCTCCAATGCCTTGCCCTCTGTGCCCATTTCCTTAAACCCTGCCGTATTGATAATAATGGCTCTTATTCCTTTTTTACCGCAGTTTTCCACTTCTTCAGGTACAAATGGAGGCGGGATCACAATATGAGCAAGATCGACTTCCCCGGGAACATCCAGTATCGATGGAAAAGCTTTCAGACCTCTTATCTCGTTTACTTTCGGATTGATCGGATACACCGGTCCGGTATATTTATATCGGAGCAGGTTTTTTATGATGACATTCCCGATAGACAGTTCCTTTACCGAAGCGCCGATAAGTGCAACGGCCCCTGGTTTGAATAACGCATCAAGATTATCGTTCATTTAATTACAATATTGTTTTTAACAACTGACATCCCCCGGTATGGGACGTTTTAATTAAATAATACAGGATACCCGTCAACAGCCTGAGTCAGTTCGTGATACAGGACAAGTAGTTCTTAAAGCGTCATCAGATAAGCAAGAATATATTACGATTTGCAGGCTTCAAAAGTAAACAAAATGTATCACTTATATTGAAATAAATAGATAAATATCAGATTTAATATGTTTTTATCAATTAATTCTGATTTGAGACTCTCAGGTTAAAAAAAATTTTACTTTTGTTTTCTTGTAATCAGACATCTTCATATGTTATTTTTTGTGTCTTGAGAAATAAAAAAGAGATGATAACACAATGGAATAAAAATGAGGTACGCAGAGACCGGGTATAACTTAGAGGTTGATCTGACCCGGGGAAGTATTGAAAAAGTTGTAACTGATCCCGGAGAGACCAGGCTTTATCTAGGCGGACTTGGCACTAATGCCAAGATATTATGGGACAGGGTTCCTCCTGAAGTTGAACCATTCTCACCTGATAATTTGCTGATTTTTGCTGCCGGTCTTCTGTGTGGTACGCCTGCTCCGGGATGCAACCGTACCATTGTTTCTACCATCTCTCCTCAAACCAGGCTGTTGGCCTTTTCAATGATGGGTGGATTTTGGGCGCCGGAATTGAAATATGCCGGCTACGACAAAGTGATCTTCCGGGGAAAGTCTTCTGACCTGGTTTATCTATGGATTAACAATGACAAAATTGAAATTCGTAATGCCTCTCATTTGAAAGGTAAGGGTGCAATAGAAACGGCAGAGCTTATCCGTCAGGAGCTGAAGGAACCGAAGGCCCAGGTAGCTGCCATCGGCCTGGCAGGTGAAAACAGGGTCTATTTTGCCTCTATAGAACAGGGAAGGTCAAGTGCAAGCCGTGGAGGTATTGGAGCTGTAATGGGTGATAAAGGATTAAAGGCGATAGTTGTCCGAGGGACCAAAGATATAAACATGGCGCGGCCTGTTGAATTCATGGAACAATGCAATGATGTGCTGGCTTATATAAAATTCCGGGAGGATAAACCAATTCCGGGAGTTATGCCCATCCTGGCAGGTCTTGGGTCACCTCAGGAGATGAAAATCCATGATGAAAAGTGGCACACAGAGAGTTTCATGTGGGGAAATTCCCGAACCCGCAGAAAAGATTTCTGGAGCGGGGAGGTTGAAAAGAACTGGAAGGAAACTCTGGAAAGTTCGCAGATAAGGCTTATCAGTTGCTATAATTGCCCGATGAAATGTGCAGCCACAATTTCCATTCCCGGGTATCCCACATACATGATGAAATGTTTTTCAAAGCTGACCTATACAATGGCAGCCTTTTCTGATCTGGATTTTGGCTTAAAAATCGCTCAACGGGCTACAGATTATGGAGTAGATGCCTTCTCAACCCCGCAGGTGATGGCATTTGCCCTTGAACTTTTTGAAGCAGGGATCTTAACTGATGATGACTTTCCCGGAATGCCATCAGATAATGAAGGAAGATTTTTCTGGTTGCTTGATAAAATTGTGAACCGGGAAGGGATCGGGGATGTTCTTGCAAATGGAACATACTGGGCTGCACAACAGATCGGAAAAGGTGCAGATGCTTTCGCTCATAATAATATAAAAAAACACGAGCAGCTCCCTCTTAAGCTGTCAATGCTGAATCCCATTTATTTCCTCATGTATGCCACCGGAGAGAAGATAAACATTACCCAGATCGAAGGGCAATTTCCCCAGGCGCCTTTTCCTACAATGGAGGAAAGAGAAGATTTTGTAAAGGATTGGATACAGGTCCCTGATGAAAAGTTTAAACAATACTTATTAAACTGGGAACTCCGCGGGGAAAAATCAATGCCATTCTACCCGACGGTCGAAATGTGCTGTGATATAGTGGACTGGCAGGAGCGGATGCATTATATCGACGACGCTCTCGGGATGTGTTCAGGTTTATCCGCGTTTCCTCTGAAACCTCCTTACCATATACATAATTATCCTAAGATCATATCGGCAGGGACAGGGATTGAAATGGATGTAGAGAGCCTGTCGATGGCGGCCAAACGTTACCGTACACTGGTCAGGGCTATCAATATAAGAAGAGGCATGCGGAGAAAGGATGAAAAACCTCCTGAAGATCATTGGAAAAAAAGATTTCCGGAGCTTGAGAAGGAGCTCCTCGACAGTTATTACAAATTAAAAGGGTGGAATAACGAAGGTATCCCGACTGAAGATTCCTTGAATGACCTGGGATTGAATTACGTGAGTGAAGACTTCCGGCAGCGTGGGATATACTCTGAGAGTGAGAATGCACTTTCACCGGAAACCTCTCCGGACAAAGCAAACATTTAAGATGAGAGCGCAGACCATGAATTACGACCAGAAAAATAAAACAATCAAAACAATAAAAATCAATGTTGATAAATGTGTGGGCTGCATGGCATGTGAAGTAATCTGCTCCGCATTTCACTCAACACCAAAATATAGCAGCAACAATCCGGCAAGGTCACGTATCCGGGTAATCCGTGATCCGATTGCAGACATTTATATTCCTGTTTATGCTGGTGAATATGCGGTAGCTGAATGTGCCGGCAGAGACAAATATATCATTGACGGAAAAGAGTATAATGAGTGTGACTTCTGCCGCGCATCATGCCCGTCACGCGACGTATTCAAAGAACCTGATTCAGGTCTTCCGCTGAAATGCGATATGTGTGAGAGTGATCCGCCGCTGGAAATGCCTATGTGCGTGAAGTGGTGCCTGAATGAAGCCCTTATATATGAAGCAAGGGAAGAAAAAACAGAAAAAGAAGAAAAGCAGGAAGAGCTGGAGATTGGGTTGGAATCATTGGCAAACAAATATGGATTGAACAAGGTAATTGATACCGTAACCCGGATGTCAGTATCAAAAAAAGGGTAAAATGAAACACACAGACCAGTGATCTGGAATTTAAAATCTTTACCCGGAATCTGGAACAATGGAGAATTTAGCCGACTATAAAGAGATAGCTGAAATCATAATAGAAAAAGGTGGAAACACTTTTAAATTATGCTACCAGTGCGGGAAATGTGATGTCGTTTGCCCATGGAATCAACTGAGACATTTCAGCATGAGAAAGATAGTCCGGGAAGGTGCTTTCGGATTGTCACAGATAGAGAGTGAGGATATATGGCGTTGCACTACCTGCGGTAAATGCACAATGAACTGTCCCAGGGATGTCAAACATATTCAGTCGGGGATGGCCTTGCGCCGGATCGCAACGGAAAACGGCATTTTCCCAGCTTCTGCAGGTTCTGTCCGTTCAATAAGATCAAGTCTTATGGGAGAAGGAAATCCCTTTTTTAAAGAGAGGGATAAAAGAGCGGATTGGGCAAAAGGCTTATCTGTACTAGAGTTCTCCGGAGAAATGGAAATTCTATATTATCCCGGATGTTACCTCAGTTATGATCCAAGGCTGAAGAAGGTAGCCGCAGCCACGTCTTATATCCTCAAAAAAGCAGAAGTGAATTTCGGAATATTAGGATCAAAGGAGAGTTGCTGTGGGGAAAGTATCCGTAAGACAGGCGATGAGGAACTTTTCAGACACCTGGCAAAAGAAAACATCAAAACCTTTATAGATAATGGTGTGAAAAAAATTCTTGTTTCTTCCCCTCATTGCTACCACACCTTTAAAAATGAATATCCTGAGTTCATGGTACATTTTGAGGTGGTTCATATTGTTCAGTATCTGTTAGAACTTATTATTAAAGGCAGACTTCAGATCAACAAGGAATACCAGAAAAAAGTTACCTATCACGACCCATGCTACCTGGGAAGGCACAATGGAGTGTATGATGAACCGCGGAAGGTATTAAGGAATATCAGCGGGCTTGAATTGGTTGAAATGTCAGATTCGATGGAAGAAAGCCTTTGTTGCGGTGGCGGGGGCGGCAGGATATGGATGGACACTCCGAAGGATGAAAGATTTTCCAACCTAAGGCTGGAACAGGCTGTGAAGACCGGGGCTGAGGTGCTGGCTACATCCTGCCCTTATTGCATCACCAATTTTGAAGATGGACTGTTATCCCGTAAGGACGGTGAAGCTCTAAAGATAAAAGACATTACAGAAATCATAAAGGAAGCAATCGAATAAGACAGAAAAACTGATCAGGATAACGGAAGTGAAAAAAGAAATAATTTCCGAACAATCATTCAAAATCCCTGAAGACAACAATTTCGGAGATGTTATAGTTGTCGGTGGAGGAATCAGCGGTATTCAGGCCGCTCTTGACCTTGCCACATCAGGTTTTAAAGTATTTCTGGTTGATAAAGCACCGACGATCGGCGGGAAGATGGCTCAGCTCGACAAGAGTTTCCCGACCAATGATTGCTCCATGTGTATTGAATCACCTAAGTTTATCGAATGTGACAGGCATCCCAATATAGAGATTCTGACCTATACCGAAGTTACCGGTGTAGAAGGAGAAGCAGGGGATTTCACTGTTACCTTGAATAAAAAGCCCAGGTACATCATTGCAGGCAAATGCACAGGATGTACTGTATGCGCGGAATACTGCCCTGTGCAGATCTCCGATCCTTTCAATCAGGAGCTTTCTCTCAATAAAGCCATCCATATATACTTTCCCCAGGCTGTTCCGCTTGTTCCTTATATTGATGAAAACTGCCATTATATTAAAGACAAAAAATGCACAATTTGTGTAAGTGTCTGTAAAAATAACGCGATTGACCTGCATCAAAAACCGGAAAGGAGAGTAATAAAAGTTGGTGCGATCGTCTTGGCCCCCGGCTATGAGGTATTTGATCCCGGTTTGAGGGGTGATTACGGATACGGGAAGATAGCGAATGTTGTCACCAGTCTTGATTTTGAGCGGCTGCTTTGTGCCACAGGCCCCCATGCCGGTGAAATACTGCGGCCTTCCGATAAAAAACATCCTAAAAAGATCGCATGGATCCATTGCGTAGGGTCCAGACAGGTTCTCAGGGATGGCAACAGTTATTGCTCATCGGTTTGTTGCACCTATATCCAGAAACAGGTGATCCTGGCAAAAGACCATGATCCCGATATGAAGGCAACTATATTTCACAACGATGTACGTTCGTACGGCAAAGATTTTGAACGGTTTTATCAGAGAGCGGAAAATTTCACCGGGGTTAAATTTATAAGAAGCTATGTATCAATAGGAAGAGAGATTCCGGAAACCAGGAATGTAACAATAAAATATTCCACATTTGATGAAGGTGTAAAGGAGGAAGAGTTTGATCTGGTCGTTTTGGGAGTAGGACTGAATCCTCCTGCAGGAGTTCAGCAAATCGCAGATACTTTCGGGATAGAGCTGAATTCTCATGGATTCTGCAGGACGAGTCCCGGAGATCCAATCCGGACCACCCGTCCTGGTATATTCATCAGCGGGGCATTCGCGGGTCCGATTGATATTCCCGAGTCGGTAATGACCGCGAGCGGAGCCAATGCCCTCACCGGCGAATTAATCGGGTCCAGACGGGGAAAGCTATCCAGACAGCGTGTTTATCCGGAAGAACGTGATGTATCTGAAGAACAGGTAAAGGTGGGTGTCTTTGCCTGTCATTGCGGTGCCAATATCGGACGTGTAGTTGATATTCCTTCTGTGGTGGAATATTCAAAATCCCTCGATGGTGTGGTGCACGCTGAAGAAGGTCTGTTTATCTGCTCTACTGATGCAGCACAGAAAATATCCGACACTATCAGGGAAAAAGGGCTTAACAGAGTGGTTGTCGCAGCCTGTACCCCCAGGACACATGAGCCCCTATTCAGGGATACATTGCGGGAAGGAGGGATAAATCAATACTTCTTCGACATGGCCAACATCAGGGAGCACTGTTCCTGGGTGCATTCCAAACAAAAGGAGGAAGCAACAAAAAAAGCAAAAGATATTATAAGGATGTCGGTGGCGCGGACAATAAATTTAGAACCGTTACAGGAATTTGAATTGCCGGTAAACAAGACCGCTTTAATTGTAGGAGGCGGAATAGCCGGTATGACATGTGCTCTTTCAATAGCAGAACAGGGTTATGAAGTTCATCTCATTGAAAAGGAGAAAAACCTGGGAGGAATGGCGCTCAGAATTCCGGTAACCATCGAAGGTATGGACGTAAGAGAATACGTGAGTGATTTAATACAAAAGATTTACCGGAATCCCCTGGTATCCGTATCTCATGATGCAACAATCATAGATGTTACGGGTTATGTGGGAAACTTTTTAACAACCGTAAAATCCGAAGGAAGAGTAAAAAAGATCAAACATGGCGCAGCCATCATAGCCACCGGCGCCGATGAGTATAAACCAACTGAATACCTTTATGGGGAAAATGAAAATGTTATTACTTCCGTAGAGCTGGGAGAACAAATAGCCAGAGGAGAAAAAAAAATTATTACGTCTGAGACTGTAGTAATGATCCAGTGTGTCGGTTGCCGGCAGGAGGACAGAAATTATTGCAGCCGGGTGTGTTGCAGCCATTCGGTAAAAAATGCGCTTAAGCTGAAAGAGATAAATCCCGGGATGGATATTTATATCCTGTTCAGGGATATGAGAACTTACGGATTTAATGAGGATTATTATCTCAGGGCAGCTGAACAGGAAGTAAAATTCATCCGTTACGAACCTAAGGATAAACCCCTGGTGGAATCTCTGACAATGAATGGGAAGAATATCTTACGGGTAAGCGTCACGGATCCTGTCCTGGGTAAGAGGCTTGCCATAGATGCCTCGGTTGTTGCATTGGCTGCCGCAGTTGTACCTCCGGAAGGGAACCAGGAAATATCGCGGTTGTTCAAAGTAGCAAGAAATCCTGATGGGTTTTTCCAGGAAGCCCATGTAAAATTAAGACCTGTCGATTTTGCGGCCGAAGGAGTTTTTCTGTGCGGAACAGCTCATTATCCAAAGCATATATCGGAAACCGTCAGCCAGGCCTTAGGGGCCGCCGGACGGGCAGTTACTCTTCTCTCTCAGGATACTGTGACCTCTTCCGGCTCTGTCTGCGATGTTAAAGAGGAAACATGTATATCATGCGGGGCATGTATCTCTGTCTGCACTTACGGTGCGATAGAATTCAGGGATACGCCAAAAGGTAAAAAAGCAAATGTTAACTCCATCCTTTGCAAAGGAGATGGTCTGTGTAACGCTGTATGTCCTGTTTCAGCTATTTCACTGAAACATTATACCGATGAGGAATTGCTATGCCAAATTGATGCAGCAAAATGAACACGGAATATAATTTTCAGCCAAAGATGATCGGCATAATATGTAATTGGTGCTGTTATGGTGGCGCTGACCTGTGCGGAGTTTCCCGTTTTCAGTACCCCCCTTATATCAGACTCATACGCGTAATGTGCTCTGCTAGGGTTGATTTGCTGCATGTTCTGCGGGCTTTTTCAAACGGGACAGATGGTATTTTTATAGGTGGATGTCATCTATGCGATTGCCATTATGTTACACATGGAAATTTCAACACATTCAGCATGGTGCAGGTATTAAAAAAAATACTGAGGAATTTAGGTATTCACCACGAAAGATTGAGAATTGAATGGGTATCCGCAGGTGAAGGAATCCGTTTTGCCAATTTTATGAATGAATATAGCGACGAACTGACCAAGTTGGGGCCTTTAGGGAAAGCTGAAGGACTGGATCATCAGACCTTGGGGTATAAGCTTGAGGCAGTGGAGAAACTTATCCCTTATATCAAGCTGGTATTGACTGAGAAGCTCCATATTCCTGTGAAATCAGAGGAGGAATATCACAGGTTTTTTAACAGTGAAGAATTTGAAAAGTTGTTTAAAGAGCTGATAATGGATAAATTGAAAATAAGCCTGATAACCACAATACTTCAGAAAAAACCCCTCTCTACAGCTGAAATTGCCGATTTCCTGGGACTGAGCCATTCAGATGTTGCAAAACACATGAAAAGTTCATCAAGTCATGGATTGGTCAGGTACGATGTCAATAATAAATGTTATGCCCCCGCCTGAATTGAATTTAAAGACTTTAAACCTGAGTTATTGAACTTTAAACTTGAAATCTGGAAAATGGATCACGAAAGAACAGATCAGATCATAGATAAACACGGGTGCGAAGCCAATTCACTAATTCAGATATTGCTTGAAATCCAGAGTGAAAATAACTGGCTTCCGAAAAGTATATTGGAGAGAATAAGCGAAAGATTGCAAGTCCCTATGACCAGGATAATGCATATTGCAACCTTTTATAAAGCCTTCAGTTTACTGCCATTGGGAAGACACAAAGTTCATATCTGCATGGGAACTGCATGTCATGTACGCGGAGCTTCGCGTATCCTTGACGCCGTGCAGGATTTGACCGGAATCAAGCCCGGTGAAACTGATATGGATATGAAGTTCAGCCTGGAAACTGTCAACTGTCTTGGATGCTGTGCGCTGGGACCGGTGATGGAGGTTGACGGCAAAACCTATGGTAAAATATCGGCCTCCGGAACTACTGATGTCTTAAAGGGCATTAATTAAAGGAATTTATGGTAGCATTGAGCTCGACTGAAAAATTAGAAAAATTCAGGCTGGAAATAGTTTCAGGGAGAAACCCGGACAAACCTTGTATTTCAGTTTGTGCGGGATCAGGATGTCTGGCATCAGGTGCATCAGATGTTATTTCGGCTTTTAAATCAGAAATTGAAAAAGAATGCTTGAATGCGGATGTAGTCATAAAAGAAACAGGTTGTCCTGGATTTTGTGAGAGGGGACCTGTTGTGGTAATTTATCCGGAGGAGATATGCTATCTGCAGGTTAAACCGGAGGACGTTGAGGAGATTGTAACAAAGACCATAAAAGAGAAGCAGGTTGTGGAGCGGCTGCTTTATATTGATCCGGTTACCGGTGAAAAAGCAATCCATGAATATGATATCCCCTTTTACAAGAATCAGGTAAGAAATATAATCTGTAATAACATCAAAATCGATTCCAGGAGTATCGACGATTATCTGGCGACCGGCGGATATTCTGCATTGGCTAAAGTTCTTACTGTGATGTCGGGTGAAGAAGTAATACAGGAAGTTAAAAGATCCGGGCTGAGAGGAAGAGGAGGGGCTGGTTTTCCGACAGGGAATAAATGGGAAGGTTCACGTAATGACCCGGAAAAACCAAAATATGTAATCGTGAACGCCGATGAGGGTGATCCGGGGGCGTTTATGGACAGAGCCCTTCTGGAAGGAAATCCGCATTCAGTCCTTGAGGGATTGATCATTGGTGGTTATGCTATTGGCTCCAACGAGGGATTTGTTTACGTCAGGCAGGAATATCCTCTTGCTGTAACTAATATAAACCTTGCGATAGCACATGCAGAAGAATACGGATTATTAGGAAAAAATATCCTTGGTTCAGGATTTGATTTCGGTGTCAAAGTACACCGGGGCGCCGGCGCTTTTGTTTGCGGTGAATCAACTGCTCTGATGGCTGCCCTTGAAGGCAGAGCTGGAGAGCCAAGGCCAAAGTATGTCCGCTCCAACATCAAAGGTCTTTGGGATAAACCGAGTGTGTTGAATAATGTCGAAACCTGGGCAAATGTGCCCCTTATCATCAATAATGGAGCCGGTTGGTTTACTCAAATCGGAACCGAAAGAAGCAAGGGCACCAAGATATTCTCACTTGTCGGAAAGATAGCCAATACAGGGCTCGTGGAAATACCTATGGGAATCACCCTGAAAGATATTATATACAAGATAGGCGGAGGTATACCACGAGGCAAGAAGTTTAAAGCGGTACAAACCGGCGGACCTTCAGGAGGATGTATACCCGCAGGCCAGTTAGATATGAAGGTAGGTTTTGATGAACTCACCGGTGCAGGTTCCATGATGGGATCCGGCGGAATGATTGTGATGGATGAAGATACATGTATGGTTGATGTTGCCAGATATTTTATCACTTTCCTGACCGAAGAATCATGTGGTAAATGTGTTCCCTGCCGTGAAGGATTGCGGCAGATGCATAAGATACTCACCAATATCACAGAAGGAAAAGGGAAAGAGGGTGACATTGAACTTCTGGAAGATTTATCAGAGACATGTATTGAAGCCTCCCTTTGTGCACTTGGTAAGAGCGCTCCTAATCCTTTCATTAGCACATTGCGTTATTTCAGAGATGAATATGAGGCCCATATCAGGGATAAAAGATGCCCGGCTTTATATTGTAAGGAATTGATCAGGTATTATATCGATCCCGCAAAGTGCAGGGCATGTTTGATCTGTATGAAAAAATGCCCTGTTGAAGCAATTGATGGTGAGAAGAAAAAGATCCATATTATTGACCAGGAAAAATGTACAAATTGCGGAACCTGCTTTGAAGTCTGCCCACCACATTTTGGTGCGGTGAAGAAAATCTCCGGAGAGCCTTTGCCTTCTCCGATTCCTGATGCAGAAAGAATTATAAACGGCAGGAGAAATTAAAAATGAAAGAGGTGCTTGTACAGATCGATGGAAAGAAGATCAATGCCAGGGAAGGTGACACCCTCATGGAGGCGGCTCAGAAAGCAGGCATCGTAATACCCAGACTCTGTTATCATGAAAAACTGATACCTTTTGGCGGTTGCCGGCTTTGTATTGTAGAAGCAGAATCCGGTAATTCGTCAAAGCTTGTTGTTTCATGTGTTTACCAGGTTGAAGAAAATCTGGTCGTAAGGACAAGAACCGGGAAGATCGACAGGATCCGTAGAATCCTCCTAGAATTATTATTGGCACATGCACCGAATTCTCCTGAATTGAAGGCTTTAGCGCAGGAATATGGTGCAAATGCAGACCGGTTTGAAAAAGAGAGCTCTTTCTGTATTCATTGTGGACTGTGTGTCAGGTATTGCGCTGAGGTAAAGCAGTTAAATGCTGTGGGATTTGTTGACAGAGGAATACATAAAGAGATCAGTTTCATTCCTGAAATTGCAGCAAAGAAATGCAATACATGCAAGGAGTGTTTCCCCCTCTGTCCGACTTCCTATTTGCAGACGGTATATGTTTTGACAGATGCTCTTGCATTTCACAGCCATCCCGACCGAAATTCATAAAGCCGGTAAACTATTATGATTTTATCCAAATCAAATTTTCTGATCATCGGATCTACAGGCAGAAATACAGGTAAAACCGAGTTCGCTTGCAGAATCATCTCAAAACATGCAGGACAGAAAGAAATTATAGGGATTAAAGTGATTCCCGTGGATAAAAACCAAAACAGCTGTCACCGGAGTTTGGATGGCTGTGGTTTGTGCAACTCACTTGTTGGGGATTTCAATATCATAGAAGAGAAGACAACAGGATCAGCAAAGGATACATCAAGAATGCTGAAAGCAGGAGCTAAGAAAGTTTTTCTGTTGCTGGTCGACAGAAACTCAATGGAAAAAGGGATCAATGCCGTCTTAAAAACTATTTCAGATAAAGCTTTTATTATTGCAGAGTCAAATTCCATCAGAAGAGTCATCGAACCGGGATTATTTTTAGTGATCAAAGAAATCCTGACCAACACCGTTAAACCAAGTTGTGCTGAAGTCATCGGATTTGCAGATAAAATAATTGAATTTAATGACAATCGCTGGAATTTCCATCCCGACAAAGTCCTGATACAAAATGGACGCTGGATAATAAAGGAATAGGCCTGCTTGCCTGACTGCCTTATTTTTTCTAATTTCGCAGATTATTTTTATCTTAACTGATCTTTAACACTTGCGCGACCTTTCAAAATTACAACAATTTGAATTCCAATTGAATGCAATTTAAAAATGAATGATTTTGTAATAATGTAGTGGTATTAACAAATTTATAAAAGT
>Ga0172374_1000148_pt1 | contig 59593 bp, 60 predicted proteins | sample LakKiv3m_FD_114536 | JGI IMG/M metagenome (GOLD analysis project Ga0172374, IMG submission 114536) | Freshwater microbial communities from Kabuno Bay, South-Kivu, Congo - kab_092012_10.3m | ecosystem: Environmental > Aquatic > Freshwater > Lake | place: Democratic Republic of the Congo... | reverse complement strand
GGGTCAGCGACGGGTCAGCTTGCGCAGAAACTCCGTCCAGAACGGTTCGGCCTCGGCGGCCCCGATGTCCAGACCCAGCACCTCGCGGCGGCCGTCGGTGTTCACCCCGATGGCGAGGATGACGGCGACCGAGACGATCCGCCCGCCGCGCCGCACCTTGAGGTGGGTCGCGTCGATCCAGAGATAGGGCCAGTCCCCCTCCAGGGGGCGGTTCAGAAACCCCAGCACCTTGTCGTCGATTTCCCCGCACAACCGGCTGACCGGGCTCTTCGAGATGCCCTCCATGCCCATCGCCTTGACCAAGTCATCGACCGAGCGGGTGGAAACGCCCTGCACATAAGCCTAATGGATCACCGCCGTCAGCCTTCGCCTGCTCTCTCGGACCGGTGGCGATCGCAGGCTCGATCTCGGCCATCCGGCGCGGCTCCAGAAAGCCGGGGAAGTAGCTGCCCTTGCGCAGCTTCGGGATGCGCAACTCCACCGTCCCCGCCCGCGTATGCCAATCCCGCTCCATCAAATACCAGATGACCATCGCAAAGCTGCCGCTGGCAAAGGATCTGGACGACTTCGACTTCACCGGCACCCCGATCAATGCGGGCCTGGTCCACGACCTTGCCACCCGCACCTTCGTCGCCGATCAACGCAACGTCGTTCTGGTCGGCGGCACCGGAACCGGCAAATCGCATCTGGCCATCGCCATTGCCCGCGCCCTGATCCGAAACGGCACCCGCGGCCGGTTCTACAATGTCGTCGATCTGGTCAACCGACTGGAGAGAGAAACCCGCACCGGCAAACAGGGCCGCCTGGCCGATTGCCTGAACCGCCTCGACTTCATCATCCTCGACGAGCTTGGCTACCTGCCCTTCGCCCAAGCCGGCGGCCAGCGTGTCGGGGTCTGAGGCGTTGAACTCTTCTGCCAGCGCCTCGAGCCTCGCCAGATCGGCCAGGGTCTGCGCGGCATCGGGCAGGGCCTTGGCCCGAGGGCGCAGAAGGGCGGTCACCTTCAGGCACAGGTCGGTCACGGTCCAGCCCTGCGTCGTCGCCGCCAGCCCAAGAAGGCCATGCAAGGCGGCATGGTCGCCCAGCGCGCCATCGGCCAGAAGCCCCAGCGCTTGGTCCAGGGGAAGAGCGGCGGGGCCAAGCGTGAGCACCACCAGCGCGGCATGGGCGTCTTGCGGATCGGCGGCCAGTGCCATCGCATGGCGCGCCACCAGCACGGCCTGCGCCTCGTGCCAGCCCGCCGCGCTGATCCGCACCGGCCGGCCAAGGCGGCGCAGCGCCTCGGCATGGCGGGCTGCCTCGGTGTGGTGCTGGCATAGTACGGCGATGTCGCCGGGGCGGACGTGGTGCCGGGCACCGGTAGCGCGGTCGGTCACCTGATCGCCCGCCCGCAGCATCGCGGCAATCCGGGCGGCGGTATGGTCGGGCAGCTTCGGTGGCTTGCGCGCGCCACGCGAGGCGGAGAGCGCGATCACCTCGAGCACCGGTTGGCCCCTATCGGCCCGCGTGGGGGCAAGGGGCGTGTAGGCATCGCCAAACAACCCCTGCGCCACGCCATTGATCGCCGCCATCAGGCGCGGGTCGTTGCGCCAGTTCTGCCGCAGGGGATCGACCGCGCCCGGGTTTGCCGCAGCCAGCGCCTGCGCCAGGCGCGGGTCGGCAACCTGAAACCCCATGATCGACTGCTTGGCATCGCCCACCGGCAGGCAGCGCGGCGCCCGGGCCGCCAGTTGCCACAGAAGCGAAAATTGGGCCGGGTTGGTGTCTTGAAACTCGTCGATGATGACGCAGTCCACCTCGCCCAGAATCGGGGCCAGCACATCTGGGTGGCCGAGCAACAGCACCTCGCAGCCTGCGATCATATCGGCATAGTCGATCACGCCCAGATCGCGTTTGCGCGCTCCGTAGCCCGCCATGATGGCCTGCGCGCTGGTGACAGGGGCGGTCAGGTTGGGGCAGGCGTCCTGCAAGGGGCCGGGGTGGCTGACCATGCCGGCCGCCGCCTCGATCACCGCATCAGCCAAGGCGTCATAGCCCGGCGGCGTCGGAGCGGTGCGCTTGGTCTGGCGCAAGCCCCGCAGGTCGGTCCAAGGCTTCCAGTCCCGGTCCAGATGCCCGGGTTCCATGGCTGCACGCAGGCGAGAAAGGTCGTGGCGAAAATCCTTTTCTGCGGTCGGACTTTGGCCAGGGCCCAGTGCACCCTCGGGATGGGTCGCCAGCAGGGCCGCAGCTGCCCGCACCAGTCGGTCGCGCAGCGGTGCCGGATCCGCCCGCACCGGCCCTCAGAGGGTGCGGATGCGAGCGCACCCCTCGGGCGCCAGGCGGTCGCACAGACCGGCCTCGCCCAACCCGCTTAATAGCGCGATCATGTCCAGCACGCGGCTGCGCAGGCCGTCCTCAGTGCTGGTGGCGAAGGTCGCGGCGTGGCCGAAGCGATCGGGATCGGCGGCGATGAGTCAAGGATGCGGCAGCGGGCCAGTTGCTGCCGGATCAGCAGACCCTGCTCGGCCTCATGCAACCGGCGGGGCTGCGGGGTGGCCCCTACGGCAAAAGCGTGTTCCGTCATAAGCTGCAGGCCAAGGCTGTGGATGGTCGAGACATAGGCGCGTTCCACCGCCATCGCCGCCTCGACCATGGCGGCGGACAGCAGGCTTTGCCGGATACGGCCCGAGAGTTCGGCAGCGGCGGCCTCGGTAAAGGTGACGGCAAGGATGCGGTCGGGGCGCACCTCGCCGCGCTGCAGCCACTCGGTCAACGGGGTCTGGATGCGGTGGGTCTTGCCCGCGCCCGCGCCTGCCGGAACGATGGTCAGGGTCATGGCGCGTCCTCCTCTTCCGGCTGCAGATTAACCGACAGCCCCTCGGCCATGAGGCGGCGGACGAGGGGGCTCACGTCGAGCGCGTAGGCGGCAATGACGGCGGCCTTGGCAAAGGCCGCCTCATCCTTGGTTCCATTCAGGCGGATCGACCCGGCGCCCACCTCGGCCAGCCGCGACTGCAACAGCGCCACGGCTTTGGCCGAGATATCGCCCGCCACCGCCTCGACCCGCCCGCCGGGAACAGGGTCAAGGCCGCTGACCAGCACGGTCCCGTCGTTCAGAAGTTGATAGGCGATGGCGGGCGCCTGCCCCGCGATGAGGTCAAGCCCGTCGCCCTCGCGGCGGATCGGGCGCGCCAGCATTGCGCGGTAGAGGCCGATGTGCAGATCCCAGCCTTCGCGCAGCCGCTTGCGTCGCCCGGTTGATCTGCTTTTCTTGTGGTCGATGATCACAACCCGGCCATCGCCCAGTTGCAGGATGCAATCGGCTCGACCCCGGATCTCGTTCCCGTGGGCGTTGCCTTCGAGCCAACCCTCGGCCTGCAAAATCCGCGCGCCGGTATCGGTTAGGATGCCATGCCAGACCTGCGCGGCGCGCAAGCCCTCGCGCCGCAGGGTATCGCGTTCCCGTTGCCTTTCGGCAGCGGCCAGAAACGGGGCATGCCGGGTGATGCCACGGGCGAGATGTGCCGCGGACAGGCGGGGCAGGTCGGCGGCTTCGGGCAGGGGGGTATCCGGGGCGAACACATGTTCCAGGATGTGATGTGCGAGCCTGCCCGCCAAAAGGGCATCCAAGGACCGTGAAAACATGCCCGACCGACAGATCAACTGATTCCCTCATTTTTGCCGACAAGCCACGCCCCGACACCACCAGCAGCGTCGCGCCCAAATGGCTTGGGCGCAACCGGAACGAATGTGATGCTTGAAAATAGAGAGTAAACTATTGCAAAGGTTCTGAAAGCCGCGCGCCGCAAGTTGCTGGATACCGGCATCCTGAGGCGCGGTGCGCCGCGATGGGGCCACCCGACGCAGTTCCAGCCCCCTATTGGCCAAGCGCCTCAATGTGCGCGACCCCTTCCCCGCCATACCGGACGATCTGCCTGCGTAGGGGCAGTAGCGGGCTGTCTATTGTCTTGTCCTGCATTGCGGAATCCTGGCCGATCAGCGCGACGAGAGCTTCCATTTTGTTGGTGCGTTTAATACATAAAGCCGGATATTTGCACCAAGGTTGTAAGCGCAAAGTAAAACTGTCGCACCTGAGCAAAGTTGGAATGTCGCCCTGTCCTTCCAGCAAAGGAGTCGGGTGTCATGGGATGGGTGCTGATGAGCGAGCGCGAGGTGTACCGCGTTGAAGTGCTGTCGGGCGTAGCGGCGGACCGGATGTCGACATCGGAGGCCGCTTCGGTTCTGTGCTTGAGTTGCCGGCAGGTTCAACGGCTGCTGAAGACGTTCCGCGAGGATGGCGCGGTTGCGCTGCGGCATAAGGCGCGTGGTCGATCTTCGAACAACCGCAGGCTTGAAGGTCTGCGCGATCTGACCCTGGCGCTGGTGCGCGAGCGTTATGCAGATTTCGGGCCCACGCTCGTGGCCGAGAAGCTGGCCGAGCGCGATGGGGTCAAGATCTCGCGCGAGACCCTGCGCAAATTGATGGTCGAGAACGGCCTCTGGCAGTCGCGCAGCCAGCGGCGGGTGTTTCATCGACCTCGGCTGCGGCGGGAATGTTATGGCGAGTTGATCCAGATCGACGGCTCGGACCATCGCTGGTTTGAAGATCGCGATGCGCCCTGCACGCTGATCGTGGCGGTGGATGATGCGACCGGCGCTATCCAGGAGATGCGCTTCGTGCCCTCGGAAAGCACCTTCGCCTATTTCGAGATGCTGGCGGGCTATCTGCGTTCCCATGGCAAGCCCGTCGCCTTCTATTCCGACAAGCATTCGGTGTTCCGGGTGGCAAAATCCGATGCCAGGACCGGCCATCAGGCCACCCCGTTCGGGCGGGCGCTTCTCGAACTAAACATCGAGATTCTCTGTGCAAATTCCGGCCAGGCAAAGGGTCGCGTCGAGCGCAGGAACCGCACCTTGCAGGATCGGCTGGTCAAGGAGATGCGGCTTGACGGCGTGACCGGCATGACGGCGGGCAATGACTGGCGGCCGGGCTATATCCTGCGCCACAACCAGCAGTTTGCCCGAACCCCTGCCCGCCCCGACAATCTGCACCGCGCCGTCACCGAAGGCCCGGACCGGTTGAACGATATCCTGTGCTGGCGCGATGCGCGATACGACGGCCAGCAGCTGACGTTTTCCTACGAGCGGAGACGCATCATGCTGGAAGAGACCGAGGTTTCGCGCGGCCTCGTGGGCAAATATGTCGACACCTATGCCTGGCCGGACGGGCGGTTCGAAGTGCGCTGGAAGGGGTTTTCTCTGCCCGACCGTGCCATTGACCCCGACCAGCAGCGTGTGACCCATGCCGCGATTACCGAGAACAAGCACCTCTCGGCCGTGCTGGCCTATGCCAAGGAAATTCAGGATACCCGGCTGGCTGCAGACGCCGTGAAGATCGGCAAGCAGCGGACCAGATACACGCCCACCGGCCGCAAGCCGCCGGGCCCCAAGGGCTGGGCGGAGAAACGCGCCGAACGTCGCCGTGCGGAACGGCATCGCATGCCACCGAATGAGCCTGAGCGCAGGACCGGTCAGGCCTGCGATATCGGGGGGCTCCGCCCTGCCCGGTCCTGCTCCGGCATCTCAGACCACACTTCTACTTTGCAGAGCAGGCGACACTCCAACTTGTCGACAAAAAAAAGGTGAATGGCCGTGCCTGAGGCTGGGGATCTGAAGCAAAGGCTGGTGGTGCGGGCCCTGGCCGAGGGATTTGCCAAGGTTGGAATCTGTGCGCCGGATGCGCTGCCCGAGGCGGCGGGGCGGCTGCGCGCCTGGCTGGCAGCGGAGCGGCAGGGGCAGATGGGCTGGATGGCCGAGCGCGAAGGCTGGCGCGGTAACGCGCAGGCGCTGTGGCCCGAGGCGCGCTCGGTGATCATGCTGGCCGAGGTTTACACCCCGCCCGAGGATCCCCGCGCGGCGCTGGCGTGGCGTGAGCGGGGGGTGGTCAGCGCCTACGCCCAGGGGCGCGACTACCACGATCTGCTGAAGCGGCGGTTGAAGCGGCTGGGGCGCTGGCTGGTCGAGGCCAGCGGGGCCGGGATCAAGGTGTTTGTCGATACCGGCCCAGTGATGGAAAAGCCGATGGCCCAGGCCGCCGGTCTGGGCTGGCAGGGCAAGCACAGCAACCTGCTCGGTCGCGATCTGGGCAACTGGTTCTTTCTGGGGGCCATCTTCACCACCCTCGAGCTGCCGCGCGATCGCGCCGAGGTCAGCCATTGCGGTCAGTGCACGGCCTGTCTCGACATCTGCCCGACGCAGGCGTTCGTGGCCCCCTACCAGCTCGATGCGCGGCGCTGCATCTCGTATCTCACGATCGAGCACCGGGGGCCGGTGGATGTTGCGCTGCGCCCCGCCCTGGGCAATCGCATCTATGGCTGCGACGATTGCCTGGCGGTGTGTCCGTGGAACAAGTTTGCGGCTGCGGCGCGCGAGATCGGCTATGCCCCTCGGGTTGGTGCTCCGCTGCTGGCCGACCTGGCGGGCTTGGATGATGCCGCGTTTCGGGCGCGCTTTGCGGGCAGCCCGATCAAGCGCATCGGGCGCGAGCGGATGGTGCGCAACGTGCTTTATGCGATCGGCAATTCGGGCCAACCCGGGTTGCGCGCGGTGGCGGCGGGGCTGGTGGCCGACCCCGATCCGGCGGTGGCCGATGCGGCGACCTGGGCGCTGGCGCATCTCGCGTGATGGTCGCCGGATCGCCACTGCGTAAGGAAACCGCGATCCCGTGGTTGTGACGGGTTCGGGGCTAGGGAAATGGCGGGTTACGTGATATAATCAAGCGACGCCCAACTTGGGGAGGATTCGTCATGGGTCGACATGTTGCAGACCATCACACATCGTCGCAAGGCGGGCGGATAAAGCATTTTCTGGCGATTGCCCGTAGTAGCCGTGCCGCGGCGGCGGTGTGGCGCGGGGCGTGGCAGCGGGCGGTGGCGCGACCCGAAGGTAACCGGCGGATGGTCGAGTTTCTTCGCATCGCGCGCGGGTGGCTGGCCTGAAGCAAGCCGACGTCGGTGGGTTTCGGGGTGAGCCACGACCCGGCTCACCCCGTTGCATTTTCAGGCGCGCACCATCTTTTCGTATTCGGTTGCGATGTCGCGGGTCAGTTGGCCGACTTCGAAATGGTAGTCGGCGATCTGCCCCACCGGCGTCACTTCGGCGGCGGTGCCGGTCAGCCAGCACTGCTGAAAGCCTTCGAGCTCGGTCGGCAGGATGTGGCGCTCGTGCACCTTGATGCCCTTGGCGCGCAGCATCCCGATCACCGTCTGGCGGGTGATCCCGTTCAGGAAAGCGTCGGGCAGCGGGGTATGCACTTCGCCATCCTTGACAAAGAAGATGTTGGCCCCGGTGGCTTCGGCCACGTAGCCGCGATAGTCGAACATCATCGCATCCGAGCAGCCTTTGGCTTCGGCGGCGTGTTTCGACATGGTGCAGATCATGTAGAGCCCGGCCGCCTTGGCGGCGTGCGGGATGGTTTCGGGCGAGGGGCGTTTCCATTTCGAGATGTCGAGTTTCGCGCCTTTGAACTTGGCGTCGCCGTAGTAGTTGCCCCAGCTCCAGACCGCGATTGCCATGCGGATCGGGTTGCGCCGGGCGGCGACTCCCATGTCTTCGCCCGAGCCGCGCCACACGATCGGGCGAACGTAGGCGTCGGTCAGGCCATTGGCGGCAAGGGTGGCGGTCTTGGCGGCTTCGATCTCGGCCACCGACCAGGGCATGTCCATATCCAGCAGAGCCGCCGAATGGCGCAGCCGTTCGGCATGCTGGGTGGTCTTGAAGATCTTGCCGTTGTAGCAGCGCTCGCCCTCGAACACCGCCGAGGCATAGTGCATGGCGTGGGTCAGGATATGGACCTTGGCGCTGCGCCACTCGAGCAGTTGCCCGTCCATCCAGATTTTTCCGTCGCGGTCGTCATAGCCTGCCATCATTCCCTCCTGCGGGCAATTTTGCGAAAATTGCGCGCAATAGGTCCGAAACGGGCATAATATTGCGCAAATTCTGGCGGTTGGTAGCATTTGAGTCTTGGAAAGTCAACAAGGCTGACATAAAATCGAGGGCAATGTGGAGGCGAGCATGGTGGAAGGTGGCAGCGGGCCGGGCAGCGGCGAAAACCTGCTGTTCCTGACCGACGAGCAGGTGCGCAAGGGGATCGAGGCGATGTTCTTCGCCTATCGCGGCTTTACCGCCGATCCCGATCGCATCCTCGCGGGCATGGATTATGGTCGCGCCCATCACCGGGCGGTTCACTTCATCCATCGCAGCCCCGGCACCACCGTCAACAACCTGCTGTCTATTCTCGGGGTGACCAAGCAATCGCTGAACCGGGTGCTACGCACCCTGATCGAGGATGGGCTGGTGGAAAGCCGGATCGGGCGGCACGACAAGCGCGAGCGCCACCTTTATCTCACGCCAAAAGGCGAGGCGCTGGAGCGCAGCCTGTCGGACGCGCAGCGCGCGCGGATGCGGGCGGCCTATCGCGCCGCGGGGCCGGTGGCGGTGCAGGGCTTTCGTCAGGTGCTGGAGGCGATGATGGATCCGGCCTTGCGGCGTCAGTTCCAGACCCTTAAGGAGGCTGGCGCATGACCGAGCCGCAGGCCCATCTGCTGGTGGTGGATGATGACGAACGGATCCGCGGGCTGTTGCAGAAATTCCTGATGCGGCACAAGTTTCTGGTGTCGATCGCGCGCGATGCCGCGCAGGCGCGGCGGCTGCTGGCGGGGCTCGAGTTCGATCTGATCGTGCTTGACGTGATGATGCCGGGCGAGGACGGCATCACCCTGACCCGCGATCTGCGCACCCGCATGGCGACGCCGATCCTGCTGCTGACCGCCAAGGGCGAAGCGATGAACCGGATCGACGGGTTCGAGGCCGGGGCGGACGACTACCTGGTGAAACCGTTCGAGCCAAAGGAGCTGCTGTTGCGGATCAACGCGATTCTGCGCCGGGTGCCGTCGGCCAGGGCCGAGGCGGCCCCGAAGGTGTTGCATCTGGGGGCGGTGCGCTATGACATCGAGCGCGGCGAGCTATGGCGCGGCCCCGATCCGGTGCGCCTGACCGCGACCGAGGCCCAGTTGATGCAGGTGTTTGCTGCTGCGGCAGGCGAGGCGGTCAGCCGCGAGCGGCTGGTGGGAGATCTGGGGCCGGGCGAAGCGGGAGGCAAGCAGGAACGCGCGGTTGACGTGCAGATCACCCGCCTGCGGCGCAAGATCGAGGCCGACCCCCGCCAGCCGCGCTATCTGCAAACGGTGCGCGGCGAGGGCTACCGGCTGGCGCCGGATTGAGTCGTGAGCCAAGGCGGGTATTGTTGATGGTTCGAATCGGGTCGTTGTGATGCGATCGAGCGGGAGAACTGGAATGAAGTGGTCTGTTTTGGCTGCCACGCTGGCCGGATTTGTCGCCTTGCCCGCCACCGTGGCGGGGGCGCAGGATTTGCAACACTGGGGCTCGTCCGATTTCTGGGACGTGCTGATCGACCCGACCCTGGGCAATGGCTGCCTGATCCAGTCGGAATTCGAGGATGGCTCGGTGGTGCGCATCGGCCTCGACCGGATCACCGGCTTTGGCTATGTTACCGCTTTCAATCCCGCCTGGGGCGACATTCAGGAGGGTACGATGTATCCGGTCAGTTTCCTGCTGGATGGCGAGCAGTTCGATGGCGAGGCCAAGGGACTTTACCTGAACGGGGTGCCCGGGGCCGACATCGAGTTTGACAACAGCGATTTCTTCATGGGAATTGCCCGCCACCAGACCATGACGCTGTTGCATGACGGGGCCGAGGTGATGTCGATTGATCTGACCGGCACCATGGCCGGGCTGGACGCGGTGCTGACCTGTCAGGACGAACAGGGCTGAACGCGCGGCCCACCCGGCGGGTTGGTGACAAGGCCGGGGGGGGGGGGCACCCCCCCCGGACCCCCGGTGGGATATTTGAGAAAAGGTGAAGGATCAGCATGACTGATACGGCAATTGCGGCGATGAGTTTCGAGCAGGCCATGGCGGCGCTTGAGCAGGTGGTCTCGGCGCTGGAGAAGGGCGAGGTGCCGCTGGAAGAGTCGATCGCGCTTTACGAGCGCGGGGCCGCGCTGAAGGCGCATTGCGCCGGAAAGCTGAAGGATGCCGAGGAAAAGGTCGAGCTGATCCGCGCCGCCGAAGGCCGCGCGGTCGGCACCACGGCGGTGGAGGGGTTGTGAGCTTTCACCGCGCCCTGCGGACCGATGCCGGGCGGATTGCGCGGCGGCTTGAGGCGGCGCTGGCGGGCTTTGGCGATCAGCCGGTGATGGCGGCGATGCGTTATGCGGTGCAGGGCGGCAAGCGCCTGCGCGGCTTTCTGGTGCTGGAAACTGCGCGGCTGCACGGGCTTGCGCCCGATTCCGCGATCAGTGCGGCGGCGGCGGTCGAGGCGCTGCATGCCTACAGCCTGATCCACGACGACCTACCCTGCATGGATGACGACGATTTGCGCCGAGGGCTGCCGACGGTGCATGTGAAGTGGGATCAGGCGACGGCGCTGCTGGCGGGCGATGCCTTGCAGACGCTGGCCTTCGCGCTGCTGTGCGACCCCAGTCTGGGCACGCCCGAGGTGCGGCTGGCGCTGGTGGCGGGGCTGGCACAAGCGGCGGGGGCGCGCGGCATGGTGCGGGGGCAGGCGCTAGATATTGCCGCCGAGACGGCGGCGGTGCCGCTGACGCTGGATCAGATCACCGAATTGCAGGCGGGCAAGACCGGCGCGCTGATCAGTTGGTCGGCCACCGCCGGGGCGGTTCTGGCGAGGGCGGATACCGCGCCGCTGGCGCGTTATGCCGCGGCGCTGGGGCTGGCGTTCCAGATCGTCGACGACCTTCTCGATGTCACCGGCGACGCGGCCAAGGCGGGCAAGCGGCTACGTAAGGATGCGGGTGCGGGCAAGGCCACGTTCGTGTCGCTGCTGGGGCTGGACGGGGCGCGGGCGCGGGCGGTCGCGCTGGTGGCCGACGCCGAGGCGGCGCTGGCGCCTTACGGTGCGGCGGCGGAGCGCTTGCGGGCCATGGCGCGCTTCGTTATCGCAAGGGAAAGCTGACAGCCCGAGGGGGCCCCGTGATGACCGACCGACCCATGACCCCGACACTTGACAGGGTGCATCTGCCCTCCGATCTCAAGGCGCTTTCCGACCGCGAGTTGCGTGTGCTGGCCGACGAGTTGCGCGCCGAGACCATTTCGGCGGTCTCGGTGACCGGCGGGCATCTGGGCGCGGGGCTGGGGGTGGTCGAGCTGACGGTGGCGCTGCACGCGGTGTTCGAAGCGCCGCGCGACAAGATCATCTGGGATGTCGGGCACCAGAGCTATCCGCACAAGATCCTGACCGGGCGGCGCGACCGGATTCGCACCTTGCGTCAGCAGGGCGGTCTGTCGGGTTTCACCAAGCGCGCGGAAAGCCCCTATGACCCGTTCGGCGCGGCGCACAGTTCGACCTCGATCTCGGCGGCGCTTGGCTTTGCGGTGGCGCGCGATCTGGGCGGCAGCGCGGGTGACGTGGTCGCGGTGATCGGCGATGGCGCGATGAGCGCGGGCATGGCGTTCGAGGCGATGAACAACGCGGGGCATCTGAACAAGCGCCTGTTCGTGGTGCTCAACGACAACGAGATGAGCATCTCGCCGCCGGTGGGGGCGCTGTCGACCTATCTCTCTCGGCTTTACGTGGGGGCGCCGTTTCAGGAGTTGCGGGCGGCGGCGAAGGGAGCGGTCAGCCTGCTGCCCGAGCCGTTCCAGAGCGGGGCGCGGCGGGCCAAGGAAATGATCAAGGGCCTGACGGTGGGCGGCACCCTGTTCGAGGAGCTGGGGTTTTCCTATGTCGGGCCGGTCGATGGCCACGACCTCGACGCGCTGCTGCCGCTGTTGCGCACCGTCAGGGCGCGCGCCACCGGGCCGATGTTGATTCATGTGATCACCCGCAAGGGCAAGGGCTATGCCCCGGCCGAGGCCGCATCCGACAAGGGCCATGCCACCGCCAAGTTCGATGTGCTGACCGGGGTGCAGGCCAAGGCGGCCTCGAATGCGCCAAGCTACACCAAGGTGTTCGCGCGCTCTCTGGTGGCCGAAGGGATGCGCGATCCACGCATCGTGGCGGTGACGGCGGCGATGCCTGAGGGCACCGGGCTGAACCTGTTCGCCGACCGTTTTCCCGACCGCTGTTTCGATGTCGGGATTGCAGAGCAGCACGCGGTGACCTTTTGCGCCGGGCTGGCGGCAGGCGGGATGAAGCCGTTCTGCGCGATTTATTCCACCTTCCTGCAACGCGGTTACGATCAGCTGGTGCATGACGTGGCGATCCAGCGCCTGCCGGTGCGCTTTGCGATCGACCGCGCCGGGCTGGTGGGGGCCGATGGCGCCACCCATGCCGGGGCGTTCGATGTGGCGTTCCTTGCCAACCTGCCGGGATTCGTGGTGATGGCGGCGGCGGACGAGGCGGAACTGGTGCATATGGTCTCGACCGCTGCCGCGCATGACGAGGGGCCGATCGCCTTTCGCTATCCGCGCGGCGAGGGGGTGGGGGTGGAGCTGCCCGAACGCGGTGTGCCTCTGGAAATCGGCCGGGGCCGGGTGGTGGCCGAAGGCGGGCGGGTGGCGATCCTGTCTTACGGCACCCGCCTAACCGAGGTGCTCAAGGCCCGCGAGGCCCTGGCCGCGCGTGGGCTGGCGCCGACGGTGGCCGATGCGCGCTTTGCCAAACCCTTGGACCGCGAGCTGATCCTGCGGCTGGTGGCCGGGCACGAGGCGCTGATTACGGTCGAGGAAGGCGCCATTGGTGGCTTTGGGTCACATGTGGCGCAACTGCTGGCCGAGGAAGGGGTGTTCGACCGCGGCCTGAAGTTCCGCTCGATGGTGCTGCCCGACATCTTCATCGACCAGGCCAGCCCCGAGGCGATGTACGCCGTGGCCGGAATGAGTGCGGCGCAGATCGAAGCCAGGGTGCTTGAGGTGCTGGGGGTGGCGGTGGTGGAAAGAAGGGCCTAAGCGATGACGACGGTTCATGATTATCCGACCTTGATGCTGCCGGTCTTGCGGCAGTTTGCCGAAGGGGCCCCGAATGTCTGGCCTGTCTGCCGGCATTGAAACAGCAATTCGGGTTGACAGACGACGAGGCGAATGAACTGTTGCCTTGCGGCGTAAAAACCTACCTTGCCGACCGCGCCCATTGGGCGCGAACCTATCTTTCCAAGGCCGGTCTGCTTGAATCACCGCGCCGGAACCAGCACGTCATCACCGACAAGGGCAGGCAATTCCTCGCGACCGATCCGGCACGCATCGACGTGAAGGTTCTGGCGCAGTTTGATGGCTTTGCTGAATGGCGGATGGCGTCACGCCCGCATGGCGATGGCAGCCCGCCCGATCATGCGGCCACGAAAGCCGATCAGGCGATCATAGCCCATGACCAGCAGACCCCCGAAGATGCCATGGCCACGGCGCAGGCGATCCTCGATGCGGCCCTGCGCGACGACATTCTGGCGATCCTGAAAGACATCAACCCGGTGCGCTTTTAACGCCTGATCCGCGATCTGTTGTCTGCCATGGGCTATGGCGGCGGCGATCTTGCCAATTGCCGGATGACCAAAACCAGCGGCGACGGCGGCATTGACGGCATCATTCACCAAGACGCGCTGGGTCTCGACGCGGTTTATGTTCAGGCCAAGCGCTATGCGCCCGAAGTCAAGGTCGGTCGCCCGGCGATTCAGCAATTCATCGGCAGCCTGACCGGCGAGGGCGCGAGCAAGGGGGTGTTCGTCACCACCTCGGATTTCTCGGCTGAGGCCAAGGGCTATCTGGCGCGGGTGCAGCAGCGGGTGGTGCTTATCAACGGTCAGGAACTGGCGCGGCTGATGATTCGGCATGGCGTCGGGGTGCGGGCGCGCACGACTTACGTGATCAAGACCGTGGACGAGGATTATTTTGCCGATCTGAACGCCGGATGACGCGGCGCTCAAGGCCGCTTGGGGCGGTCGTCAAGCCGCGGTTTCCGCCGCCAGCATGGCGGCCAGGCCCTCGCGGTAGCCGGGATAGTGCAACGTTACCCCCAGATCGGTCTTGATCCGGCGGTTGCTCACCCGCTTTGACTCGGCATAGAAGCTGCGCGCCATCGCGGTCAGGTCTGCCTCGGCGTAGGCTACGGCGGGCGGTGGCGGCAGGCCCAGCAATTGGGCACCATAGGCCAGCACGTCCTGGGGCGGGGCGGGATCGTCGTCGCAGACATTGTAGATCGCGCCGGGTTGCGGGCGGGCGATGCTGGCCATCAGCACCTTGGCAATATCCTCGACATGGATGCGCGAGAACACCTGACCGGGTTTCACGATGCGCCGGGCCGAGCCGTCTCGCAGTTTGGCAAACGGGCCACGACCCGGGCCGTAGATGCCCGCCAGCCGGAAGATGTGCAGCGGCACGGCCAGCGCCTGCCAGCCGCGCTCGGCCAGCACCCGCCAGCGGCCGCGCTCGGTGCCGGGGGTGAGGGGGGTAGCCTCATCGACCCAACCGCCGCCATGGTCGCCGTAAACCGCAGTGGTGGAAAGGTAGCCGACCCATTCCAGCCCGGCCGCGGCAATCCGTGGCCCGAGCGCTTGCAGCACCGGATCGCCCGCCGCACCGGGCGCAATCGAGCTGAGCAGATGGCTGGCATCCCTTAGCGCCGGGTCAAGATCGCTGCCCGGCCAGAGCAGCGGCTCGATCCCTTCGCCGCGCAGGTCGCTCGCACGGGCGGCGCTACGGGTGGTGCCGATCACCCGCCAGCCCTGCGGGATCAGGCACCGGGCAAGGGCCTGGGCCGAGTAGCCGTGGCCAAGGGAAAGCAGGGTGCGGGTCATGGCAGCACTATTCCGGCTGCGCGCCGGGGATGCAAGGTGCGTGGTGTCACGCACCGGGCCAATCGCATTTCATGGCCCCGACAGGGGATCATGGGCTCCCCCGTCGCGTCAGCGACGGGGGCCCGCCCGCCCGCCCCCCAGGCGGGCGCGTTCCGCACCCACCGCGGGCGGGCGCGCCCCCGTCTGCACCCGATCATGTGTCTGGCGGGCAAGGCCTCGCCCGTTCCGCCCCAGAGTCCGAGCGGAAATTTCAGGTGCGATTGCCCCCGTGTCACGCACCTGTCAACCGATCAGGCCAGACCAGCAGGGCTTGCGGTCGCGCCCGGCACCGGTGCAGGATGGGCGATCAAACAGCGAAAGGCCGATCATCGTGTTTGACCCCAATCTGCCTGTCCTGACGCCGCCCGAGGTTGTCGCGGAAAGCTTTACCGACGCCGCCGCCGCCGTGACCCGGCTGGAAGAGCTTTACTTTCAGGCGACCGGGTTTCTGCTTGGCCATTTCAGCGCCGCCGTGACGGGCACGCGCCCCGCCGCGCGGGTGCGCGCCTGGTACCCGGAAATCCGCCTGACCACCACCAGTTTCACCAAGACCGACAGCCGCCTCGCCTTTGGCCATGTGGCCGGTCCCGGCACCTATGCCACCAGCGTGACGCGACCCGATCTGTTTCGCAACTACCTGATCCAGCAGATCACCCTGCTCATGGCCAGTCACAGGGTACCGGTCACGATCGGCGCGTCGGACACGCCAATCCCGATTCATTTCGCGGTGGCGGGCAACCCGGGTGTGCCGGTGCCGCAGGAAGACAGCCTCGAGTTCTCGCTGCGCGATGTGTTCGACGTGCCCGACATCGCCACCACCAGCGACGATATCGTCAACGGATTGCGGCTGGTCAACCCCGACGGCTCGCGCCCGCTGGCCCCATTCACCGCGCAGCGGGTGGATTATTCGCTGGCGCGACTGGCCCATTATACCGCCACCGATCCCAGCCATTTCCAGAACTTCGTGCTGTTCACCAACTACCAGTTCTACGTGGACGAGTTCGAAAGCTCCGCCCGGGCCGCCCTGGCCGACCCGGCCAGCGGCTATACCGCCTTCGTCGCCCCCGGCAATCATCAGATCACCGGCCCCAATGAGCCCCTGCCGCTGATCGCCAAGTTGCCGCAGATGCCGACCTATCATCTCAAGCGCGAGGACGGGCAGGGCATCACCCTCGTCAACATCGGCATCGGCCCCTCGAATGCCAAGACCGCGACCGACCATATCGCGGTGCTGCGCCCGCATGCCTGGCTGATGGTGGGGCACTGTGCCGGCTTACGCAACAGCCAGAGCCTGGGCGATTTTGTGCTGGCCCATGCCTATCTGCGCGAGGACCATGTGCTCGACGACGATCTGCCGGTCTGGGTGCCGATTCCGGCGTTGGCCGAGATTCAGATCGCATTGCAGGAAGCGGTGGCCGAAGTGACCGAGCTCGAGGGCTATGAGCTCAAGCGCATCATGCGCACCGGCACGGTGGCCACGATCGACAACCGCAACTGGGAGTTGCGCGACAAGTCCGGCCCGGTGCATCGCCTCAGCCAGAGCCGGGCGGTGGCGCTTGATATGGAAAGCGCCACCATCGCGGCCAACGGTTTTCGCTTTCGCGTGCCCTATGGCACCTTGCTGTGCGTTTCCGACAAGCCGCTGCATGGCGAGTTGAAACTGCCCGGCATGGCCTCGGATTTCTACCGCACCCAGGTCGCGCGCCACTTGCAGATCGGCATCCGGGCGATGGAGCGCTTGCGCGACATGCCGATCGAGCGCATCCATAGCCGCAAGCTGCGCAGCTTTGAGGAAACAGCCTTCCTCTGATTGCCGAAAATCGGGCGGGTTCAGGCCGACGGGGCTTGATTTATCCCCCAAAAACCTGTGTAGCGGAACCGTTCGCCCCAACGGGGCAGGGACAGACCCCGAAGCAGAAAACGGGCAGGAACAAGGAATATCAAATGTCAACCAAACCGATGACCAAGACCCAACTGGTTGCTGCCGTCGCCGAAGCGATGGCGGCCGACAAGAAAACCGCCGGTGCCGCGCTCGACGCAATAGCCGCCGTAGTGGCGCGCGAAGTGACCGCAGGCGGTGCCGTGACGCTGCCGGGTCTGGGCAAGGTGCAGTGCCGCGCCCGGCCCGAGCGTCAGGTGCGCAACCCCGCCACCGGCGAGACCATGACCAAGGCTGCCGACAAGCAGGTGAAATTTGCCATCGCCAAAGCGCTGAAAGACAGCGTCAACGGCTGAAGCGGTCTGCAAGAAATCCGAACCGGCCGCTCGTCACTCCCTATCGGTGCTTCCTCGCTGGTGCCAGCGAAGACGGATTGACAGGGACGGATGAGCGCGCCTTGGCTGGACCAAATCAAAGGCAGACCGATTTGAGGCCAACCGGCACCCCCCGCAGGTGCCGTCAGGGTCGCCTTCAGGCGGCCCTTTTCTCTGGAGGTAGCCGATGGATCTGCGCGCCATCGCGATGGGGCTGGCGTTCGCGCTGATGTGGTCATCGGCCTTCGCCACCGCGCGCATCATCGTGGCCGATGCGCCGCCGCTGTTTGCCCTGATGCTGCGGTTTTCGGCCTCGGGGGTGATCGCGGTGGTGCTGGCGCGTGCCCTTGGCCAAAGTTGGCAGCTGAGCCGCGCCCAGTGGCGGGCCACGGCGCTGTTCGGGCTGTGCCAGAACGGGCTTTACCTCGGCCTCAACTTTGTCGCGATGCAGTGGGTCGAGGCGTCACTGGCGGCGATCATCGCCTCGACCATGCCGCTCCTGGTTGCGGCGCTTGGCTGGCTGGGCTTTCACGAGCGGCTGCGCCCGCTGGGGGTGCTCGGGCTGCTTGCCGGGTTTGTCGGGGTGGCGCTGATCATGGGGGCGCGATTTTCGGGCGGGACGGATGTGCTGGGGGTGGTGTTCTGTGCCACCGGCGCGCTGGCGCTGGCGCTGGCCGCGCTGACGGTGCGCGGGGCGTCGAGCGCGGGCAATCTGCTGATGGTGGTCGGATTGCAGATGCTGGTGGGGGCGGTGCTGCTGACCCTGGCCTCGGCCGCGCTCGAGACCTGGACCGTGCGCTGGTCGTGGCTGTGGGGGGCTGCGCTTGCCTATCAGATTCTGGTCCCCGGTCTGGCCGCGACCCTGATCTGGTTCGCGCTGGTGCATCGGATCGGGCCGGTGCGGGCCTCGACCTTTCACTTTCTCAACCCGTTCTTCGGGGTGGTGATTGCGGCCCTGCTGCTGGGCGAGGCAATTCGCCCGCTCGACATGCTCGGTGTTGCGATCATCATGGCGGGAATTCTGGCGGTGCAGCGATCGCGGGCAGGGATGTTCTAGAGCGTGTTGCGGGCGGTTGCAGATGGGCGCTCGATGGCAATGGCGGTCGCCTCGCCGCCGCCGATGCAGATCGCCGCAATGCCGCGCCTGAGGCCGCGCGCCTCGAGCGCGTGCAGCAGCGTGACGATGATGCGCGCGCCCGAGGCCCCGATCGGGTGACCAAGCGCGCAGGCCCCGCCGTTGACGTTGAGCCTGTCGTGGGGAATGCCAAGCTCGGCCATGAAGGCCAGCGCCACCACGGCAAAGGCCTCGTTGACCTCCCACAGGTCAACGTCCGGCACCTGCCAGCCCAGACGCGCCAGCAGCTTGCGTGCCGCCGGCGCGGGGGCGGTGGGAAAATCGGCGGGGGCTTGCGCGTGGCTGGCGTGACCCATGATACGCGCCCGAACCGGCAGCGCTTCGGCGCGGGCCAGGGTGGCCGAGGCCAGCACCAGCGCGGCCGCACCATCCGAGATCGACGAGGAATTGGCCGCCGTGACCGTGCCGCCGCTGCGAAAGACCGGCTTCAGGGCCGGGATCTTTTCCGGGCGGGCAAGGTGGGGCGGCTCGTCCGCAGTCACCTCGGTCGTGCCCGCGCGGGTGGTGACGGCAACCGGCGCAATCTCGGCGGCGAAAGCCCCCGATGCCTGCGCCGCCAGCGCCCGGTTGAGCGAGGCCAGTGCAAAGGCATCCTGCGCCTCGCGGCCAAAGCACAGGGCCGCGGCGCAATCGTCCGCCATGCTGCCCATCAGGCAGCCCTTGTCATAAGCGTCCTCGAGCCCGTCGAGAAACATGTGATCAAGGGCCTCGGCATGGCCCAGCCGCGCGCCGCCGCGCATCTTGGCCAGCAGGTAGGGCGCGTTGGTCATGCTTTCCATCCCGCCCGCCACCATCACGGCGGTGGTGCCAAGCGCGATCTGATCATGCGCCAGCATCACCGCCTTCATGCCCGAGCCGCACATCTTGTTGACCGTGGTCGCTGGCACGCCGCGCCCGAGACCCGCGGCAAACCCGGCCTGCCGCGCCGGAGCCTGACCCTGGCCCGCAGGCAGCACGCAGCCCATGATCAGCTCTTCCACCCGGTCGGGGGCCACCCCCGCCCGCTTCAGGGCGGCGGCAATGGCGATAGCCCCAAGATTGGCGGCGGGCAGGTTGGCAAAGACCCCCTGAAACCCGCCGTTCGGGGTGCGTGCTGCCCCCACGATCACCACGTCCTGCATCTGTCACCCCCATTTGCCGCTTACCGAATGCTAACGAACCACCGCTAGAGTGCAAGAAATTGCCAGCAGGAGTGCACTCGAATGGAACTTGTCGCAGACCATCAGGGGGATTTGCTGATCGTGACGGCGATGGAAAACCGGATCGACGCCGCCGGGGCGATTCAGTTCAAGGACCGGATGCGCGAAATCGTCAAGGTTTCCGCCCGACGCGTGCTGCTCGATCTGTCACGCGTGGCGTTTCTCGACAGCTCGGGGTTGGGGGCGGTGGTGGCGGTGATGAAGCTGCTGGGGCCGGATCGCAAGCTTGAACTGGTCGGGCTGACGCCGACGGTCGCCAAGGTGTTCCGCCTGACCCGGATGGACAGCATTTTCACCATCCACCCATCGATTCCCGAAGGGCTGAGCCATGCCGGTTGACCCTCCGGGTGGCGGCGGGGACGCATCTGGCAGCACACCCGGTTGCACCCGGATCGTGATCCCCGCCGATCCCTTGGCGGTGCGCGAAGCCTTGCGGGCGCTGTTTGACACCCTGTTGCTGCGTGCCCTGCCCGCGGACGAGCGTGGCACGGCCGAGATCGTGCTGGCCGAGGCGCTGAACAATATCGTCGAACACGCATACGCCTGCGATGGCGGCAAGATCGAGCTGACGCTGCAACTGCACCAGTCCGAACTGGTCTGTCAGATCGAGGATCAGGGGCTTGCGATGCCCCGCGATGCGCTGCCAAGCGGGGAGTTGACCGCGATCTCGGGAGCCGCCGCGTTGCCCGAAGGCGGCTTTGGCTGGCACCTGATCCGCGCGTTGTCGCGCGATCTGCACTACCGGCGGGTCGGTGGGCGCAATCAGCTCAGCTTTCGGCTGGATGTCGGGCAATCCCGCCGCTGATGCGCCTTGGTTGCCGATCGCTCGCCGGTCCGGCGCGCCGCGCGCGTCGCCACCTGGAAAACCAGCCCGCCGCCGCAGGAAGCGGGTTGCCGGTGATTTGACCCGACCGGGGCGCGCTCATCCGTCCCTGCCGGTCAGTCTTCGCTGGCACCAGAGAGAAAAGGCCGATAGGGAATGACGAGCGGCTGGTGCAGATTTTGTGCAACCGCTATATAGTCGTGCCTGACCGCGGAGGATGTGATGCGCGACTTCCAGATGCCGGGTCGTTCGGCGGTGTTTTCCTGCAACGGGCTGTGCGCCACCTCGCATCCTCTGGCCGCCAAAGTGGCGATCGATATCCTGCAGGCCGGCGGCAATGCGGTCGATGCCGCGATTGCCGGCGCGGTTCTGCTGGGGATTTGCGAGCCGCAGATGACCGGGATCGGCGGCGATTGCTTCATCCTGCTCAAGCCGGCGGGGGAAGAGCGCGTGGTGGCGTTGAACGGCTCCGGCCGGGCCCCGATGGGGCTTGCCGCCGCGCCGTTGCGCGCGCGCGGCCTGACGTCTATGCCCCTGCGCGGAATCGAGGCGGTGACCGTGCCGGGCGCGATCGACGCCTTCTGTCGCCTTGCCAGCGATTGGGGCAGGCTGGAGCTGGCCCAAACCCTCGCCCCCGCGATCCGCTACGGCGACGAGGGCGTGCCGGTCGCCCCCCGCACCGCGTCGGATTGGGCGACGGCGGCGGGAGTGTTGCAGGGCAAGGCGCGCGATTTCTACCTGCCGGGCGGCCAAGCCCTGCGCGTGGGTCAGATCTTTCGTGCACCCGGCCAGGCCGAGGTGCTGCGCCGAATTGCCAAGCAGGGGCGCGACGGCTTTTACCGGGGCGAGGTGGCGCAAGACATGGTGGCCAGCCTGCGCGCGCTTGGCGGTTGTCATACCCTTGACGATTTCGCCGCCACCGCCTGCAGCTATACCGATCCGGTCGCGGGGGCCTACCATGGCGTCGAGCTGGTCGAGCACCCGCCCAACGGCCAGGGTGCCACCGCGATTCTGATGCTCAACATCCTCGCCCATTTCGACCTTGCAGCACTCGACCCGTTCGGGGCCGAGCGGGCGCATCTCGAGGCCGAGGCGGCCAAGCTCGCCTATGACGCGCGCAACCGCTTCATTGCCGATGCAGATCATACCACCAGGCTCGAGCACATGCTGGCCCCCGCGACCGCCAGCCGCCTTGCCGCCCTGATCGACCCGGCTCGCGCCATGGCCCGTAATGATTCGCGGACCGAGGCGGTGCACCGTGACACCGTCTATCTGACGGTGGTCGATCGCGACCGCATGGCGGTGTCGTTGATCTATTCGGTCTATTGGGCGTTTGGGTCGGGCTTTGCCAGCACCAGATTCGGGATCAACTTCCAGAACCGTGGCGCCGGGTTCACCCTGACTGCGGGCCACCCCAACGAGGCGGCGGGCGGCAAGCGCCCGATGCACACCATCATTCCCGGCATGCTGCGCCGCGACGGTCGGGTGATCCTGCCGTTCGGCGTGATGGGTGGGGCCTATCAGCCATGCGGCCACGTTCGGCTGGTGAGCAACATGGTCGACTACGGCCTTGGCGTGCAAGCCGCAATTGATGCCCCGCGCAGCTTTTCCGGCCCCGACGGCATGAAGGTCGAGCGGGGTTACGCGCCTGCGGTCGCCGCCCGGTTGGCCGAAATGGGGCATCAGGTCAGCACCCCCGAGGTGCCGCTGGGGGGCGCGCAGGCGATTCTGATCGACGACAGCGGCGTGCTGCAAGGCGGGTCTGATCCGCGCAAGGACGGCTGCGCGCTGGGCTATTGATCCGGCTTGCGCGTCAGTTCAACTGGAACTGCAACGGATAGCAGCCGTCCTTGAAATCGCCGAACAGGTCGCCGAGATCGGGATGATCCACCGGCTCGCCGGTCTCGTCGGGGATCAGGTTCTGCTCGGACACATAGGCCACATAATAGCTGTGGTCGTTTTCGGCCAGCAGGTGGTAGAACGGCTGATCACGACGGGGACGGCTGGCTTCGGGGATATTCTGATACCATTCCTCGGTATTCGAGAAAATTGCATCAACGTCGAACACCACCCCGCGAAACGGGTGCTTGCGGTGCCGCAGCACTTGCCCGAGATGATATTTGGCCCGCGTCTTCAGCATCGTTCGACTCCTGCCAGGCTTCATTATCCTCGCGCTGCAGGCAATGTCCATCCGGCCGATGGCGGCGGGGCGGGAAACAGTCTGTGGTCCTTGCCCCCACAGTGCGGCCGGGGGGCCGCTCGCGGCAATCTGATCCGAATTCGCTTGGCACCCCATTTCCCCGCGCCGCGTTTTCGCCTATGATCAGGAAAAACAAACGTGCGAGGGGCAGATGAGCAGACTTCTCCGTGCGTCGATCCTGTTGATTTTTCTCGCCTCTTGCGGCGGGGGTGGCAGATTTTCGGCGCCCCGTGATCTGGAAGACGCCTGTGCCATCGTGCGCGAGCGCCCGGAATACTACCGCGCCATGAAGGCAAGCGAGCATCGCTGGGGCATTCCTGTTGCGGTTCAGATGGCAGTCATTCATCAGGAATCGAAATTCGTCGGCAACGCCCGCACCCCGCATCGCTTTGCTCTGGGCATCATTCCGATGGGGCGGCAAAGCTCGGCCTATGGCTACAGTCAGGCCCTCGATTCCACTTGGGAGGAATATCAGACCTCACAGCACCGCCGCGGCGCGCGGCGCGACCGGATCAAGGACGCCACCGATTTCATGGGCTGGTACATGGATGAATCAACTGCCAAACTGGGCATTCCCAAGTCCGATGCGCGCGACCAGTATCTTGCCTATCACGAAGGCCGCACCGGTTTTGCCAGTGGCAGCTACAAGGCGAAAAGCTGGCTGGTGGACGTCGCCGACCGGGTTGACGCCCGCGCGCAAACCTATCGCGCCCAGCTTCACGGCTGCGGCAGGTGAGGCTGCGACCACTTTGCCTGCCTTTCCGGCGCGTTGTTATCCGATAGCAGATTGCTGATTTTGCCTATCCGGGCGGTGGGGTGCAGGTTGGCAGCATCCGGCAAGCGACCATTCGCGGTGCCGAAACCTGAAAGGACCATGACATGCTGCCCACTGTCATCAAGACCAGCGCCATCGCGCTGACCGCTCTCAGCCTCGGCCTTGGCACGGCCGCTCCGGCGCAGGCGTTCGGTGCCAATGAACGCAACTTCCTTTACGGCGTCGGGGCCACCTTGCTGGTGGGCGCGATTGCCCGCGATGCCCGTCACCACCGCGCCGCACCGGTCTATGTGCAGCCGCAATATGTGCAGCCGACGGTGGTGGTACCGACGACCTACGGCTACAGCTCGTCGAGCATCTATTCGACGCCGGCGGCGCAGGCATTCAACGCCTATAGCAGCAGCCAGCGCCAGGCGATCCAGCAGCGGCTGGCGTCCTACGGCTACTACCACAGCGCGATCGACGGCACCTTCGGGCCCAACACCTACAACGCCGTCACCGCCTACGCCGCCGCAACCAACCGCACTAGCACCCTTGGCACCATGGCGGGCGCGTTCGGTTTCTATGACGCCCTGATCTATTGAGCGGCAGCAATCGCGGCGGGTCGGCGGCGGGTCAGGCAACCCGCCGTCTCGCCCGGGGGTGTTACATCAGGCCCAGTTGCTTGTAAAAGCCGAGCGCGTCGTAATAGTCGCTCTGGTTGGTGATCAGGCCATCGCTGATCACGAACACCGACGCCCCCGTAATGCTGAAGGTCTTGCCGGTGGCGGCGGTGCCGTCGGACCATGCCCCGGTGTTGGTGCCCTTGAATTCCCATTCGAAGGCAACCTTGCCATCCTGCACGACAGGTGTACCGGTCATGCTCCAGACGGCATCGGGAACGGCATTCAGGAAATTGTCGATGACGCCGGTCTTGGCGGCTTCCCGCCCGACCACCGGAGTGCCGACCGAGGCATCGTAGTAGCTGACCGTGTCGGCAAAATAGCCGGCAGCGGTGGTGCTGTCGTGCGCGTTCCAGGCGGCAAGTTAGGCCGTCACGACCCCAAGCGCATCATCAGCGGCACGCGCGCTGAGGGGCAGCGCGGCGGCAAGAGCGGTGGCAGCGAAGGTGGCAAACAGCGATCTGCGGTTCATTTTTTGGCTCCTTTGGTTCAGGGTTCAGCCGTGTTTCACCATCACGTGGCGCACCACGGTGTAGTCTTCGAGGGCGTAACTCGAGAGGTCCTTGCCGTAGCCGGATTGCTTCAGCCCGCCGTGCGGCATTTCGCTGACCAGCATGAAATGGGTGTTGACCCAGGTGCAGCCGTAGCGCAGCCGGGCGGCGGTCTCCATGGCGCGGCCGGCGTCGCGAGTCCAGACCGATGACGCCAGGCCGTAGTCGGAATCATTGGCCCAGATCACCGCATCCTCCGGGTCGGTGAAGCGGGTGATCGAGACCACCGGACCGAACACCTCGCGCTTCACGATCTCGTCGTCTTGCAGGGCCCCCGCAACCACGGTCGGGCGGTAGTAGAAGCCCTGATCCATCGCGGTGCCGCCGGTTGTGATCTCGATATGCGCGAGATCCCGGGCGCGGTTGATAAAACTGGCCACCCGGTCGCGCTGGCGCAGGCTGATCAGCGGGCCGATCTCGTTGCTGGCATCATCGGCATTGCCCAGCCGGATCGAGGCCACCGCCGTCGTCAGATCAGCCACCAGCCGATCATAAACCTTGGCTCCGGCATAGATGCGGCAAGCGGCGGTGCAATCCTGCCCGGCGTTGTAGTAGCCGAACGCCCGCAGCCCCTCGACCACTGCCGGGATATCGGCGTCGTCGAACACGATGACCGGGGCCTTGCCGCCAAGTTCGAGGTGGGTGCGTTTCACCGATCTGGCGGCGGCGTCGAGCATCTTCTTGCCGGTGGCGACATCGCCGGTAAGGCAGATCATGTCAACGCCGGGATGATTGATCAGGGTCGAGCCTACTGTGTGGCCGCGCCCGGTGATCACGTTCACCACCCCTTCGGGCAGTTCCTCGGCCAGGATCCGCGCCAGCTTCAGCGCCGTCAGCGGGGTCTGTTCCGAGGGCTTGAACACCACCGCGTTGCCGCCCGCCAGCGCCGGGGCGAGCTTCCACGCCATCATCATGTGCGGGTAGTTCCACGGCGCGATCGAGGCCACCACCCCGATCGCATCGCGCCGGATCATGCTGGTATGGCCTGCCAGGTATTCGCCCGCGATGGCACCGTGCTGGCAGCGCACCGCCCCGGCGAAAAAGCGCCAGCAATCGACGATGGCGGGAATTTCGTCGCCGCGCGCCGCGCCGATCGGCTTGCCGCAGTTCAGCGCCTCGAGTGCCGCGAAAGCGTCGGCCTCGGCCTCGATCCGGTCGGCGATGCGCAAGAAGGCGGCGGCGCGCTCGGCCGGGGTGGTGCGCGACCAGGTGGCGAAGGCGCGTCGCGCGCAGGCCACGGCGCGGTCGATCTGGGCGCTTGATGCTTCCGGCACGTTCAGGATCAGCTCACCGGAGCGCGGGTTCAGGATCGGCTCGGCGGCATCCTCGCCGGACTCGAAACGGTCACCGATCAGCAGCTGGGTCTGGTGTGGCATGGCAGGCTCCGTCATTTGCCACCGCCTGCGGTCTCGGACCCGCCTCGGGTCAGATAATAGGCGATGAGGATGGGAAAGAAGGTGGTCAGGAACACCACGATGGCGACGACATTGGTGACCGGGCGCTGGCGCGGGCGAATGAGTTCGTTCAGCATCCAGATCGGCAGGGTCGATTGCTGGCCCGCGGTAAAGGTGGTCACGATCACCTCGTCGAACGACAGCGCGAAAGCCAGCATGCCGCCCGCCAGCAGCGCGGTGCCGAGGTTGGGCAGCACGATGTGCCAGAAGGTCTGAAAGGCGTTGGCGCCAAGGTCGGCCGAGGCCTCCATCACCCCGCCCGACAGGCGGCGAAAGCGGGCGACGGCATTGTTGTAGACGATCACGATGCAGAAGGTGGCGTGACCCAGCACGATCGTCAGGGTCGAGAACGGAATCTCCATCAGCGCGAAGGCCGAGCGCAGGCTCATGCCGGTGATCACCCCGGGCAGGGCGATCGGCAGGATGATCAGCAGGCTTATCTGCTCGCGCCCGAAAAAGCGCGCGCGCGACATGGCGGCCGAGACCAGGGTGCCGAGAATCAGCGCCAGAGCGGTCGCGATTGCCGCGACCTGCAGCGACAGCAGCAGCGGCGGCCAGATATCGGCGCGCCCCCAGGCCACCGCAAGCCATTTGAGCGTCAGGCCGGGCGGTGGAAAGGCATAGGTGCGCTGCTCGGTGGTGAAGGCGTAGATGAAGATGACCAGGATCGGCAGGTGCAGGAACAGCAGCCCGCCGGTGGCAGCAAGGGTCAGGCCAAGCGGCGCGCGCGGCTCAGAGGGCATCGAACGCTCCCATCCGTTTGGCAATGGCCAGATAGGCCAGCATGATCACGATCGGCACCACCGCAAAGGCGGCGGCCAGCGGCAGGTTGCCCGCCGTGCCCTGCAACTGATAGACCGACATGCCGATGAAATTGGCCGAGGTGCCGATGACCTGGGGGATGATGTAATCGCCCATGGTCAGGGAAAAGGTGAAGATCGAGCCGGCGATGATGCCGGGCAGCGCCAGCGGCAGGATCACGTGGCGCAAGGTCTGCGAGGGTGCGGCCCCGAGGTCGGCGCTGGCTTCCAGCATCGCGGTCGGCACCCGCTCGAGGGCGGCCTGCATCGGCAGGATCATGTAGGGCAGCCAGACGTAGAGAAACACCAGCCAGGTGCCGAGGAACGAGGTCGAAAGCGAATTGCCGCCAATCCCCGGCAGCGCCAGCGCCGCGTTCAGCACGAAACCGAGGCCAAGGCTGTCGGCCGCCCAGGTGATGATGCCTTCCTTGGCGAGGATCAGCTTCCAAGCATAGACCTTGACCAGGTAGCTCGACCACAAGGGCAGCATGATGCCGAGGTAGAACACCGCTTTCCAGCGCCCGCCGGCAAATCGGGCGGCGAAATAGGCAATCGGAAAGGCCAGGATCGCGGCGGCCAGGGTGACGGCGGTTGCCATCGCCAGGGTGCGCAGGATGATGTCGAAATTCGCTGGCCGCAGCAGCTCGGCGTAGGTCTTGAGGGTGAATTCTGGAACCACCAGACCGGAGAACTCGTCAATCGAATAAAAGCTCTGCACCAGAAGGGCGGCCAGCGCGCCAAGGTAGATCACCCCCAGCCACACGAGCGGCGGCGTGATCAGCAGCGCCAGCAGCAGGCCCGGTCGGCGCCAGAACCTGGCGGTCAGGCGGTCGGCAATGCCACGGTCGGGCAGGATGGCGGGGCTGGCGGTCATGCGTCGGCCATGACGTGCAGGGCGCTGGCGGTGAAGCCAAGGCCGGTCTGGCTGCCGGCTTCGGGCAGGGGCTGACCGGCGGGCACCAGCACCCCGATCTCGGTGCCGCTGGTCGCGACCTGGACCCGGGTGCCGACCCCGAGGTAGCGCAGCGACGTGACGGTGCCGACCAGCGGCGCGTCGGCGACGGCGACGAGGTGCAGCGCTTCGGGGCGCAGGCTGGACCATTGCGCGGGGCCGCCAAGGCTTTGGGTCAGGGCGGGGGGCAGCACATTGGACGAGCCCACGAAATCGGCCACGAACCGGGTGCGGGGCTGGTCGTAGATCTGGGCGGGAGTGCCGATCTGGGCGACCCGGCCCTGGTTGAAGACCGCCAGGGTGTCGGCCATGCTCAGGGCCTCGCCCTGATCGTGGGTGACGAAGACGAAGGTGATGCCGAGACGGCGTTGCAGGGCCTTGAGCTCGTCCTGCATCGCCTCGCGCAGCTTGAGATCGAGCGCGCCGAGCGGCTCGTCCAGCAGCAGCACCCGCGGCTCGCCCACCAGGGCGCGGGCCAGTGCCACCCGCTGGCGCTGGCCGCCGGAAAGCTGGGCGGGCAAGCGGTCGCCGAAACCATCGAGCTTGACCATCGCCAGCAACTCTTCCGCCCGCTGGTAGCGCGGGGTGCGCGCAACACCCTTGACCATCAGGCCATAAGCGACGTTGTCGCGCACGTTCATATGCGGGAACAGCGCGTAATCCTGAAACACGGTGTTGACGTTGCGCCGGTTGGGCGGGGTGTTCGAGACCTCCTGGCCAAAGATGCGGATGGCGCCGTGGGTCGGCTTCTCAAACCCCGAGATCAGCCGCAGGCAGGTGGTCTTGCCCGAGCCCGAGGGGCCGAGCATGGCGAAGAACGAGCCTTCGGCGATGGTCAGGTCAACCGCGTCCACTGCGTGGATGGGGCCGAAGTGGCGTGAGACGGCGGTGAATTCGACGGCAGGAATCATCGGGACAGCGCTCATGGCTTTCCTTAGGAGAGGAATCGGCTCAAGGGGGGCGGCCGTGGCAGGCACAGGCCACCCCCCGAAGATCAGGTGGGCAGAGCGGCGCGGATCAGCGCCCGCCGATCACCCCGATATAGTCGCTGACCCAGCGGTAGTAGGGCACGCAGGCCGCTTCGCCCTGCGCGCAATTGGCGGTCGGCGTGGTCCAGAACCGAATCTTGGCAAAATCGTCCATGCCGTTGGCGGTGCAACCTTCGGCGGTCTGCATCCCCGAGCCATCACTGCAGGCGCCTGGCACCACTGGGTTCGAGCCGAACCACACCGAGAGGTCGGATTGCAGGTTCGACGCCAGGGTGTGTTCCATCCACAGATAGGCGCAGTTCGGGTGGGCGGCGTCGGCCTCGAGCATGGTGGTGTCGGCCCAGCCGGTGGCCCCTTCCGACGGGATCACCGAGGCAATCGGCAGACCTTCGGATTTCAGCAGGTTGACCTGGAACGGCCAGGAACCCGAGGCCACCACGCCTTCGTTCTTGAAGTCATCCATCTGGATGTAGGCGTCGTGCCAGTAGCGCGAGGTCAGGGTGCGCTGGACCCGCAGCAGATCGAGCGCGGCCTTGTACTGATCCTCGTTCAGCTCATAGGGCGAGGTGATGCCAAGCTCGGGGTTGTGCGCCATCAGGTATTGCGCCGCGTCCGCGATATGGATCGGGCCGTCGTAGGCCTGCACCCTGCCCTTGTTCGATTGGCCGTCGGGCAGGGTCATCTCGGAAAACACCACTTCCCACGAGGTCGGTGGGGCGTCCTTGAAGGCATCGGTGTTATACATCAGCACGTTCGGCCCCCACTGGTAGGGCACTCCGTAATGCACCCCGTCCACCGTGAACCAGGGCGCATCCTTCAGCCGGTCGTCGATCTTGCTCCACGACGGAATGAGGTCGGTGTTGATCGCCTGCACCCGCTTGCCCGCCACCAGCCGCAATGAGGCGTCGCCCGAGGCGGTGACCAGATCGAATCCGCCCTCGTTCATCAGCGCCACCATCTCGTCGCTGGTATTGGCGGTTTTCACGTTGACCTTGCAGCCCGAGGCGGCTTCGAACTTGGTCACCCAGTCAAAGGCGGCATCGGTCTCGCCGCGCTCGATGTAGCCCGGCCAGGCCACGATGTTCAGTTGACCTTCCCCGGCCCCGAGGCTGGTGATCTGCGCGCTGGCCGGGGCAATGGCCAGCAGCAAGGAAAGGGCGGTTGTGCCCATCAGTTTCAGCGTCGTCATGGTCTGGCTCCCTGAGGTTTCTTCTGGTGAGTGGTTTTGCAGGCAGCCTAGGGGTGCGGGCTGAAGTTTCGCAATATCAAAACGCAGAAAGGTGGTATCGGTTTGCCCGATGTGTCCGGCCGTCCAGCACCGGGATTGCGGCGGGGGCCGGATGCCTCCGGCGGGGATATCTCGGCCAGTGGGAAAGCCGGGGGTCAGCGCGTCGCGATGGCGCTTTGTGCCGAGTGGATGAAGTTGAGGGCGGGGGCCGAGAGCGGCGCCCCCTTGCGCCAGGCCAGCCCGACCTGAACCGACGGCAGGTCGCCCGAGACGTCGCGGATCTCGATGCGGTCGCCTTCCAGCGACCACGGGCGATAGACCAGCGAGGGCAGAATCGCGAGGCCCGCGCCGGTGGCGACCAGCGAGCGCACCGCTTCGACCGAGCGGGTGCGGAACGCGATCTGGGGCTTGACGGCCAGCGCCTGCATCAGATGACGGGTCGAATCCTCGATCTCGTCCACCATCAACTGGATCAGGGGCTGGCCTGCCAGTTCGTCAAGGCTGATCGCGGTCTGCTCGGCCAGCGGGTGCGCGAGCGGCAGCCACAGCCGGTAGGGCGAGACCAGCAGGGTTTCGACATGCAGCGCCATGCGGTCCTTGACCGACGATGTCAGCAGCACCGCGACATCAAGCTCGCCACCGATCAGCAGGTGTTGCAGGTAATCGCCGTTGTCCTCGATCACGTTCATCTCGACCTGGGGGTAGGCGCGGCGAAAGCGCGACAGGATGTCCGACAGCACGTAGCCTGCCACCAGCGAGGTGACGCCCAGCGACAGCCGCCCGGTGGCCTGCTCGGCCGCGTCGCGAAAGGCGGTGCGAGCGGTCGCGACATCGGCCAGAATCTGGCGGGCATGGCGCAGGAAGGCCGAGCCCTTCTGGGTGATCTCGAGGCCGCGTGGCAGGCGTTCGAACAGGCTCACGCCGAGATCATCTTCCAGCGCCCGGATCGCCTCGGTGACCGAGGACTGTGAAATCGAAAGCGCCCGCGCCGCGCCGGAAACCGAACCCTGCTCGGCGGCGGCGGTGAAGAATTGCAACTGGCGCAGGGTGAAGGCCATGGGGGCTCCGGGTGGGGTCAGCGGCTGCGCAGGGTGTGCGCGAGGCGGGCCAGCGGTGCCGTCAGCGTGGCGAGCGGGCGATCGAGGGCAAGGGTCGGCACGATGCTGGCCAGGGCTGCTGGCGCAGTGCCGGCACCGGCAAGCCTTCGGTGCGGGGTTGCGGCGAACCTGCCGCTGGGGTGGAGCCGCGGGGCGGCCGGATCGGGCGCCGCCACCCTATCGACCACGCGCACCGGGCCAAAGCGGCGGCCCGGCGCGCGGTCGGCGCTGCCGTGCGAGCGGCGCTCGGTGGCCGGGCGGAACCGCCGGACCCTCGCGGTGGCGCGGTTCGAAAGCATGGCCAGCACCACCATCACGCCGCTTGCCACCCGGAGGGGCGAGAGGGCAAAGCCGAAACCTGGCGAGCGAACACGGTCGCCACCCAGCCGCATCGCCAGCGCCACCCCCGGCGGGTGCATCGCCCGCAGCAAGCGACCAACAACAGGGTGCGACGGCGAGTGGGCGGGCATCGGTCAGCGGCGCATCATGGCGAGGCGCAGCAGGGTGCGTTCCATCACCGCCATGGCGGGGGCGCGGCTTGACGAGCGCAGCGCGAGATCGGTTTCGACCAGCAGACCAAGCGCGGTTTCGAGATCCTTCAGCGGCCAGACGCGGGCTTGTGCCAGCAGTCGGTCGCGGCGCGGGCCGTTCACCGGCGGGCGCAGGCGGGCCAGCCCCGAGGCGGCACCGGCGGGGTCGGAACTGGCGGTGTGCAGGATGCGAAAGTGGCGCAGCGCGCCGATGCACAGCGCGACCGGCTGCACGCCCTGGCCTTCAAGGCGGCGGATCAGGGGACCGACCGCGCTGAAGCGGCGCTCGGCCACCGCGTGCGCCAGGTCATCGACTTCGGCCTCAATCGTGGCGGGGGCGCAGGCCGCCACCTCGATCGGGGTCAGCGGCGTCGGGTCGCCCCATTTGTAAAGCGCGATCTTTGCCACCGTCTGGTGGAAATCACCGGGGTCGAGGGCCCCGGCCAGGGCCACCAGATCGGTCAGTGCGGCAGGCTCGATCCGGGTCAGGTCGGCGGCGCCGAGGGTGACGTTGATCTCGTCGCGCGAGGGGGGATCGTCGTAAAGGCCGATCGCGACCGCGCTGCCGTGATCTTCGAACAGTTTTCGCAGCGCTGATTTGGCGCGCAGGTTGCCCGCGGTGACGATGAGGGTGGCATCCCCCGGTCGCCAGTCTTTCAGCGCGGCGGCAATCTGAGGGGCCAGCGCGTCGCCCGCGTCTTCGAGAAACGCCACCCGCGGGCCGGGAAAGAAGCCCTGAGCGCGGCTGGCGTCGCCAAGGGCGACACCGTCCTTGCGCAGATCGGCTGCTGGGATGCGGGATAGGCGCATCTCGGCCTCGCCCTGCGGCCCGATCAGGGCGGCAATCACCTGCTGGCGACGCAGCGCCACCCGCATGGCATCCGCCCCGTAGATCAGCAGGCCGGTGCACTTGGGGTCGGGCCGGGCAAAATAGCGGCTGGCGTCGGACCCTGCAAGCTTCATGCCGCCGCCCATTGCCCCGCGGTTGCCAGCAGCCGCGTCACGATCTGGTCGGCCAGAATCCGCATCAGGCGCAGGGCGGCGTCTTCCTCGGCGGCAAGTCCCGCCACGGTCGAGCCGGTGGCCGAGTAGGCGGTAAAGCTTTCCACCCGCCCGCCGGCCAGGCGGGTGCCGCTGTTGTCGCTCAGCACCCAGTCCACCGCCCCGGTCAGGTGATAGCGGGTAATGGCGTTCTGCGGCGTGATCCCGACCCCGATGGCGGCCGTGGTGATGCTATAGCCAAGCTGAAAGCGCGGGGCTTGCGGGCGACCGAGGCGGTCTTCCAGTCGCCCCACCAAATCGAAGCCGTTCTTGTCTTTGGGGTCATCACTGCGGATCGCGCCTTGCAGGCCGACGGCAGGCCCGCCCGGCCCGTAGGCCGGGGTGAAGGTGCAGCCCGCCAGAGGTGCTGCCAGCAAGGCAATGAAGGTCCGGCGGCTAAATGACGACATTGACGATGCGACCCGGAACCACGATCAGGTTCCTTGGCGTGACCCCGCCGAGGAACCTGATTACAGCATCGTCTGCCAGCGCCAGCTTTTCAACCTCGGATGCGGGCATATCCTTGGGCACGGTGATTTCCGCCCGCCGCTTGCCGTTGATCTGGATCGGCAGGGTGACGGTATCGTCGATCAGCAGCGCAGGGTCGGCCTTGGGCCAGGCGGCCTGCGCCACCAGCCCCGCCCCGCCCAGCATCGCCCACAGGTCCTCGGCCAGATGCGGCACCATCGGCGACAGCAATTGCGCCAGCACCCGCGCCGCCGCCTGCGTCGCCGCTGCGCTGGCGCTGGCGCGCGACAGGGTGCCCACGAATTCGTAGAGTTTCGCGATCGCCTTGTTGAAGGCAAAGGTCTCGATCCCCTGGGTCACGGCATGGATGGTGCGGTGCAGGGCGCGCGCGAGTTCGGCATCGCCCGCGCCGGGAGCATCCGCAGGCAGGGCCGCGATGCGGTTCCCAAGCAGCCAGACCCGGCCCAGAAACCGGAACGCCGCTTCGGCTCCGGCGGAGGTCCATTCGACATCGCGCTCGGGCGGGCTGTCCGACATCACGAACCAGCGCGCGGTGTCCGCCCCAAAGGCCGCGATGATGCTGATCGGATCGACCACGTTCTTCTTCGATTTCGACATCTTGGCCGAGGGGATGATCTCGACCAAGGTGCCGTCGGCAAGTCTGCCGTCGGTCACATCCTCGGGCAGGTGATAGACCGGGCGCCCAGCGGCGTCGCGGGTGAGGTAGATCTCGTGCGTCACCATGCCTTGGGTGAACAGCGCGCTGAAGGGCTCGATCGCCTTGGCGGGCAGGTGGCCGGTCTTGTGCATCGCGCGGGCGAAGAAGCGCGAGTAGAGAAGGTGCAGGATCGCATGCTCGATGCCGCCGATGTATTGATCGACATTCATCCAGTAATCGGCCTCGGCCGCCACCGTCGGGGTGGTGGCATGGGGGGCGGTGAAGCGGGCGTAATACCAGCTTGAATCGACGAACGTATCCATCGTGTCGGTTTCACGCCGCGCCGGCGCCCCGCAGTTCGGGCAGGTGGTCGCGGCCCAGGTCGGATGGCGCGCCAGCGGGTTGCCGGGCTGATCGAAGGTTACATCGTCGGGCAGGCGGACGGGCAGGTTTTCCTTCTTTTCGGGCACCACGCCGCAGGTGGCACAATGCACCACCGGAATCGGGCAACCCCAGTAGCGCTGGCGCGAGATGCCCCAGTCGCGCAGGCGGTAGTTGGTGACGCCGCGCCCGATGCCACGCGATTCGCAACTGGCGATGGCAGCGGCCACGGCGGCGTCGCCGGTCTGCACCTCGGCCCCGGCGAAGCCGCGCACATAGCGCACGGCTTGCGATTTCATCGGCACGTAAGCCTCGGCCAACGCCGCCTCGGCCGATCCTTCGGCCACGAACACGCTGTCGATGGCGAGGCCGTATCTGGTGGCAAATTCAAAGTCGCGCTGGTCATGCGCCGGGCAGCCGAAAATCGCGCCGGTGCCGTAATCCATCAGCACGAAGTTGGCGATATAGACCGGCAATTGCCAGCCCGGATCAAGCGGGTGCCTGACCCTGATCCCGGTATTGAGGCCGCGCTTCTCGGCGGTTTCCAGCGCCGCCTCGGTGGTTCCTCCGCGCCGACATTCGGCGGTGAACGTCGCCACCGCGGGGTTCGCCGCTTCCAGCGCCTTGGCCAACGGGTGATCGGGGCTGATCGCGGCAAAGCTCGCCCCCAGCAGGGTGTCGGGCCGGGTGGTATAGACCTCGAAGCGCTCGAATCCGGCAGGTGCCCCGACCGTCTCGAAGGCAAACTGCAAGCCGCGCGATTTGCCGATCCAGTTGGCCTGCATCACCCGCACCTTTTCGGGCCAGTGGGTCAGATGATCCAGCGCCGCCAGCAATTCGCCCGAATAGTCGGAGATGCGGAAAAACCACTGCGTCAACTCGTGCCGCTCGACCACCGCGTTCGAGCGCCAGCCGCGCCCGTCGATCACCTGCTCGTTGGCCAGCACCGTGTGATCGACCGGATCCCAGTTCACCACTGCGGCCTTGCGGTAAACCAGCCCGGCCGCCAGCATGTCGATGAACATCGCCTGCTGCTGGCCGTAATATTCGGGGTCGCAGGTGGCAAACTCGCGGCTCCAGTCGATCGACAGCCCCAGCGGCTTCATTTGCGCCCGCATGTCGGCAATGTTGGCGTAGGTCCAGTCTTTCGGGTGCCCGCCACGCTCCATCGCGGCATTCTCGGCGGGCATGCCGAACGCATCCCACCCCATCGGATGCAGGACACTGTAACCCGCCGCCGCCTTGTAGCGCGCCACCACGTCGCCCATGGTATAGTTGCGCACATGCCCCATGTGAATCCGCCCCGATGGATAGGGAAACATCTCGAGCACGTAATACTTGGGCTTGGCCGGATCATGGCGGGCGGTGAATACCCCGGCCCGCTCCCAGGCCGATTGCCACTTCAACTCGGATACGGCGGGATCATACTTCGACATGAAGGCCTCTATCGTGCAAGCGTCGCGCCCAATTACACTGCCCCGCGCCCCAAGGTCCAGAGCGCCCTGCTATTCACCTTTTCCCAAATATCCCGGGGGGGCCGGGGGGCTGGCCCCCCGGCATGGCTGTGCTCACAGTTGGCTGTCGGCGATCCGCAACTGACGCGCCCGGGTCAGGATCGCATCCTCGATGGCGTGCTGCGTCTCGGGCGAGACCACGCCGCCGCCCCGTGCCACCAGCGCCACCGTCAGCGAGCGCGCATCGAGGGCCGGATCCTGCACATAGATGGTGGCGCGGTAGGCCCGGCCGCCGCCGGGCGGGGTGCCGTAGCCGGTGACGATCACCCCGGTGAAGGGGTCAACCGATTCGATCGGCAGGAAGTTCAGCACTTCGAGCGCCGCATTCCAGATATACTTGTTGACCTCGACCGTGGTGTTGGGATCGGCACTGTTGGTAAACAGATCCCAGATGGTCGAGCGCCTTGGGGTACCCGCCTCCAGCAGCGCACGCTGCTTGTCGGCGGCCTGACGGCTTTGCAACTGGGTATCGCTCGGGACGCCGGTTGCGTTGCTGCCAAACAGGCCGCTGTCGCCGCTGGCAATGCCGTTGCCGCAGGCGGCAAGCGCGGTCAGAAGGCTGCCGATCAGGGCGGCGCGCACAAGGCGGTGCAGTGTCATTCGGTCCCCCGGGTTCCTGTTGCTGTCTAACTTAGGCTCCCCGACCGAACAAGGCTTTTCCGGCACCGGCACCCGCTGCGGCAATGGCGGCAATCGTGCGGCAGCACTGTGGCATTGCTGCACCATCGTCCGCGTCTTTCCCGCCGACCGCCCCGTGCCGATTGCATTCGCGGAGCCGGCGATGGAAACAGGGCCATACCAATTCGGATTCCCCTGGATTGGGCCGCACCTTGATAATGAGGGAACACTATGAAGAAGATTCTTCTTGCTACCACCGCGCTGGTCGGCTTTGCCGGCGCAGCCGCCGCCGAAGTGTCGATTTCCGGTTACGCAGAAATGGGTATCGCTGGTGGCAACGCCGGTGCCATCACCCAGTTCTGGACTGACGCCAACGTCGTCTTCGCGATGTCCGGCACCACCGATGGCGGCCTTGAGTTTGGCGCCAAAGTCGATCTCGACAGCCTTCCGGCGAACGTCGGCCCCGGGATGACCCAGGGCGGCGAGTCGATGTGGATTTCCGGCTCGTTCGGCAAGCTGACCATGGGTGATACCGATGGTGCGCTCGACTGGGCCGCCAGCGAAATCTACATGGGCACCGCCATTGCTGACGACCATTCGTCGCATGCCGGCGCCTACTGGAACTCGGGCCTCGATGGTTCGGCGGGCGGCCAGATCGCCCGCTACGAATACTCGTTCGGCAGCTTTGCGGCCGCCGTTTCGGCTGAAATCGACAACACGGGCGCCGGCAACAACGTGTTCGGCGTCGGCGTGAAGTACTCGGGCGACATGGGCGGCACCGCGGTCGGGTTCGGCCTGGGCTACCAGGACAACTCGCTGCGGCAGGTGTGGGCCGCCAGCGCCAACGCGACCATGAGCAACGGCATTGCGATCAATGCCGGCTATGCCGATCTTGATGCGGCCGGCACCTGGGCCGGTATCGGCCTTGGCTACACCACCGGTGCTCTGCTGGTGCAAGCCAACTACGGTGCCTATGATACTGGCGCTGTGACGGTCGATGGCTGGGGCCTGGTTGCCAACTACGACCTCGGCGGCGGTGCTGTCCTGATGGCCGGCTACGGCACGGGCGACACGCCTGCGGGCAACGAGATCGGCGGCACCTACGGCTCGACCGACACCTTCTCGATCGGCCTCGGCCTGTCGTTCTGATCTCACGATCCGATCCTTGCGGAAAGAGCGGGCCTTGGCCCGCTCTTTTCATTTGCCCGCGCTTTTTCATCTGGCAGAACGGGCCCGCGCCTCGACTTCGCGCGACCCAAAGGGTAGGGTCCGCCCGAACCTGTTTCCAGCCCGCGGATCACCCCATGCCCCCCCTGACGCCGACCCGGATCGCATCCGATTATGCCGAGGCGCTGCGCCTGATTGCGCAAGGTCAGCCCGAGGCGGCGCTGAAGCTGCTGGCGGCAATTATCGAGAGCAATCCCGATATTCCCGAGGCGCATTTTCAGATCGGGCGACTGTTTGTCGCCGGCGACCGCTACGATCGCGCGCTGACGCATTTTCGGGTGGCGGCACGGCTGAAACCTGTGGAGCCGGCAATCTGGGCGGGCTGGGCCGGCGCGGTGGCGCTGGCGGGGGATGGGGCCGCCGAGCGCGCCTATAAGGCGGCCCTGAAGGCGGCCCCGATTCCGGGCGCAATCCGGATTGCCTTGCAGGACCGGTTCGGCGCCAACCGCGCCAGCTCGAAGCCGGCGCTGGGCGGGGCAGCACCGGCGGCGGTCGCGGCCCTGGTGCGGGCCATGGCCGAGCAGCGCTTCGCGGCGGCCGAGACCGGGGCGCGCGACCTGCTGCGCCGCCATCCGGGCGCCGCGATTGCCGCCAACGTCCTGGGCTCTGCACTGGCCGCGCAGGGCAAGCCCACCGAGGCGCTGCCCCGGTTTCACGATGCCATCCGGCTCGACCCGCTCTACGCCGAAGCCCACGCCAACCTTGGCCACCTGCTGACCGATCTTGGCCGTCAGGACGAGGCCCGGATCGCGCTTCGCACCGCCGTCTCGCTCGCACCGGCCATGGTTTCGGCCTTGGTCGCCTTCGCGCGCCTGCAAACCTGGTCGGGCGCGCCGGCGCGGGCGGTGCCGTTGCTGCGGCGCGCGTTGCAGGCCCTGCCCGATGCGCTGCCAGCCCAGATCGCTCTGGGCAACGCCTTGGCCCGGCTGCGGGACTACTCGTCCGCCGCAGATGTGCTGACCCGTGCGGTCGAGTTGTCGGCGGGCAAGTCGGCCGAGGCGCTGGCGTTGCTGGCCCAGGCGCAAGCCCATCTTGGCAAAGATGACGCGGCGCTTGCCAATTACGCTGCGGCGCTGGCGGCAGATGCTAACCATGCGGCGGCGCAAGGCGGCCTCGCGGCGCTGCTGCAATCGCTGGGCCGGTTCGACGAGGCCGAGCAGTGGTTTCGCCGCGTGTTCGTGACCGATCCCGACAACGGCGAGAACTACCGCCAGTTCATCGTCTCGCACAAGTGCCGACCGGATGATCCGATCATCGCCCAGATGCAGGCGCGGTTCGCGGATCCGGCGCTGAGCGACAACAACCGCATGACCCTTGGCTTTGCCATTGCCAAGGCGCTGGAGGACGTGAAATCCTACGGTCAGGTCTTCAGCTATCTCAACACGGCCAACGCCCTGGTGCGCAAGGCCAACCCCTATGATTTGACCCGGCGCCAGCGTGAAATCGCGATGGTTTGCCAGGCGATGGAGGGGTTCGACTGGCACGGAGCCCAGATCGAAGGAACCAGTGACTACGCCCCGGTCTTCGTCACCGGCATGCCGCGCTCGGGCACCACGCTGGTCGAGCAGATCATCGCCAGCCACTCGTCAGTGACCGGCGCGGGCGAGGTGGGCGAGGGCACCCGCATGGCGCAACGCCTGCTGCTTGAAGGCAAGGGTGGCCCACGCGCCATGACCGAGCTTGCGGCGGATGAAATAGCCGGGTTGGGGCGCGACTACGAGACGATGATGCGGGGCCGCTTTCCGACCGCGGTGCAGGTCACCGACAAGTCGATTCAGACCTATCTGTTCATCGGGTTGATGAAACTGGCGCTGCCGCAGGCGCGGGTGATCGTGGTGCGGCGCGATCCGCGCGATACCCTGCTGTCGATCTACAAGAACAAGTTCCCTGACGGCACCCACCTTTACGGCTACGATATGACCGATCTGGCGCATTACTACACCAGCTTCGTGCAGATGATCGACTTCTGGCGCCATCTCGTGCCGGACTGGTTCTACGAGGTCAGCTACGAGGCGCTGGTGGCGGACCCCGAGACCGAATCCCGCGCGCTGATCGCGGCTTGCGGGCTGGAATGGGAAGATGCCTGCCTGAATTTCCACACCAACACCCGCAAGGTCGAAACCCTGAGCGTGTTTCAGGTGCGCCAACCGATTTCGGGCGGCTCGGTCAAGAGCTGGCAGCGCTACGAGGCCGAAATAGCGCCCATGCTGGCGGCACTCAAGGAGGATGGTCATGTCCTTGACTGAGGTTGCCGCGCGGGTGGCCGCCGCCGAGGCCGCGGCGGGGCGCGCGGCGGGCGCGGTGACTCTGATCGCGGTCTCGAAGGTGCAACCGCTGGAGCGGGTGGAGACGGTGCTGGCGGCCGGGCACCGGGTGTTTGGCGAAAATTACGTGCAGGAAGCGGCGGCCAAATGGCCCGATCTGCGGGCGCGGTTCGGGCCGGTGGCGCTGCACATGGTCGGCCCCTTGCAAAGCAACAAGGCCAAGCTGGCGTTCGATCTGTTCGACGCGATCCACACCGTCGATCGGCCCTCGCTGGCGGAAAAGCTGGCGCAGCTTGCGCAGGCGCGCGGTCGCTGCCCCGAGCTGTTCGTGCAGGTCAACACCGGGGCCGAGCCGCAGAAGGCCGGGGTGCTGCCCGGTGCCGCCGATGCCTTCATCGCCCGGTGCCGGGCGCTGGAGCTGCCGCTCTGCGGGCTGATGTGCATCCCGCCCGAGGGCGACGACTCGGCACCCCACTTCGCCGCGCTGGCCGCCTTGGCCGCGCGCAACGGGCTGGCGGGTCTGTCGATGGGGATGAGCAGCGATTTCGAGGCGGCAATTGTCGCCGGGGCAACCCATGTGCGGGTGGGCAGCGCGATCTTCGGGGCGCGCGTTTATGGCTGACGGCAACGCGCGCTAGAACCCCAAAGCGGTTTTGGGACGGGATCAGAGCCCCACGATCAACCGGGTTCCGGGTCGGACCTGCGCCGCGAGCCACCTCAGATCGGCGCGCGCGAAGGCGATGCAACCGGCGGTGGGGTGGCGGGGCTTGCGCCAGATGTGCAGGAAGATCGCCGAGCCGTGGCCGGGAATGGCGGGATGCGTGTTCCAGTCGGTGGTCAGGATCAGGTCGTAAAGCGGATCGGCGCGGCGCAGCTTCTCGTGGCTGAAACCATGCGGCGCGCGCACCAGACGGTTGTAGGCAGGATCAAAGGGATCGTCCGACCATAGATCACGCGGGCCGATGGCGCGGGCCCAGCCGGGCAGGGTGCTTGCCGCCAGCCGGTCGGGGCGGAACAGCAGCTCGGAGATGTGGTGGCAGCCCGCCGGAGTGGCGCCGTCGCCTTCGCGCTTGGCCGCCGTGATGCCGCCCCGCCCGATGGCGCACGGCAGGTGCCGCCCCATGAAGCGCGCCCCCCAGCGACCGACCACGAGGTCGGCAGGGGTCATTTCAGATGTCCCGACTTGGCGGCCTTGGTGGCCAGATAGGCCGCGTTCAGCGGGGTTTCGCCGACATGCAGCGGCACGCGCTCGGTGACGGTGATGCCGTGAGCTTGCATCATCGCGATCTTGCGCGGGTTGTTGGTCAGCAGCCGCGCCGCCGCAAAGCCCATCTGGCGCAGGATGCCCGCACCCAGCCGAAAATCGCGCTCGTCATCTTCGAAGCCCAGCCGGTGATTGGCCTCGACGGTATCAAAGCCCTGATCCTGCAACGAATAGGCGCGCATCTTGTTGGCCAGACCGATGCCGCGCCCCTCTTGATTCATGTAAAGCAGCACCCCCGCCCCGGCAGCCCCCATCTGTGCCAGCGCCGCGCGCAGTTGCGGGCCGCAGTCGCATTTGAGACTGCCCAGCACGTCGCCGGTAAAGCAGGCCGAATGCAGCCGCGCTAGCACCGGCAGGGCGCGGTCGGGGCGGCCGATCTCGATCGCGTAATGTTCGGCACCGCCATCTTCGGGGCGAAAGACATGCACCCGCCCGGCCATCGAGGCCGCCATCGGCAGCCGCGCCGACACCACCGGATGCAACGGCGAGGCACGCGCCAGTTCGGGCTCGGCCTCGGCCAGCGGGATCAGCGTCAGGTTGGCCTCGGCGGCCAGCACCAGACCGTTGGCGACCGGCAGCACCAGCGCTGCGGGCAGCAGGTGGGCCGACTTGAGCAGGGCCAGCGCGGCGCGGTGCAGATCGGCGGGGCCTTCGCGCAGGCTGTGAAACGGGCCTTTCATCGGCACCGCCAGATCGTCGGCGGGGTCGGCCATGGCGGCCAGCCACGCGATCCCTGCATCGGGCGGCAGGGCCAGGCGGGCCAGATCGCCGTCATAGACGCGCGCCTTCAGGGTTTCGGCACGGCGCGCGGTGATCGCGAGTTCCGGCACACCAAGCGCACGCAACGCGGCCAGCCGCGCCGCCGACAATGCCTCGACCGCCACCACCAGCGCCGCCTGCCCATGGCCGGTCAGCACCACCGGCACCCCCATGCGCAAATCGCCTCGGGCGCGGGCAAGGCGTTCGACAATGCTGGGGGTAAGGGTCATTCGGCGTCCTTTCGCCCTCTATCTAGCGATCTGCGGGGAAAATTGAAACATATGGCCCGTGTGCGACAACTTGGCGTGAGAAACCTGTCGCATGACTTGCGAGCTTCGCATTCGGCGCGCAACTGTGATCGCAGGTAACGGAGCAATATCATGTCAGGCTTGCGGAAAATCCTTCTGGTCGATGACGATGACGATCTGCGCGAGGCGCTGAGCGAGCAGTTGGTGATGACCGAGGACTTTGACGTGTTCGAGGCCGCCACCGGAGCGGAGGGCATGGAGCGCGCCAAGGCCGGGTCCTTTGATCTGATAATCCTCGATGTCGGTCTGCCCGATACCGATGGGCGCGAGCTGTGCCGCCGGATGCGCAAGGTCGGGGTGAAATGCCCGGTATTGATGCTGACCGGGCATGATTCGGATGCCGACACGATTCTGGGGCTGGATGCCGGGGCAAACGATTATGTCACCAAGCCCTTCAAGTTTCCGGTGCTGCTGGCGCGCATCCGCTCGCAGTTGCGCACCCATGAACAATCGGAAGACGCGATCTTTCAGCTTGGACCCTACACCTTCAAGCCGGCCCAGAAGCTGCTGCTGGATGCGAGGGAAAAGAAGATCCGCCTGACCGAAAAGGAAACCAACATCCTGAAGTATCTTTACCGGGCAAGCCAAGGGGTTGTGGCGCGGGATGTCTTGCTCCACGAGGTCTGGGGCTACAACGCCGGGGTCACGACCCATACGCTGGAAACCCACATCTACCGCCTGCGCCAGAAGATCGAGCCAGATCCGGCCAACGCGCGCCTGCTGGTGACCGAGGCGGGCGGCTATCGGCTGGTGGCGTGAGGGCCATATTGTTGCCAGAATTGGCAGCTATGTTAAGGATAATGTCAGATTGTCGATCTAGATCTGACCCTACGAGTTCCCCTTGTCGTGTCGGGGTTATGGCACGGCTTCCTCCCTGTTGGACCTGGCCGGGCCGTGTGCCCGGCCTTTTTTTGTTCCCGGCAGGCCGGAATCGAGTAGCGCCGCCGCTTGCAGCGAAGGGCCTTTCATTTCTCGCGTAATTGCTTACATATGCCGCTGATGCAAACCGGCGGCCGCACCCGGCTTCGGTTCGAGAAGGATATGATGATGTCTGTCAGGTCTGGTTTGGCGATGGTGGCACTGGCCTTGGCGGCGGCGCAGGCCGGTCCGGCGCCGGCTGCCGATCTGTCGTTTACGCTGACCAACAACTCGGGCGTCGATCTGACCGAGTTCTATGCCTCGCCGGTGGGCGTGGACAACTGGGGAAGCAACATTCTGGGCGGTGCGGTGCTGGCCACCGGGGCCAGCGGTCAGGTGACGATCACCAACAGTGGCGATGCCTGCGACTACGATCTTCGCATGGTCTTTGCCGATGGCGATGCGCTCGAAGCGGCGGGCAACCTGTGCAATTCCGGCAGCTATACCATTAACTGATTGCGCCGATCGGGAGTGGACGCGCCGCGACTGGGTCGTGGCGCGTTTTCCTTTGCGCGCGATGCTGGACGGTGCGGCCGATTCGTGTTGCAAGGGGGGCAAAGGAGTCGGCGCATGGCTTTCACTCTTGCCACCTGGAACATCAACTCGGTTCGTTTGCGTGAGGGGTTGGTGGCGCGGCTGATGGCCGAGGCAAGCCCGGATGTGCTGTGCCTGCAGGAATGCAAGAGCCCGGTCGATCGGATCCCGGTTGAAGCCTTCAAGGCGCTGGGCTACCGCTACATCGTGGCGCGCGGGCAGAAGGGCTATAACGGCGTCGCGATCCTCTCGAAACTGCCGATCGTGGACGCCGGCGAGCGCAATTTCGCCGGCACCGGCCATGCCCGCCATGTGGCGGCGGTGCTGGAAAACGGCGTCACCATCCACAACTGCTATGTTCCCGCCGGGGGCGATATTCCCGACCGGGCAGTGAACGAGAAATTCGGCCAGAAGCTCGATTTCCTGACCGACATGCGCGACTGGTGCCGCTGGGAAAGGCCCGATCGCGCGATCCTGGTAGGCGATCTCAACATCGCACCGCGCGAGGATGATGTCTGGAGCCACAAGGCGCTCTTGAAGATCGTCAGCCACACCCCGGTCGAGGTCGAGCATTTGCAGGCCGTGATGGCGGCCGGCGATTGGGTTGATGTGACCCGCGCCGACATTCCCTCCGGGCCGCTTTACAGTTGGTGGAGCTATCGCGCCGCCGAATGGGACGCGGCCGACAAGGGCCGTCGGCTTGATCATATCTGGGCCACCCCCGATATTGCCGACGCCGCCCATTCCAGCCGCATCCTGCGCGAGGCCCGCGGCTGGCCGCAACCCAGTGACCATGCGCCGGTGTTTGCCACCTTCGATCTCTGACCTTTGCCCCTTGGCCTTTCGGGCCGCCGTGCGCATATAGGGGCCAAGCGATAGCCGGATGAGGGAACGATGTTCGGATTTGGAGACAAGAGCGGCGCCGCCAAAGGCGGGGCCAATGGGGCGCTGCCGCAGGCCGACCCGATCAAGGAGGCCACGGAAGCAAGCTTCATCAAGGACGTGATCGAGGCCAGCGCCCAAACCCCGGTGATCGTCGATTTCTGGGCGCCGTGGTGCGGGCCGTGCAAGACGCTGGGGCCGATGCTGGAAGCAGCGGTCCGGGCGGCGGGCGGCAAGGTGCGGATGGTCAAGGTCAATGTTGACGCCAACCAGCGCATCGCCGCCACCCTGCGGGTGCAGTCGATCCCGACGGTGTTCGCGTTCTGGCAGGGCAAGCCGGTCGATGCCTTTCAGGGCGCGCTGCCGGGGTCCGAAGTCAGTGCCTTCGTCGCCAAGGCGGCGGCGCTGGCCGGCGACGGTGGCCTGGCCGAGGCGCTTGAGGTCGCCGAAACCATGCTGGCCGAAGGGGCGGCAATCGATGCGGTCGAAACCTTTGCCGCGATCCTCGGCGAAGAGCCGGAAAACGCGGCCGCCTATGGCGGGTTGATCCGCTGCCACCTGGCGCTGAAGGATATTGATCAGGCCCAGGCGCTGGCCGCCGCCGCCCCGGCCAGAATTGCTCACGCCAAGGAAATCGAGGCGGCGCGGGCACAGATCGAGCTGGCGCGGCAGGCGGCCAACGCCGGCCCCGAGGCCGAACTGGCCGCCGCCGTGGAAGCCGATCCCGCCAACCTGCAAGCGCGCTTCGACTTTGCCCTGGCGCTGCATGCGGCGGGCAAGGTGGAGGCGGCGGTGGACCAGTTGCTGGAACTGTTCCGACGTGATCACGCTTGGAACGATGGGGCGGCGCGGGCCCAGCTATTCACCATCTTCGAGGCGCTGAAGCCGCAGGATCCAATCGTGCTCAAAGGGCGGCGGCGGTTGTCGTCGCTGATATTTGCCTGACGGCGGTGGCGCGCTAGGTGGTGTATCATGATGCAAGCGATCGACCTGCCCGACACGATTGCGGTCTTTCCGCTGCCCGGCGTGCTGCTGCTGCCGCGGGCGCGGCTGCCGCTGCACATCTTCGAGCCACGCTATCAGCAGATGCTCGAGGATACCCTGAAAACCGGCCACCGGCTGATCGGCATGATCCAGCCACGCGTGGTGCCGGGGGGCGGTGAAGACCAGTTGCAGGCGATCGGCTGCGCGGGGCGGCTGACCGGGTTCTCGGAAACCGAGGACGGGCGCTACATGATCACCCTGTCGGGCATCTCGAGGTTCCGCGTGCTCGAGGAAGTGCAGGGCTTTGCCCCCTATCGGCGCTGTCGGGTTGGCTGGGGCGGTTTCGAGCGCGACCGCGGCGCCCCCGAGGTTGACCGCGATTTTCAGCGCGGGCCGTTTCTGGCGCTGCTCGGACGGTATTTTCAGGCCATGACGCTTGCCACCGACTGGGACAGCCTCAAGGACGCGGATGAAGAATTGCTGATCAACTCGCTGTCGATGCTGTGCCCGCTGTCGTGCGAGGACAAGCAGGCGCTCTTGGAAGCGCCGTCGCTGGCTGCGCGGCGCGCGACACTCGAGACGCTGATGGACTTCACGCTGCGCGGCAGTGGCCAAAGCGAGGTGAAACAATGAGCGATGCGGCGCACGAGGCCCCGTTGTTTGACCGCCGAATGCTGGAGGCGCTGGTCTGCCCGCTGACGCAAGCGGTGCTGAGCTATGACGCCGAACGCGGCGAACTGATCTCGAAAGCGGCGGGTCTGGCATTTCCGATCCGCGACGGGATTCCGATCATGCTGGCATCCGAGGCCCGCAAGCTCGACTGAGGCATCAACGGCGGCGGTTCTGCAACGCCTTGCTTCTTCTTTTCCCAAATATCCCGCGGGGGGCAGGGCAGGCGCAGCCTGACCGGGGGGCGCGAAGCCCCCCCTCTGGTTGCGTGCCGCCGGGCACCAGGGCTCGTCAGATCGCCTGCCCGGCCAGCAGGCGCGGCAGATCACCGCTCAGGCCGGCCGCCTGGCGGATGAAGCCGCGGCGCAGCGCCGGCAGCGCATTGACCGCCGCAAGGCCAAGGTCGCGGGCCAAACGCAGGATCGGGTTGTCGTTGGAGAATAGCTGGTTGACGCCGTCCATGCCCAGCGCGAGGGCGGTGGAATCGAACCTCCGCCAGCTCTGGTAGCGCTCCAGAACGTCGATCGCGCCGATGTCTTCGCCGCGCCGGCTGGCCTCGATCAGCACCTGCGCCAGGGCCGCAACGTCGCGCAGGCCAAGGTTCAGCCCCTGGCCCGCGATCGGGTGGACGCCATGGGCGGCGTCGCCCACCAGGGCAAGCCGTTCGGCGATGAAGCTGTTGGCGAGCGTGAGATTCAAGGGATAGCTGAAGCGCGCGCCGGCGAGGCTGACCCGGCCCAGAAAATCGCCAAAGCGCGGACGCAGGGCGGCAAGGTATTGCGCCTCGGGCAGGGCGGCGATGGCGCGCGCGGTGGCGTCGGTCTCAGACCACACGATCGACGAGCGCTGCCCGCCCGCCAGCGGCAGGATGGCCAGCGGTCCGGCGGGCATGAAGAACTGATGCGCGATGCCGTGGTGGGGCTTTTCATGGGCGATGGCGCAAACGAGCGCGGTCTGGCCATAGCCCCAGCCGGTGCGCGTGATGCCGGCGCGGGTGGCCGTGCCACTGGCGCGGCCATCGCAGCCGATCAGCAGGTGCGCACTCAGGGTCTGGCCCGAGGCAAGGGTGACCTCGGCCCTGATTGCGGTGGTGGTCTGCGCCACCACGGTTTCGCCCGACATCAGGGTGATGCGGGGATTTGCCGCCATCGCCGCGAGGAAGGCCGCGTAAAGGTGGCGGTCCTCGACCATGACGCCCATCGGGCCTTCCTCGATCTCGGCGGCATCGAAGGTCAGCAAGAACGGGGAGGGGCCAGTGCCCGCGCGCCCGTCGCTGGTCTTGATCTGGAGGATCGGCTGCGACTGGTCGGCCAGCCGCGACCACACCCCCAGCACTGTCAGCAAGCGCTTCGAGGCTATCGCCAGCGCATAGGCACGGCCGTCAAAGCCTGCCGCCGCGCGGGCCGGGGCGGGCCGGCTGTCGATCACGGTGACGCTCAGGCCGCTACCCGCAAGGGCCAGGGCAAGCGCGGGGCCGTTCAGCCCGCCGCCGACGATCAGGATATCCGTGCTTGTGGTCATGCGCCCAATATGGCGCGGCGTGCGGGATTGTCCATGGTCTGGCTTGCGGCTAGCTTGCGCGGGCAAGCAGGGAGACGGGTATGGCCGACGGTTGGCGAGCGATGACGGCGGGTGATCTTGGCCGCGGCATCGGGGCGGGGAAGATCGATCCGGTCGATCTGACCGAGGCTTATCTTGCGGCCATTGCCGCGCACCCCGACGGGGCGCGCATCTATGCCCGCACCACCCCGCGCCGGGCACGGGCGATGGCGATGGCGGCGGCCGGGCGGGCCAGGGCCGGGACGCGGCTCGGGCTGCTCGACGGGGTGCCGCTGAGCTGGAAGGATCTGGTTGATGCCGCCGGAACCGGGTGCGAGGCCGGATCGGCGCTGTTGCGTGGTCGGGTGCCGGAGCGTGATGCCGAGGTGCTGGTCAACGCGACCGCGCAGGGGCTGGTCTGTCTGGGCAAGACCCACATGTCCGAGCTTGCGTTTTCCGGGCTGGGGCTGAACCCGGTGACGGCGACGCCGCCTTGCGTCAACGACCCGCTGGCGGTGCCGGGGGGGTCGTCGTCGGGGGCGGCGGTCTCGGTCGGGTTCGGGCTGGCGGCGGCGGCGATCGGGTCGGATACCGGCGGCTCGGTGCGGATACCGGCGGCGTGGAACGATCTGGTGGGGCTGAAAACCAGCCACGGGCGGCTGTCGCTGCAAGGGGTGGTGCCGCTGTGCGAAACCTTCGACACGGTGGGGCCGCTGGCGCGTTCGGTCGAGGATTGCGCACTGCTGCTGGCGGCGCTGGAAGGTGGACGGGCGGCCGATCTGGGCGGAGCCAGCCTGGCCGGACAACGGCTGCTGGTGCTGGAGACGATGGCGCTCGACGACCTGCGCGAGGCCCCGGCCAAGGGGTTCGAGATGGCGGTCGAGCGGCTGGCGCGCGCCGGGGCGCGGATCGAGACCGGCGCGGTGCCCGAGGTGATCGAGGCGATGGAGTTGGCGACGATCCTGTTCACGCCCGAAGCCCGGGGCATCTGGCGCGAGGTGATCGAGGCGGCCCCGCAGCTGATGTTTGCCCGCATACTCGAGCGCTTTCGCGCCGGGGCGGCGGTGGCGGCGTCGGATTATGTGGCGGGCTGGCGGCGGCTGCGAGCGCTGCGCCTGGCCTGGGTCGAAAGGACGGCGGGTTACGATGCGGTGATCCTGCCGACAGTGGCCAGCCTGCCGCCGAACGCGCAGCGCCTGCTCGAGGATGGTGATTTCTATGTGCGCGAAAACCTCGCGGCGCTACGCAACACCAGGATCGGCAACATGTTCGGGCTTTGTGTGCTGACCCTGCCGGTGGGGCTGCCGTCGTGCGCCATCAGCCTGATGGCCGGACCGGGGCAGGAAGAGCGGCTGTTGCGGCTGGGGGCGGCGGTCGAGCGCGTGCTGCGTTAGCGGCCGGCTCATCCGGTTCTGACGGGCGGTCTTCGCGTGGCTCGGAGAAGAGGCCCGCCGGGGCTGATGCGCGACCTGCCCGGGGGCGAAAAAGTCACAGCATCGGCAGGCAAGCCTTAGGGGGCTTTGGGTTTTTCTGGACCGCGCGGGGCGGAGTGGTTATCGTGGGGCGAAACGGGGCGAGACGACCCCGGCGCATGAGGCGGCAATGAACTTTCCCGAACGGTTTTCCGGACTGCCTGATTATGCCTTTCCGCGGCTGCGCAAGCTGCTGGATGCCCACACCCCGGGCGGTGAGGTGATCGCCATGACGATCGGCGAGCCGCGTCATCCGATGCCCGAGTTCGTCGGGCGGATCCTTTCGGCCAATCTTGACGGCTTCGCGGTCTATCCCCCGAACGATGGCACACCCGAGTTGCTGGCGGCCATCAGCGCCTGGATCGCGCGTCGCTATCGGGTGGCGGTCGGGTCGGACCGGCTGATGGTGCTGAACGGAACCCGTGAGGGCTTGTTCAATGCCGCGGTGGCGCTATGCCCCGAGCGCAAGGGCGGCACGCGCCCGGTGGTGCTGATTCCCAACCCGTTCTATCAGGTTTATGCGGTGGCGGCATTGGCGGTGGGGGCCGAGCCGGTTTATGTGCCGGCCACCGCAGCGACCGGGTTTCTACCCGATTACGCCGCCTTGCCGCGCGAGGTGCTGGACCGGGTGGCGATCGCCTATCTATGTTCGCCCGCCAATCCACAGGGCGCGGTGGCCTCGCGAGATTATTGGCGGAGGCTGCTGGCGCTGGCGGAAAAGCACGATTTCCGGGTGTTCGCGGATGAATGCTACAGCGACATCTGGCGAGCCGCGCCACCCTGCGGGGTGCTTGAGGCGGCCGCAGCGGCGGGCGCCGATCCCGAGCGGGTGCTGGCCTTTCATTCGCTGTCCAAGCGCTCGAACCTGCCGGGGCTGCGGTCGGGGTTTGTTGCGGGCGGGGTGGCCGCGATTGCCGCACTGCGCAAGTTGCGCGCCTTTGCCGGGGCCCCTTTGCCGCTGCCGCTGCAGCGCGTCGCCGAGGCCGCGTGGAGCGACGAGGGGCACGTGGCGGCCAGCCGCGCGCTCTATCAGGAAAAGTTTGCGCTGGCCGATCAGATTTTCGTCGGCATGCAGGGCTATGCCTCGCCCGAGGGCGGGTTCTTTCTGTGGCTGCCGGTCGAGGATGGCGCGGCGGCAGCGCTGAAGTTGTGGCGCGAGACCGGGGTGCGGGTGCTGCCGGGGGCCTATCTGTCGCGCGACACGGTCGCGGGCAACCCCGGCACAGGCTATGTTAGGGTGGCTCTGGTGGCCCCGATTGACGAGATGCAGCGCGGGCTGACAAGGCTGCGCGACTGCCTTTACGGATAAGGACGGATTGCATGGCATCCTATCAGGCGCGGCGGCGTGAACCGCTGGTCGATCAGACCACCCGGATGATGCTCGAGCGCCGCGGGCGTGAGTTGCTGGGGGTGGCGCTGATTGCGCTCGCGCTGGCGGTGGCGGCGCTGCTCGGCAGTTACTCGCCGCAGGATCCGGGCTGGATGGTAGCCACCGATGCACCGGTGCAGAACCTGCTGGGGCGAGGTGGGGCGGCGATCGCCTCGACCCTGATGATCATCACGGGGCTTGGCGCCTGGGGGATTGCGGTGGTGCTGGCGGCCTGGGGGGGGCGCTACCTGCTGCACCTCGGTGAAGACCTGGTGCCGGGCCGGGCGGTGTTTGCGGTGATTGCGGTGGCGTTGGCCTCGGTGTTTGCCGCGACCCATGTGCCTGGCACGGCCTGGTCACATTCGTTCGGGCTGGGCGGGCTGTTCGGCGATACCGTGCTGGGCGCGGTGCTGGGGGTGGCGCCGGTTCAGGCCGGGTTCGGGCTGAAGCTGGCCTCGCTGGTGTCGGGGCTGTCGCTGCTGGGGCTGGGGCTTTATGTCACCGGCTTCGATTGGCGCGAGTTGCGGGCGGTGGGGCGATTCCTGCTGGTCGGGTTGGTGGTCAGCTATGCGGCGGCAATGCGGCTGACCGGGCACATGGCAGCCGCTGCGGCCCGCGCCGCTTGGGCGCCGCAAGAACACCGGCGCCAACGCCGTGCCGCAGCGGGGGCCGCCCGACCTTACGTGGTCGGGTCGGCGCTGGCCGAGCCGGTAGTTGAGCCCACCCCGGCCTGGGGTCGCCCGGCCAGCCTGCGCGCCGATCCGCGACCGGGCGCGCCGCAACCAATGCCGATACCGGTCGAGCTGGCGCAGCCGCGCGAGCGCCACGGCCTGCTGGCGCGGATGCCGCAGCTGGTTCGGCGGGTGATCGACCCGGCCTCGGCCCCCGTGTTGCCGCGCCTGACCGATGACGCCAGCCACGCGGGTCTTCCCAACGAAGACCGGATCAAGGCGCGCATCTCGGATGCGATCCGGGTGCGGGCGCGGAACGGGCTGCCAACGGCGGCGGTCGATCTGTCACCAGTCAGTGCCGCCATTGCCCGACGCGAGCCGGCGCTGACCCGCAGCCAAAGCCAGCTTGCCCCGGTGGCGGCGCCAAAGCGCGGGATGCCGATCCCGGCCCAGCCGGTGGTGGTGGCCGACCCCGAGGATTGCGCCGATGACGGGCGCGACGATGCCGCTGATCTGCCCGACCCGGATGACGATTTTGCTCTGCTGCCGGTGCTGCGGGCCTCGCGCCTAATGGTCGAGCCGAAGGGGTTGGTGCATGCGGTGGTGAAAAAGCCGCCGGTGCCGTCGCGCCGGGCTGAAGCCGAGGCGCAACCGCATCTCAAGTTCGACGACCACCCGCCGCGCTATGAACTGCCGCCGCTGTCGTTGCTCTCAAACCCCGATATGGTGCAGCGCCACGAGTTGTCGGTTGATGCGCTGGAAGAAAATGCGCGGATGCTGGAATCGGTGCTGGACGATTACGGCGTCAAAGGCGAGATCGTCTCGGTGCGCCCCGGCCCGGTGGTCACCATGTATGAGCTTGAACCGGCACCGGGGCTGAAAGCCAGCCGGGTGATCGGGCTGGCCGACGATATTGCGCGCTCGATGTCGGCGCTGTCGGCGCGGGTCTCGACCGTGCCGGGGCGCACCGTGATCGGGATCGAACTGCCGAACGTGCGCCGCGAAAAGGTGATGCTGCGCGAGATTCTGTCGGCGCGCGATTTTGGCGATACCGCGATGCGGCTGCCGCTGGCGCTGGGCAAGGATATCGGCGGCGAGCCGGTGATTGCGAATCTGGCCAAGATGCCGCACCTCTTGATCGCGGGCACCACCGGCTCGGGCAAGTCGGTGGCAATCAACACCATGATCCTGTCGCTGCTTTACAAGCTCGCGCCCGAGCAATGCCGCCTGATCATGATCGACCCAAAGATGCTGGAGCTGTCGGTTTACGACGGCATCCCGCACCTTTTGTCGCCAGTCGTCACCGACCCCAAGAAGGCAGTGGTCGCCCTGAAATGGGTGGTGGGAGAGATGGAAGAGCGCTACCGCAAGCTGTCGCGGCTTGGGGTGCGCAACATCGAGGGCTACAACGGTCGGGTGCGCGAGGCGCTGGCCAGGGGCGAGGCCTTCAAGCGCACCATCCAGACCGGCTTTGACGAGGACACCGGCGAGCCGGTGTTCGAGACCGACGAATACCAACCCGTCACCCTGCCTTATATCGTGGTGGTGGTGGACGAGATGGCCGATCTGATGATGGTAGCGGGCAAGGAAATCGAGGCCTGCATCCAGCGCCTGGCGCAGATGGCGCGCGCCTCGGGCATTCACCTGATCATGGCAACGCAGCGCCCGAGTGTCGATGTCATCACCGGCACCATCAAGGCCAACTTCCCGACCCGGATCAGTTTTCAGGTGACCAGCCGGATCGATAGCCGCACCATTCTGGGCGAGCAGGGGGCTGAGCAACTGCTGGGCATGGGCGATATGCTCTACATGGCCGGCGGGGCCAAGATCACCCGGATTCACGGACCGTTCGTCAGCGATGAAGAGGTCGAGGAAATCGTCAACCACCTCAAGTCCTACGGGCCGCCGGAATACGTGTCGGGAGTGGTGGAAGGGGTTGACGAGGATGCCGCCGACGACATTGACACGGTGCTGGGGCTGGGAGGCGACGGCTCGGACGGCGCGCTCTATGATCAGGCGGTGGCGGTGGTGGCCAAGGATCGCAAGTGTTCCACCAGCTATATCCAGCGCAAGCTGGGGATCGGTTACAACAAGGCCGCGCGGCTGGTCGAGCAGATGGAGGAAAACAACGTGGTGACCGCGGCCAACCATGTCGGCAAGCGCGAGATATTGCTGCCCGAGCACTGAGGGCGGCGCGGTTTGGCGGATCACCGCGCGGATCATGGTCTTGTGAGCCGATGGGGGGTGCGGGGCGCGGGCGAAGCGGTTATATCGGGGGCATGAACCTGGTCCGCATCTTTCTCGCCCCGCTGGCTTTGCTGGTATGTGCCGCCCCGGCACTGGCCGAGAAGATATCGCTCGATGATCTTTCGGCCTATCTCAACGGCATCGCCACCGCCGAGGCCGGTTTTACCCAGATCAACAGTGATGGCTCGACCGTCACCGGCAGGGTCGTGATCAAGCGCCCCGGTCGGGTGCGGTTCGAATATGCGCCGCCCGAGCGCAGTCTGGTGCTGGCCAGTGGCGGGCAGGTGGCGATTTTCGACGCGAAATCCAACCAGCCGCCCGAGCAATACCCCTTGAAGCGCACGCCGCTGAACCTGATTCTGGCGGCCAGGGTCGATCTTGGCCGGGCGCGGATGGTGACGGGACATCTGGAGGACGGCGCGACCACTCTGGTGCAGGCGCAAGACCCCGAACACCCGGAATACGGCAGCATCGAGCTGGCCTTCACCGCCGATCCGGTCAGGCTGCGCCGTTGGGTCATCACCGACGATGCCGGCGGGCAGACGGCGGTCATTCTGGAGCCGCTGGTGGTGGGCCGTGACTACCCGCCGTCGCTGTTCAGCATCGTGGCCGAGACCGAAAAGCGCCTGCCTTGACGGCCGCCTGCAAGCTCGGCCACCACCGCCAGGGCGGCGGCGCGCGGATCGGCGGCCTGCCAGATCGGGCGACCGATCACTATGTGATCGGCGCCGGCGGCAATCGCCTCGGCCGGGGTGGCCACCCGCTTCTGGTCGTCCAAGGCCGCCCCCGAAGGGCGCACCCCCGGCGTCACGATCAGCTTGCCCTGCGCCTGGGGCAGGGCGCGGATTGCGGCGGCCTCTTGCGGGCTGGCAATCACCCCGTCGGCTCCGGCATCAAACGCGCGGGCGGCGCGTTCAAGGGTGAGGGTGTGAATGTCGCCGGGCTTGATCAGGGCAGCGTCCAGATCGGCGCGATCAAGCGAGGTCAGAATGGTGACGGCAAGGATTTTCAGGCCAGTCGCCCCCTTGCCTTGCGCCGCCGCCCGCACCACCTGCGGGTCGCCGTGGACGGTGAGGAAATCGAGGCCATGACCGGCAATGCCGCGCACCGCCGCCTCGATCGTGGCTCCGATGTCAAAGAGCTTGAGATCGAGGAAAACCCGCTTGCCGTGCGTGTGCTTGAGTTCGTTGGCAAGCGCGAAGCCGCCGCCTGTCAGCATCCCCAGCCCGATCTTGTAGAACGACACCGCGTCGCCGAGCCGTGCAGCAAGGTCCAGCCCCTGCACGATGTTGGGCACATCGAGGGCGACGATCAGACGGTCATCGGGCATCTTGGGGCTCCTCTGGGTTGATCCGCCGGGGGCTTCACGCCCCCGGACCCCTGTGGGATATTTGGGAAAAGAAGAAGCCTAAGTTCGATCAAAATGGAACCGTTTTGTTTTGAGCCAGGCAGGGGAGTGGCAAGCGCGCGCCACGAAATCGACCGGGGGAGTTGTTGCAATCTTGCATCAAGCAGCCCGGCTCCCCATCTCTGGCTCGAGGCCTGCCATGGCATGTGCCGCTATCGGGCATCGCGGGGTCAGGCGCTTTGGCAAAGGAGTTATCTGATGAACCTCGAGAAATTCACCGAGCGCTCGCGCGGGTTCCTGCAGGCAGCGCAGACCATTGCGACCCGGGAAAGCCACCAGCGGCTTGCCCCAGAGCACCTCTTGAAAGCCCTGATGGATGATGACCAAGGGCTGGCGAGCAACCTGATCCGTCGCTCCGGCGGCGAGCCCGCGCGGGTGGTCGAGGCGGTCGATCTGGCACTTGGCAAATTGCCCAAGGTCAGCGGCGACGCGCAGCCGTTCATGGATCAGGGGTTGGTCAAGGTGCTGGACGAGGCTGAGACAGTGGCCCGGAAGGCCGGCGACTCGTTTGTGCCCGTTGAGCGCATCCTGATGGCGCTGTGCATGGTGAAATCAAAGGCCAAGGAGGCGCTCGATGCCGGCGCGGTGACGGCGCAAAAGCTGAACGCCGCGATCAACGATATCCGCAAGGGCCGCACCGCCGATAGCGCCAGCGCCGAGCAAGGCTATGACGCGTTGAAGAAATATGCCCGCGACCTGACCGAAGCCGCGCGCGAGGGCAAGATCGACCCGATCATCGGCCGCGACGAGGAAATCAGGCGCGCCATGCAGGTGCTGTCGCGCCGCACCAAGAACAACCCGGTTCTGATCGGCGAGCCGGGTGTCGGCAAGACGGCAATCGCGGAAGGGCTGGCGCTGCGCATCGTCAACGGCGACGTGCCCGAAAGCCTGCGCGACAAGAAGCTGATGGCGCTCGACATGGGTGCGCTGATTGCCGGGGCCAAGTATCGCGGCGAGTTCGAGGAACGGCTGAAAGCGGTGCTCGGCGAGGTCACGGCGGCGGCGGGCGAGATCATCCTGTTCATCGACGAAATGCACACCCTGGTCGGTGCCGGCAAGTCGGATGGGGCGATGGATGCGGCCAACCTGATCAAGCCGGCCTTGGCGCGGGGCGAATTGCACTGCGTCGGGGCTACCACGCTCGACGAATACCGCAAATATGTCGAGAAGGACGCGGCGCTGGCGCGGCGCTTTCAACCGGTGATGGTGGATGAGCCGACGGTCGAGGATACCATCAGCATCCTGCGCGGGATCAAGGAAAAATACGAACTGCACCACGGGGTGAGGATCTCGGATGCGGCCTTGGTGGCGGCGGCCACGCTGAGTCACCGCTACATCACCGACCGTTTCCTGCCCGACAAGGCGATCGATCTGATGGACGAAGCCGCCAGTCGCCTGCGCATGGAGGTGGACAGCAAACCCGAGGAACTGGACCAGCTCGACCGCCAGATCCTGCAATTGCAGATCGAGGCGGAGGCGTTGAAGAAGGAAGACGACGCCGCCAGCAAGGACCGGCTGGAGAAGCTGTTGAAGGAACTGTCCGGCCTGCTGGAACGGTCGTCCGAAATGACGGCGAGGTGGCAGGCGGAGCGCGACCAGCTGGCGGTGGCGCGCGAGCTGAAAGAGCAGCTCGACAAGGCCCGCGCAGAACTGGAACAGGCCAAGCGCGACGGCAACCTGGGGCGGGCGGGCGAATTGTCCTACGGCATCATCCCGGGGCTGGAAAAGCGGCTGGGTGAGGCCGAGGCGCGCGAAGGCGCCGCACTGGTGGCCGAAGCGGTCCGCCCCGAGCAGATTGCCGAAGTGATCGAACGCTGGACCGGGATTCCGACCTCGAAGATGCTGGAAGGCGAACGCGGCAAACTGCTGCGGATGGAAGAGGAACTGGGCAAGCGGGTGATCGGCCAGCGCCCGGCGGTCACGGCGGTGGCCAACGCGGTGCGCCGCGCGCGGGCGGGCCTGAACGACGAGAAACGCCCGCTTGGCAGCTTTCTGTTCCTTGGCCCGACCGGTGTGGGCAAGACCGAACTGACCAAGGCGGTGGCCGAATATCTGTTCGACGATGACGCGGCGATGGTGCGCATCGACATGAGCGAATTCATGGAGAAACACGCCGTGGCGCGGTTGATCGGTGCGCCGCCGGGTTACGTCGGTTATGACGAGGGCGGCGTGCTGACCGAGGCGGTGCGCCGCCGGCCCTATCAGGTGGTGCTGTTCGACGAGGTGGAAAAGGCCCACCCCGACGTCTTCAACGTGCTGTTGCAGGTGCTCGATGATGGCGTGCTGACCGATGGCCATGGCCGCACCGTCGATTTCAAGCAGACCCTGATCGTGCTGACCTCGAACCTCGGGGCCAATGCGCTCAGCCAGTTGCCCGACGGCGCCGACCCGACCGCCGCGCGGGCCGAGGTGATGGAAGCGGTGCGCGGCCATTTCCGGCCCGAATTCCTGAACCGGCTGGACGAGACCATCATCTTCGATCGCCTCGGCCGCGACGACATGGGGGCGATCGTCGAGATTCAGCTCAGGTTGCTGGAAAAACGCCTGGCCGGGCGCAAGATCACCCTGGCGCTCGATCGTGCCGCCAAGGACTGGCTGGCCGAGGAAGGTTATGATCCGGTTTTCGGGGCGCGACCGTTGAAGCGCGTGTTCCAGCACCACCTGCAAGACCCGCTGGCCGCGATGATTCTGTCGGGCGACGTGCTGGATGGCGCAACGGTGACGATCAGCGCCGGTGCCGGTGGCCTGATCATCGGCGACCGGATCAGCGCCTCACGCCGCGAGAAGCCGCAGGACGCCGTGATTCACTGAGCATCAACGGGGGAAGGTTTCGGCCTTTCCCCTTTCATCTTGGCCCAAATATCCTAGCGAAGGCACCTTTGCTGCGGGCGCGGTCGATTGTTTCATCGCCGTGCCGTGATCGTGAAACAAGGTGTTTTGCCTTTTGTCGCAGCGCGTCCAGATTGTCCGACAGAGTAGCGCAGGAGGTGAAGATGCGCCGGGGATTTGCAAGTGATCTGCACTGGTCGGATGTGACGCCGAAAGAGATGTGGCTGAACCGCCGTCAGTTGATGGCCGGAGCCGGGGTGCTGACGCTGGCGGGGCCTGCGGCGGCGAAAATTGCCACCGTGCCAAGCCGCTATTCCACCACTGACGCCCCCAACAGCCTTGAAGAGATCACCACGTACAACAACTACTACGAATTCGGCACCGACAAGTCGGATCCTGCCACCTATGCGCAGCGCCTGACGGTTGACCCCTGGGCGGTGCAGATCGACGGGATGGTGGACCGGCCCGGCAGTTACGATTTGGGCAATATCCTGGCCGGAGTCACCCTGGAAGAGCGCATCTATCGGCTGCGCTGTGTCGAGGCCTGGGCGATGATCGTGCCCTGGATCGGCTTTCCGCTGGCAACCTTGCTCGAGCGCGTCGCGGTGCAGCCGGGCGCAAGGTTCGTTGCATTCGAGACCCTGATGCGGCCCCAAGAGATGCTGTGGCAGAACCACGCGATCCTCGACTGGCCCTACCGCGAAGGGCTGCGGCTGGACGAGGCGATGCACCCGCTGACGATCCTGGCCACCGGGCTTTACGGCGAAACCATGCCCAAGCAGAACGGGGCACCGCTGCGTCTGGTGGTGCCGTGGAAATACGGCTTTAAGTCGATCAAGGCGATCGTGCGCATCAGCCTGGTGGAAGCGATGCCGCAAACCACCTGGAACATGCAGAGCGCGCGCGAATACGGCTTTTATTCCAACGTCAATCCGAGTGTCGATCACCCGCGCTGGTCGCAGGCCAGCGAGCGGCGAATCGGCGCGGGCCTGTTCGGGGCACGCCAGGATACGCTGATGTTCAACGGCTACGCCGAACAGGTGGCCGGGCTTTACGCCGGGCAGGATTTGGCGGTCGATTACTGATGTGGGCGCGGTGGATCAACGACCTGTTGCGACGAGTCCCCGCCTGGCCCCTTTACCCGCTCGGAATGCTGCCCTTCGCCGTGCTGGCCTGGCAGATTGCGGTCGGGAACCTAGGGCCGGACCCGCTCAAGGTGATCGAGCACCGGCTGGGGGATCTGGGCTTGCAGTTCCTGCTGGCGGGGCTGTGCGTTACCCCGCTGCGCGACCTGACTGGAGTCGTCCTGATCCGCTATCGTCGGGCGCTGGGGCTGTTGTGCTTTGCCTATGCCAGCTTGCACCTGACCACTTGGGTGTTCCTTGATCTGCAACTGCGCTGGTCCGAGATCGGGGCCGACCTGACCAAGCGGCCTTACATCATCCTCGGCATGGTGGGGTTTGCCGCCTTGGTGCCGCTGGCGCTCACCTCGAACAACCTCTCGGTGCGCAAGCTCGGCCCGCTGCGCTGGAAAAAGGTGCAGCGGCTGGCTTATCTCGCGACGTTCGTGATCGCGCTGCATTACCTGATCCTGGCCAAGGTCTGGACAGTAAAGCCGATGCTCTATTTTGCCGTCGCCATGCTGCTGCTGGCGCTGCGAGTCGTCAACCTTCGCCGCAACGCCCCCGCAGCCGCCCGATAGCCGCGCCAGCGGCGACAGGATGTTGCGCGCAACCCCGGCAATCTTGTGTCTGATATTGCGTGAACCCCAAGATATTGCGCAACATTCAGCGGCCGGGAAAAAAGATGTGACATCGCTGTTTTTTCCTCTTGCGGCTGCCAGCGCGGGTCCGTAAACAGCGCCTCACCGCAGCGGCAACGTCGCGGTTCAGACGAAAGTCTGGCAACTGAAGATGCGGCGGAAGGTTACGCTGGAAGTGCGGCGTGCTGTTTTGTTTTGTCTTCATGCTCTTTGACATGACTGGTATCTGAAGAGATATGTGGGCGGTTTGGGCGTTTCGGCGTTTGACTGTTTGCATATCGGCCCCGTAGGAAGGATCTCGCAAGGGTTT
>Ga0172374_1000142_pt1 | contig 60416 bp, 53 predicted proteins | sample LakKiv3m_FD_114536 | JGI IMG/M metagenome (GOLD analysis project Ga0172374, IMG submission 114536) | Freshwater microbial communities from Kabuno Bay, South-Kivu, Congo - kab_092012_10.3m | ecosystem: Environmental > Aquatic > Freshwater > Lake | place: Democratic Republic of the Congo... | reverse complement strand
GCTACGCCCGCCCTACGCCGCAACCAGCGCGAACAAAGCGCCCGTCATACCCGTCACGCTGCTCGACGAAGGGGGTCCCTTTTGCACGCCGATAGGGGGTCCTTTTTGGACGCCGATTGACAACGCAAGGTTCGCTGGTTGTGGAACTGTCCGGAGGGTGTCGCGGTAAGTGAGATCCTGTCGAAGCAATTCAGCCAGGAAACGATCTACACATTGAAACCGCAGGATGTGAATCTCGCAGCGCTTCAGGACTATGCCAATGCTGGCATCGCCCAGGAAGCATCCGAGAAAGCCGTCGCGCCTGAACCGCACGTGCTCATCATCGATGAGATCAATCGAGCGAACATATCCAAAGTGTTCGGCGAATTGATCACGTTGCTCGAGCCTGACAAGCGGCTGGGCATGACAAACGCCCTCACGGTTCGCCTTCCTTATTCGAAGATCGAGTTCGGCGTGCCAGCAAACCTCCACATCATCGGCACAATGAATACGGCAGATCGCTCGATTGCGCTGCTCGACACGGCGCTGAGACGTCGGTTTACGTTTCGGGAGATTGAGCCGCAGCCATCGCTGCTTGGAAAGATTGCGGGGATCGACCTTTCGGCTGTTCTGCGGACAATCAACGCGCGTATCGAATATCTGATCGACCGGGATCACCGCATTGGCCATTCTTTTTTCATGGGCTGCACCACAAGGCGGGCTGTCGACGAGGTGATGCGCGATAAGATCATCCCGCTTCTGCAGGAGTATTTTTTCGAAGATTGGAGCCGGGTGCGCGCCGTGCTGGGCTCGGGATTTATCGGAAGGCGGCCTCTTCAGCCTCCGCCTGGAATGGCAGGCATGAAAGTTCTGGATAGCTGGTTCGTTCGATGGACCGGGCACCAGAACGGCTCATTTCCCGAGAATGCCTATGAACGCCTGCTCTCCAGTGCCGAACCGTCGGCGGGCGACCCGGACAGCTTGATCGAAGACGACGAAGAAGTGCCCCCGGTCGGCCACGCAAGTTCTTCGGACGATAGCCCACAAGCTGCATGACTCACCTGAGCGTGTCCGAGTGGGGGAAGGTTCCGGTCGGCTCCGAAGGTGGTTTTTCGGTTTCCCAGGCAGAAGCGCTTGTGGAGACCGCGCGGAGACACCCGCTAGGGGGTGAGGAAGGGCTTGGTATTCTGGCGGACCACCGTCACCATTTGCGCGCTCGGCAAATGGTTGGCGTTGTGGCAGCATCTGGGTGCAGCCTGGAAATATTGCCCAAGGTAGACCCGGACGCTCCCTCGGCAGATGCATCTACCGTTCGTCAGCAGCTTGTATCGCTCATCGATCTGGCACTCGGGCTCAATCTCGGACATGGTGCAGCGACCACGATGGCGCGGGAGGCAAGCAGCCTTCTGGATATTCTGATCCGCATCTTTGCGGAACGTCTCCTTGCCGAAACCAGGCGTGGACTGCCTCGGCTTTATCTGCAGTGTGAAGAGGATTTGCCGGCCTTGCGCGGCCGTCTGGACGTAGCTCGACAGTTTACCGCCAATGCTGTCCGGCCAGATCGGCTTTCATGTCGATTTGACGTCCTGGACCACAACACGCCCCTGATGCAGATTATGGCCGCAGCAGTTGTGTTTCTTCGCCTCCACGCTCGGGAACAAGCGACGATCCGTCTACTCGACGAACTTCGTTTTGTTTTTGCGGATGTTGACCAGCGATCAATCGTGAACTTGCCTTGGGACCGTGTGCGAATAGATCGCACGAACCGCAGATGGGAAAGTCTATTCGCGCTGGCCAAACTGCTCATTGGGCGCGACTGGCAGGGGACCAGCCAAGACGCTCAGTCCCGAGAAGGCATCACCTTGCTCTTCCCAATGGAGAAGCTGTTCGAAAAGGCAGTTGCCACGCTTCTGCGACGTTCGCTGGCCGGAAGTGGGATGGAAGTCTTGACGCAGCAAAACCAGATCGCGTGTCTCGGTGACTGGACCGGTGGCGAGATATGCAATGGCCAGTATTTCGGCGCAAAGCCGGATATTCTCGTCAAACGAGGACAAGAGATCGTGGCGGTAATCGACACAAAATGGAAGCGACTTGGCTCGAGCCCATTGGACAAGGACAAAGGTATAAAGCAGTCTGATATCTATCAGATGATGGCGTATTCTCGCCTGTATCGATGTGATCGGCTGATGCTTCTCTACCCCGCCGTCCCTGGAGTTACCCAGCACAAACCCTACAAATTTGGAATTCACGGGAGCCGTCAGATGTTGGCGGTCGGACAGATCGACGTCGCCACCGATCAATCCAGCGCTATAGTTGCCCTCGCCTCCTTGATCAAAAGCCTGATGCCGTCCTAATTCAATGCACGGGTTAGCTCACCAGAGCTTGGAATGGGTTGTTTAGCCGTCCAGACAACGATCAGCGGTAATATTATGTGTGCTCCATCAGCAAGCACAACTACGATCCCATCGAGAACGGGTACGTGAAGACCAGACTCGACCTGCTAAACATCACCGAGGAGGCAAGTGCCGCGCAGAAACCCGTCAGTAGTTGAGCGACGCTGGTCGCGTCATCCTAATGCGCCAAGTCGGGCACGTCTAAGTGTGATGGAGATGTGCGACGACACTGAGAATTTCAAACCGGTTGGGGCGCGTCAGAAGTTTATGACTGTGGCAACATACCTGTTCGATGGTAGAAACCGAATTATCGAGTAGGGTTCTGGTCGTTTGAGAACAGGTAACGCGCCGCGACATACCCAAGGCCCACAACCTGCAAGAACGTCTCCACGGTCACCGCCGTAACAAACCATGGCGCGTCGGTAAAATCGAGGCATCCCGCGCCGACAAGCACGGTCAGCAGAGCGTTAAACCCAATCAGGATGCTAATCCACGCGATGATGGCGCGGGACCATCCCTTCTGAAGCGTGAAAAATTGTTTTCGCCCATCAATCTCAACCCGGATGCGCTCGGCGCCCAAAAAGTCGATGTCTTTGCCCTCGTCATCCTCGCTGACGCCATCAACGATGGCGCCCTGCGCTTGAGTACGAGTAGGCGTTGTCACGTCAGAGCCACTTCATCCGATTCAGGATGACTTCGCGCGACACGAGAAACATGCGGGCTAGTTCGGACGGGCTAGCAAAATCTACGTACTTTCGTAGCAATGCCAACGGCACAAGCAGTTCTGCAGCGAAAACGTCGGCCTCCTTCTCCTCCGCCGGCTTCTCTACACCATCATAGGACTGCATCCGTGGAAACACTTGATACGCGCCCTCGTCGTCCAGATAATCCTTGTGAAGCATATGGTGGCCAAGTTCGTGCGCGATCGTGTACGTTTTGCGGTTCGTGTGAAGATCGCGATTGATCACGATGCGCCCGTTCATCGGCTCAGAAAAGCCTGCAACCTGTTCGCCAATCTCGCCATTGAACGTCGCGTAAACAACGTCCACACCTTCGGCTTGCGCGATCGCCTCAGGATCGATCGGCGCCTTTGTGATCTTGTATTTGGAGATCAGGTCCCGCGCCGCCTTTTTGGCGCGCCCGTAATCCGCTGCCATAGCCGCACTCCTTGGACACTCATATATGCTGGACGGAACGACAGGGCAACCACGTCACATGGGTTCGCTTTTCCTGGCTAATTAGTATGTAGCCCCCAAAATCTTTGCGGTTATTTCGGCTCTGTTGGCCATCGCGCCGTCGGCCCGGCTCCTATATGCCTGTGGAAAGCATGGAGGAAGTATGGCCGAGCGCATCCAGTTCTATTACCACGAAAAAGGCAATCACGCCGAGACTTGGCATTACCTGTGCGTCTCCGACACAGGAGATATGCACGTCGAGTCTGAGTTTTCGGCGGGGCCAGGCAGGGGTGCTGGCGACGTCAGCAAACCACATCGCCGCACAATCGGCGAATTTATGGAAAGCGGCCAGGGAACGCCTCAGGATAACTTACAGAAGCTGCTCACGGCGCGCGGAGATGCCTGAGGTCCACGCGGACAGACCCATTTAGCCAAAGCCGCCTTCCGGCAATGCTAGAAATTATGGGAGCGACACAAATCATGCGAATGGAAGGGCGTTGATGCCGCAACGGGTGTCAAATGAGCGCATGCTGGCGTTTGGATGTTTTACAGCGAAACCGTAACACTCTGATTTTACGTGCTCTACCAAACGTCAGTTTTACAGAAAATTCCGTAGAAAACCGTGAATCGCGTCTACATGGGAAGCTGACAGGCTACCATTACATCATACCCGCCTGATCGCGCCGGATTAGCCGCCGCGCGGCGTTAGTCAAGCGCCCCCTGCCCCGGCAATCGCCGCGGGTACGATTCCCTGATCGAGCAGCGCGTGGAGTTCGGGCAGGTGACTTTCGGCGCGGGGATGCGGATTGGGGTCGGAAATCATCACCACCGTCAGCGCAAGGTCGGGGACTATGAACAGCATCTGCCCGCCATAGCCCCAGGCGAAATGCACGTCGTGGCCCGACGATGTCTTGGTAAACCAGCCATAGCCATATCCGTTGCCGCTCCACGGCGACGATCCGCGCGATTGCCAGCTCGTCTCGATCCAGTCGGCGGGGACGACGCGCCTGCCGTCGATCGTGCCGCCCTGGCGGATCATCTCGCCGAACCTGAGCAGCGCCTTGGGCGACATCAGCATGTCGTTGCCACCGAAATAGACGCCTTGCGGGTCGCGTGGCCATTCGGGAATGCGGATGCCCAGCGGCTCCGCCAGCCAGTCGTTCGCCAGCGCATGGGTGCTGCGCCCCGATGCGCGGGTCAGCACGGCGGACACCAGGTGCGAGGTGCCGGTCGAATAGAGCATCCGCCCGCCCGGCTCATCCACGAACGGTCGCGCCAGCGCGTAGCGGACCCAATTGGGGCTCGCGACCCAGGCGCCGTAATTGCCGCCCGAGGTGCGATCGAGTCCCGCGCGCATCGACAGCAGGTCGCCGACATCGATTTCCGCCAGCCGCGGATCGGGATTGGCGGGCAGATCGGCGCGGAGCACCGGCGCGATCTTCTGGTCCGCACCGGTCAGCACGCCCCGCTCGATCGCAATGCCGGTGAGCGTCGCAAGGATCGTCTTCGACGCGGACTTGATGTTGACCGGCGTGTCTAGGCTTGCTCCGCGAAACCGGTGCTCCGCGATCGTTTGGCCATGCCGCGCGACGATCATCGAATGGAGCCGCGGCAGGCGTTCGGCGGCGGCGACGGTGCTCGCCATCGTCGAAGCGTCCAGCCCGCGGGTTTCGACTCGCGCAACCTCGGCGCGGGGGTTGTCGGGCGCGGGTTGCGAACAGGCCGGCGCGGCAAGGACAGCCAAGGCGAGGGATAAGCGATACATGCGGGTTAGGTAGGTATGCAGACACGATCCGTCACCCCGCACGCTTCACGACCGCTCTCGCCCCGAGACATCAGTACCCCCGCGCAGGCGGGGGTCCAGGGGCAAAAACGTTGATGCTCACAACCCTGGGCTTCCGCCTGCGCGGGAGCACCGCGCAGAGCGAACCGAAAACTTACCCGATCGCATCCAGCAGCTTGCGCGCCGTTTCCGCCGACGAAGCCGGGTTCTGCCCCGTAATCAGCAATCCGTCGCGCAGGACATGCACGCCCCAGTCGTCGGTCTTCGAATATATCCCGCCGCGTTCCTTCAACATGTCCTCGACGAGGAACGGCACCACGTCGGTCAGCCCGACCGCGTCCTCTTCGCTGTTCGAAAAGCTGGTGACCTGGCGACCCTTGACCAGTGGCTCGCCGTCCTCGCTCTCGGTGTGGCGAAACACCGCAGGCGCATGGCACACCGCCGCGACCGGCTTGTCGTCGCGGATCATCGCCTCGATAATCGCGCGGACGGTCTCGTCCTCGGCCAGATCCCACAAGGGACCGTGCCCGCCGGGGAAGAACAGCGCGTCGAACTGTTCGGGATCGATTTCGACCAGCGCCCGCGTGTCGGCGAGCGCGGCCTTGGCATCCGCATCGGCGTCGAACCGGCGGGTATCGTCGGTCTGGGCATCGGGATCGGCGCTCTTCGGGTCGAGCGGCGGCTGACCGCCTTCGGGAGACGCCAGCATGATCGTCGCACCCGCATCCTTCAGCACATAATAGGGCGCGGCGAGCTCCTCGAGCCAGAAGCCGGTCTGCTTGCCGGTATCGCCCAGCCGGTCGTGCGAGGTCAGGATCATCAGGACGTTCATGGTGCGCTCCATTCGATTGCAACCCTTCAGATAGGGATGCGCCGCGCCGACGCCACCGCCTTGCCCGACCATCGTGCAGATTAACCGCCCATGCTCGAAAAATGGGCAGGCCGTCGGGCAAGACGCCGCCGGAAACCGCCGCGCGCCCGCGCCCCCGCATCTGGCACGCGCTTTGTAAGGGCGGGGTGGCGAAGGGCGCGCGCGTCGTTATGATCGGCGCAAACGTCCAGGCGGGGAGTTTCGCGTGAAGAAGATCGAGGCCATCATCAAGCCCTTCAAACTCGACGAGGTGAAGGAGGCGCTGCACGAAGTCGGCGTGTCCGGCATCACCGTGACCGAGGCCAAGGGATTCGGTCGCCAGAAAGGCCATACCGAACTGTATCGCGGCGCCGAATATGTCGTCGATTTCCTGCCCAAGGTGAAGCTGGAGGTCGTCGTCGAGGACGGCCTGGCCGACCGCGTGGTGGAAGCGATCGCCGCCTCCGCCCAGACCGGCCGGATCGGCGACGGCAAGATCTTCGTCATTCCGGTCGAGACTGCGCTCCGCATTCGCACCGGCGAACGTAACGACGACGCCATTTGACGCACCGCAGCAATATGTGAAACACAGGCGGCGACGCGACAGCAAATTACGCGATTCGCACCGTTCGCTTTCGATAACGAAAAGGAATGCCTTTCATGGCCAAAGACGCCGGCGCCATCCTGAAGCAGATCAAGGACGATGAAATCGAGTGGGTCGATCTGCGATTCACTGATCCCAAGGGCAAGTGGCAGCATCTGACGATGGTCGCATCGGGCCTGGACGAAGACCAACTAACCGATGGTCTGATGTTCGACGGCTCGTCGATCGAGGGTTGGAAGGCGATCAACGAATCGGACATGGTGCTGAAGCCCGATCTGGACGCGGCCTATGTCGACCCCTTCTCGGCCACGCCGATGATGATCCTGTTCTGCGACGTGGTCGAGCCATCGACCGGCGAGCTTTACGCACGCGATCCGCGCTCGACCGCCAAGCGTGCAGAGGCCTATCTGAAGACCACCGGGATCGGCGACACCATCTATGTCGGCCCCGAAGCCGAATTCTTCATGTTCGACGATGTGCGCTTCGAAACCGGGTATAACACCAGTTATTTCCAGATCGACGACATCGAGCTGCCGACCAATTCGGGCAAGGAATATGAAGGCGGCAATCTGGGCCATCGTCCGCGCGCCAAGGGCGGCTATTTCCCGGTCGCGCCGGTCGACAGCGCCGTCGATATCCGCGCCGAAATGGTCTCGACCATGCTCGAGATGGGCCTGCCCTGCGACAAGCATCACCACGAGGTTGCCGCCGCGCAGCACGAACTGGGCCTGACCTTCGGCACGTTGGTCGAGACTGCCGACCGGATGCAGATTTACAAGTACGTCGTGCATCAGGTCGCGCACGCATATGGCAAGTCGGCAACCTTCATGCCCAAACCGATCAAGGACGATAACGGGTCGGGCATGCATACGCATATGTCGATCTGGGATGGCAAGAAGCCGCTGTTCGCGGGCGACGGCTATGCGGGACTCAGCGAAATGTGCCTCTATTTCATCGGCGGCGTCATCAAGCATGCGCGCGCGCTGAACGCCTTCACCAACCCGTCGACCAACAGCTACAAGCGTCTGGTTCCGGGCTTCGAGGCGCCGGTGCTGCTCGCCTATTCGAGCCGCAACCGGTCGGCATCGTGCCGCATCCCCTACGGGTCGGGCACCAAGGCGAAGCGCGTCGAATTCCGTTTCCCCGATGCGCTCGCCAACCCCTATCTCGCTTATTCGGCGCTGCTGATGGCGGGGCTGGACGGCATCCAGAACAAGATTCATCCCGGCGAGGCGATGGACAAGAACCTTTACGACCTGCCGCCCGCCGAGTTGGTCAATGTGCCGACCGTCTGCGGTTCGCTGCGCGAGGCGCTGGTCGCGCTGCAGGACGATCACGACTTCCTGTTGAAGGGCGACGTGTTCACCAAGGACCAGATCGAGGCCTATGCCGACATCAAGTGGCAGGACGTGATCAATTTCGAAACCACGCCCAGCCCGGTCGAATACGACATGTATTATTCTTCGTAGCGTTCACCGCTTGTTTATCCCCGCTCGGCCATAGCGGCCGCTCGGACAGCGGGACGCCCGGGCAGCAATGCCCGGGCGTTTCGCGTTGGGGGAAGGGTGACCATCCATCGTCTCATTCAAACCGTCATTCCCGCGAAGGCGGGAATCCATAACCTCTGCTGGTGCATATGGATTCCCGCCTTCGCGGGAATGACGAATTGGTGGGCCAGCCTTAGCACTCCGAATTCGATCATCCGATATCGGAACGCCGCGCCGCGCCATTCGTCTCACCAGGGCTGAACCAGCCGGAGAGAGATCATGCCCGTCACCGCCATCGCCCTGAATTGCACGCTGAAATCGGACACTGGCGAAGAATCCTCGACCGACGCGATGATCGCCGTTCTTGGCAAGGCGTTTGGCGAACATGGCGTCAAGATCGAAGAGACGATCCGCATCGCCGCGCACAATGTGAAACCCGGCGTGACCTCGGACGAAGGCGAAGGCGACGACTGGCCGTCGATCCGCGCCAAGATACTCGCGCACGACATCCTTATTTTCGGCGGGCCGATCTGGATGGGGCAAATATCCAGCGTCGCCAAGCGCGTGCTCGAACGGCTCGACGCGTTTCTGTCCGAAACCGACGACGCCGGCCGGATGCCGAGTTACGGCAAGGTCGCGGTCGCGGCGATCGTGGGGAACGAGGACGGCGCGCACTGGTCGTCGTCGCAGATTTTCCAGTCGCTGAACGATGTCGGCTTCACGATTCCCGCCGTCGCGGCCTGTTACTGGGTCGGCGAGGCGATGGGATCGACCGATTTCAAGGATCTCGACAAGACGCCCAAGAAAGTGACCGAAACCGCGAAAATGGTCGCGTCGAACGCCGCGCATCTTGCAGCTTTGCTCAAGGCGAAGCCTTATCCTGGCTGAACCGTGCGCCTTTCGTCTTGCAACGATGCGGGCGCGGCGCGATGATGCATTCCATACCCGATATTCAAACCACCGGAGCGCGGCCATGAGAAGCCATCTGAAGCAGTATATCGACGGCGCATGGGTCGATAGCGATGGCGGCACCCGGCACGAGGTCATCAACCCGGCAACCGAGACCGCCTGTACCGAAATCACACTGGGAACCGCCGCCGATGTCGATCGCGCAGTGGCCGCCGCGCGCGCCGCGTTCGACGGCTTTTCGCAGACATCGGTGGATGAGCGCGTCGCGCTGCTCGAAGCGATCCTGGCCGAATACAAGAACCGCGCCGACGATCTCGCCACCGCGATCTCGACCGAAATGGGTTGCCCGATCGCGATCGCCAAGATGGCGCAGGTCGGCGCGGGCATCGGCCATTTCATGGCCGCGATCGACGCGCTCAAGCATTTCGAGTTCACCGAAAAGGTCGGGCGCAGCACTGTCGTCCATGAGCCGATCGGCGTCGTCGCGCTCATCACGCCCTGGAATTGGCCGATGAACCAGATCGTCGCCAAGGTCGCACCCGCACTCGCCGCCGGCAACACGATGATCCTGAAACCCAGCGAGGAATGCCCCGGATCGGCCGCGATCTTTGCCGAGGTATTGGACAAGGCAGGTGTGCCCAAGGGCGTGTTCAACCTGGTCCAGGGCGACGGCCCCGGCGTCGGCGCGGCGCTGACCGCGCACCCGCAAGTCGACATGGTCAGCTTCACCGGATCGACGCGCGCCGGAATCATGGTCGCCAAATCCGCGGCCGATACGGTCAAGCGCGTTCACCAGGAACTGGGCGGCAAGTCGCCCTCGGTCGTGCTGGAGAGCGCCGATATCGGCAAGGCGGTTCAGGGCACGCTGATGAGCGTACTCGTCAATTCGGGGCAAAGCTGCATCGCGCCGACGCGAATGCTGGTCCCCGCATCGAAGCAGGCGGAAGCGATCGAGGCGGCAAAGGCGATGATGGCCGCGACCCGGACCGGCGATCCGATGGAGGAAGGCCGCCATATCGGCCCGCTGGTCAACAAGGCGCAGTTCGACAAGGTGCAGGGCCTGATCCGCAAGGGGATGGAGGAAGGCGCGAAGCTGGAAACCGGCGGACCCGGCCGTCCCGACGGCGTCGAGACCGGCTATTTCGTCAAGCCGACGCTGTTCTCCGGCGTCACCAACGACATGACCATCGCACGCGAGGAAATTTTCGGCCCCGTCGTCACCATCATCCCCTACAAGGACGAGGAAGAGGCGATCCGCGTCGCCAACGACACCGAATATGGCCTGTCGGCAGTGGTGTTCGGCGATGCCGAGGGCGTCCGCCGGGTCGCGCCGAAACTGCGCGCAGGCATGGTCTATGTGAATGGCGGCCAACCCGACCCCTCGGCGCCGTTCGGGGGTTACAAGCAATCGGGTAATGGCCGGGAGTACGGCAAGTTCGGGCTGGCCGAATTCATGGAGGTGAAATCGGTGATCGGCGACTACGGGTGATTGCCGCCCGACCTTGATCGCCGATCGCGCGTTCGCCAGCGGGATGGGGCCGATCAGTCGAACAATTCTTCCAGAAACGACTTTTTGCGCTTCTTGCCGTGATAACGCGGTTCGTAACCGCGATGATCGCGATATCGGTCGTCGCCATAGCCGCCGCCGGCCCAGGGGCTGGGCGCTTGCGGGGGATAGGGCGGCGCGGTCGGTCGGGGCGGCATCGGGGGCTGGGGCGGTTGCGGCGGTTGCGGCGGTTGCGGCGCGTCGATCGCACCGCTGCGCTCGATGATCTTGTCGAGTTCGCCGCGGTCGAGCCACACGCCGCGGCACGAAGGACAATAATCGATCTCGATCCCCGACCGCTCGCTCATCGCAAGGCCGGTCTTGCAGACGGGGCACAGCATTCCGGCAACGGCTTCGGGCGAACGCATCGACTTCTCCTCATGTGACGCGACGAAATTGGGGTGGCAGCCGCAGCAATCAATAATCGCGCGAGATGCGGACGTTGGCGCTCTGCCGTCCGATCGTCGAAATGGTCGATAGCAGCGACAGCCAGCGAGTGATTCGGAATTCGGCACGGGTGGCGGAATAGCCCTGACCGTCGCTGATGATTTCGACATAGACACGCCGCGTCAGGAATTTACCCGCCGCGACGGCGGTGCCCTGCCCCGTCTGCGGATCGGCGGCGATGATGCGAAGGCGGTCGAGCCCGGCAGCACGGCGCAGCGCGTTGAGCGGATTGAGGTCGCCCGACCCGTCCTGGAGCGCGGCCACCGCTGCCGCCAGTTGCAAGGCTTCGGGCGCGGACAGGTTGGTAATCGAGGTTCCGAACAACAGCCGCGACAGCAATTCGTCCTCGGGCAGCGCCGGGATCGACGAGAAGCCGATCTGCGGGCGTTCGGCGTTCCCCGTCACGCGGATTTGCGCGTTGATGCCCTGTTCGTCGGCGTTGGCGGCGATATCCAGGCTGGGATTGGCGGGCACCGATCCGTCGAAGCGGATGACGCCGCGCTCCAGTTCGAAATCGCGGCCCGCAAATTCGTAATCGCCCTGGATCAGGTCGGCCTGACCGCGCAGTTGCGGGTTGGTCGGCTCGCCCGCAATCTCTAGGTTCGCCGACCATTCGCTGTCGAGGCCGAGGCCGGTGACGATCATGTTGCCCGGCGCACGCGCCTTGATCGCCATCCGCCACGGCACCGTCTGGCGCACCGTTGCCTCGTCGAGATCGCCGCGATTGATCTGGCGGATGTTGAGGCGCGGCAGCGGCGTCGCGGCGACCGCGCGGCCCAACCGATAGCGGCTGGCGTTGACGACCATATCGCCCGAGATCAGCCCGCCCGCGCCATCCGAACGGAAGCGCAACGGCCCGGTGACCGTCGCGCCGATATCGTCGCGGTTGATGAGTTCGGCGTTGTTCGCCTGCAACTGCAAGTCCATGCCGAAGCCGCGCACCGCCGCCAGATCGAACAGCCCGGTGCCGGTCACAGTCCCGCTTGCCCGGTCGCGTGCGCTGAACTGGTCGATACGCAGCCGCGATCCGTTGAAGCGGCCCGTTGCCTGGATGTTGCGCAGATCGGTGCCCGTCGTCGCGCTCTGGATGCGCGCGCCGTTGGTGCGAACGGTACCGCGAATCTGCGGATCGGCCAGCCGCCCGCCGACGTCTGCCGCCACCGCGACCGGGCCGGTCAGGTCGAACAGCTCGACCCCCGTCAGCCGCCACAGCGTATCGCCCGGCCCTTCGTAACGAAGCTGGGCGAACAGCGGCGCGTTGACGATCCGCTGCACCGGGTTGCCGCCGGCCAGCGGGCGAAGCTGCATCTGCGCGCGGCCCACCGTCTTGCCGTCGCTGGCAGCCACGATCCGCGCGCCGAGGCTGTCGCGCCCCAGTACGGCGGCGACGCCCAGATCGACCGGACGCGACGACAGCACCAGCCCGGACCGCGAAAGCCCACGCACCGTCATGTTCATCCGCCCCGTCGGCGCGCCATCGCCGCGATCGACATAGCTGAGCGTTCCCGATGCCGCGCCGCCCAGCCCCAGTCCCGGATAACCGATGTCGAGCACCGCGAGCGGCATCCGGGTCAGCCCCAGTTCGATCGCGTTTTCGCCCTCGGTAAAGCTGCCGCCGACCCGCGCTTCGCCGCCCGCAAAGGTCAGCCGCGTCGGCGCCAGCCGCCAGCCTTCGCCGTCGCGGGTCAGCACCGCGGGTTCGATCAGCCGCAGCGGGCGGTTGTCGAGCGTGCCCTGCCCGTTCACGCGAATCTGCGTGTCGGTAAATTGCGTTACGGTCTGGATATCGAACGCCCGGCCCTGATTGCCTGCGATACTTGCTTTCACCTCGCCTTCGCCACCGCGCAGCTTCGCGTTGGCGGCAAGGCGCGAGATGCTGAGCGCGCCGCGCTGGAACCCACGCGCCTGCACCGTCGCGTCGATCGTCGTCCCTTCGGGGTCGAGCACCACGCCGAATTGCGCGCGGCCCAGCCGGACCCGCATGTCTGGGCCGAGCTGGGCGTTTCGCGCCTCCACCGTCCCATCGATCCGCTGAAGCCCGTTTTCCGGGCGGAAATCGAGCTTGCCCGACAGGCCGCCGCCGTTGAACGTCATCGCGCCCAGGAACCCGCCCTCGACGATGTCGAGCGCGCCGTTCGCGCGGGTGCCGCTGACGTCGAGCCGTGCGATCTGGATGCGCGCAGTGCCGCCCGAGGGGAGCAGAATCGCGCCTTCGCCGTCGAATGCGCCAAGCAGCGAGCCACCCTGCGCGGTGAAAGCGTACCCATCCGCGTTGGGTCGTAACTGCGCGGTCACGTCGCGCAGTCCCATCGCGTCATTGGGCGCGGCGAACCGCAGGTTGAGCGCGGGGCGACTGATGTCCCCGTCGAGTTCGAGCGTGACCGCTCCGTAGCTGCGCTGCTGCCCCGATCCTTCGAAGCGGAACGTCCCGTCACGGCGGCGGAAGCCGTTGCCACGCAGGGTCAGGTCGGGGGAGGTGAGCACGAGATTGCGGAAATAAAGCACGCCGTCCGGCCCGCGCTCCAGCCCGGTGGTGATGCGCGGCAGGCCTCCCGTCAATGAGCGGAAGAAGGCGTTGTCGAGCCGCACGACCTGCGCCGCGCCGGTGCCGACGACGCGCGTGCCCCGCCCGCCGGGACCGGGCACCACTCTCAAACGGGATTGCACGTCGACAACGCCCAGACCGGGGATCAGATAGCGTCGCAGCCCCCCGGTCAGCCCGACCTCGTAATTGCCGGTGCGCAGGTCGAGCATCAGGCTGATCTGTCCCGACAGCCGATCGGAGGTGAAGCGCAGATTGTCGCCGGTGACGAGCTGCGGGGTGATCCGAAGCGGCCCGCTGACGCTCAGGTTGCGCAGGATGCCGCCCGCGACATCGCCTACGCCGGTGACCCGTGCGGCGGTGAAACGCACCGGGACGGTGACGGGTGCCGCCGACAATCGCCCGCGCCCCGATGCGCGCGCGACTTCGAACCCGGTCTGGTCGAAGGCGAAGCGATCCGCGGTCAGGCGGTAATCGTATTGGGCAGTGGCGAACGCTCCGTCGAGGATCACCCGCGCCTCGACATTGCGGCCGGTCATGTTGGGGAACAGCGCCTGTGGCTGGAGCAGCCGCGCGCGCACCCGCATCGAGCGATAGGCCGAGCGCGCGAGATCGACCACGCCGTCCGCTTCGATCGCGACGGCGCGCGAGCGGATCGACAGATTGCCGTCGAGTTGCCGGTTGACCAGCGTCCCCGCGCCGGTGATCGCGACGCTGGGCGCGGTCAGCCGCTGCACCTTTCCTTGCGTCAGGGTGCCGAGCGCGAGCCGTCCGCCGAGCGAATAGGTGCCGCTGGTGTGCCCCAGCTTGAGGTCGATCACGCGGACGCCGTTCGCCTCCGCCAGCGCAATGCCGGTCCAGCGCTTCCAGTCGCCCTCGCCGTCGATGCGCAGTTGCAGCGGCTGGGCGATGCCGGACAAGCGGGCCAACACACCATCGGCGCGGCTGCGTGCCTGCACATCGACATCGAAGCGGCGTTCTGATTCTTCGATGTCGAGTTTCGCGCGCAGCACGTCGCTGCCCTCGACCAAAGCCACCAGATCGACCATCGCGCGGCCCGCGCGGATGTCGGCGCTGCCCGCGATCCGACCGGTGCGCGCGACGCCGGTGACGGCGGGGCCGATGTCGATACGATCGACACGCAGCGATGCGATGCGGATATCGAAACCGGGCAAGATCGGTCCCGTGCGTCCGGTCGGCTGCAATGCGGGCAAGCGGCTGAGCGTTGCGCGCGGGACGTGGAGTTCTTCGATACTCAGTCGGTTGTTCAGCCAGGCGAAGGGCCGCCAGTCGAGGGTCGCTTCCGGCGCACGAAAGAACTCGCCTTGCGCGTCGGCGAGCGACACGTCGACCAGGCGCGCTTCGGAAAAGATCGATCCTTCGATCCGCCCGATGCGGTAGCGCAGGCCGTTGGCGGGCTCCATCGCGGCGATGCGATCGACGATCCAGCGATGACCGATGCTCGAATCGAGGACCATCAGCGCGGCGGCGAACAGCCCGAGCAACAGCGCGAGACTGCCCGCCACGCGACGCGGCCAGGGATTGGCGCGACGCACGCGAACTTCGGTCACCGGAGGCGGCTCGACGTCGTTCAAAACGCCTGTCCGAGCGAGACGTAAACGGCAATGCGCGGATCGCCAGGCTGCGGGTTAAGCGGGGTGCCGACATCGACGCGGATCGGGCCGAAGTTCGAATAATAACGCACGCCCAGCCCCGCGCCGTAGCGGAAGCCCGACAGGCGCGGCAACGGATCGGTGTAGATGTTGCCGCCGTCGAGGAACGGCACGACACCGAAATTGCCGAACGCCTTGACGCGGGCCTCAAGCGAGAATTCGGTCAGCGACCGCCCACCGATCGGATCGTTATTGGCATCGCGCGGCCCAATCCGCTGGAAACCGTATCCGCGCACCGATGCGCCGCCGCCCGCATAGAAACGCCGCGACGGCGCGATCGCGTCGCGGGGTGCGCCTGCGATCGTGCCAGCGCGCACTCTCCCTGCGATCACCACCCGGTCGTTGACCGGGTAATAGCCGCTGGCATCGACCTGTACCCGCGCATAGCCGAACGTCGCGCCCGACAGCGAAACTTCCGGCGACAACCGCCCGCCCAGCCGGAACCCGCGCGTCGGATCGAGCAGATCGTCCGACCCGTCATAGGCGAGGCTCGTCGGCAGCGCGCCGATGAAATAGGTCCGCCTGCGCGGCTCCCCGGTATCGACGATCACGTCGCGTTCGTCGGTCGCCACCAGTTCGGCGCCCACCGACCAGGTCCAGTCCTTTTGAAAGAAGATGTTGGTCTGACGCTCCAGCGATCCCGACAGCGAAATCGTGTCGGCGACATAGGCATCGCGTTCGAGATGCGCGGCGGTGATCTGGCCGGTCAGCACTCGGTCGCGGCCCTTGAAATTGCTGCGGCGGAAAATGATCCCCGCCAATTGCTCCTTGGTCCCCAGCACGCCGCGCAGCGTCAGCGCACCTTCGGGCGGAAACAGGTTGCGGTGAGTCCAGCTGACTTCCGCGCGAGCGCCTTCGCCGGTGCCGTAGCCGAGTTCGCCCGCGATGGTGCGTGGTGGTGCCGGCTCCAGTGCGACCCGGATATCGACCGTGCCCGGCTCCGACCCCTCGACCGGCTCGGCACGGATCGAAGAGACGAGTCCCGTCTGCACGATCGCGCGGCGCAGGTCGTCCAGCGCGGCTTCGTCATAGAGGTCGCCCGGCGAAAACCGCGCGAGATCGGCGATGTGACGGGCACCGAATACCTGGTCGCCATCCTTCAGGATGCGCCCGAAACGCCGCTCGCCGCCCGGCTCGACCTGAACCAGCAGGGTTGCGGTCTGCGTCGCATGGTCGATCACCACTTCGCTGGGGCGGATTTCGGCGAAAGGGAAGCCCTCGCGCCCGATATTGGTGCGCAGCCGTTCTTCGGCAGCCGCGATTTCGTCGGCGTTGAACGGCGTATCGGGCGCGATGCCATAGATGTTGCGCAGGTTGTCGGTGCGCGCGCCCGCCGCTTCCAGTCCCGGCAATTCGACCGCGGCGATGCGGTACTGTTCGCCCGGCACGACGTTCAGCGTGACGACCAGCCGGTCGCCTTCGGGCGCGACCGACGTGCCGATGCGCGCGGCGTAATAGCCCTCCGCCTCGAGCAGCGTCTCCAGCAGTTCGGCATCCTCGCGCGCGCGGCGGTCGATCTGGGCGGCGTTGGCGGGTTCGCTTTCGTTGGCGCGCAACACCGAGAGTTCGTTGAATCGCTGGCGCAACAGGTCGCCGCCCACCCCGTCGATCCCGGTGATGCGGTAATTGGAGCGATACTCGCTTTGCGCGCTGGCGGTCTCGACAGGAGTGTCGAGCGGTTGCCCGGCCTCGTCGGTGACCACCGCCTGTTCCTCGGGCAGCGGCGTGCCCAGATCGGGCCAGTCGACGCCGATATCGGGAAGCGGCGCGAGTGGGGTGTTCGGGTCCAGGCCACCATCATCCGGCGTCGTATCTTCCTGCGCGACCGGCGGCGGCACGTCCTGCGCGCGCGCAAGGGGAGGGCAGGAAACGACGGAGAGGACCGTGGCGCAACGCAGATACATTGTGGCCCGGCCGGATTGGCGCGACATGCGCCCTGTCCTAGCGGAGCTTAACCATTCCGCCAATCGCCGAATTTCGGGGGCTTTCGTGGTGCTCGATCAGTGTATCGTGCCCATCGCACCGTCCGACGACAGAAGGTCGATGAGCCGTTCGACCTGACGCCAGCGCGCGAAATGAAGGTGATTGCCCAGCGTCCGGCTGCGCGCCGCGCGCTCGGACGCTTCCAGCCCCGCCTCGGCGCCGAATTGCTCGATCAACAGCGCCGCGTCGGACACCATCGATCGATCGGGAAGATAGGGCAATCGGGGCATCGGGTCGTTACGGTCCTGTTCCATGCGTCGGCGGCAGGATGTTGCCTTAGCCTGCAAGTCTTTGCCGCCGCGTGTCCCGACAGGGTTAACATCGCATTCGCTTTTGTGGCGCGACTGGCGCGGACGCCGCACGCATGGCATGGGGCGACGATGGACCAGCCCCGCCCGCCCGCTCGCAAGCCCAACCCCGCCGCCGGTGGCGCCCCGATCGCCATCCTGACCCTGATCGGCGCGATCTGGGGCATTTCGCGCGGGCAACCGACGATCGGGGTGCTGGTCGGACTGGGCGTGGGCGTGGCGATTGCGGTGGCGATCTGGCTGGTCAGCGCGCGCCGGGGTTGAGCGCATCGTACTCTTGCGAAAGCAGGAGTGCTGGCAATCATGGATGCCGTTTGCGGCCAATACTCCTGCTTTCGCAGGAGTACAGGTCAGAACCTCACAACCCCGCCAAACTCCGCCCGATCCATACCACCCGACCGATCACCTCGACCGCATCGCCCGCGCGCATCACGGTCGCATAATCGGCATTGTCGCTGACCACCTCCACCTCGCGCCCGATCGCGCGCAGCCGCTTGACCCCCAGCATCCCATCGAGCCGGATCGCATAGACCCCGCCGCGTGGCGCGATGCTGCGGCGGGCGTGATCGACCAGGATGGTATCGCCATCGACCAGGGTCGGCTGCATCGAATCGCCCTTCACCTCGATCAGCGACGCCGCGTCGCGCCGCACGCCCAGCCCGGCGAGAAACCGGGCGTCGAAACGAAACGGCACGCCGCGCTGTTCCTCGCCGACCAGCGCCCCCGGCCCGGCCGATGCGGCAAGCGCGTAACGCGGCACCGCGATGCTGTCGTCGCCCGCCGCCTCGACCCCACCCAGCGCCGCGTCGCTCACGCGCAGGAATTTGGCGAGCAGCCGCCGGTCGCCCTCTGCCAGCAAGCGTGGCGTCCCGCGCGTCAGATATTGCTGGAGATAGGCGGCGTTGCGCTTCAGCAGCCGCTCTGACAGCCACGTCAGGCTGACCCCGTCGCGCTCGATCGCGGCCTTCAACGCGGTTCGTTGATCCACTCCATCCATGCCCAATCCATAACCGAAGGATTTTTCCTAGACAAGTAGGATTTGAGAACAAACAATGAACTAACAGATGACGAATCAGGAGGGCCGACGCCATGCACCTGCTCAGCAGGATCAATCACCATCTCCGCGTGACGGGAATGCCGGAGACCAAATTCGGGCGGCTCGCGGTGCATGATCCGCGCTTTGTCGGCGATCTACGCAACGGACGCCAGCCGCGCCCCGCGACGATCGCGCGAGTCGAGCGCTATATGGCGGAGACCCGAGCATGAGCCGCGGGCCGGACGCCGCCACCTTGCTGGCGCGAGCACTCGACCGCAGCGCGCGGGGAGCCGGCCTTAGCCTGACCATTCGCCATGCCGACTGGCGACGCTGGGCCAGCGCGACCTTTACGGGCGCGCGGCACGAGCTGAATGTGGAGCTGCCCGAAGGCGATGCTGCGGACCGCTGGCTGGCCGCGCTGCCCGAAGCGGAGTTGCCGATCCGCGGGCATCTGGTCGCGGACGCCATCGTTCTGCGCACGCATGGGGAGGGAGAGATACGCGTCGCAGCGCTTGAAATCCTGACGGTCGAGGATTTCTAGGCGTTTGCATACCTTACCCGTTCGTTTCGAGCGAAGTCGAGAAACGCGACGCCAGCGCTTGACCCACGCTTTCTCGACTTCGCTCGAAACGAACGGAAAATCGTGAGCTTAGCGCGCTCGCGCTTACCCCGCAGCCGCCAGCCTGCGCAGCGAATCGATCGCGATCGACAGGCGGGTGTCGCCGTCTGCGCGCAACGACCCGTCGGTGGTGCGCCGCGCGACCCCGGCTTCGAGGCGTTCGAGCAACGCATGCACCGATACCTCGCGATCGAACCGCGGTTGCGGACGGGGGGATGCGGACGCGGACGCCCTTGGCGGGTTGAGGTCGAAGGTTTCGAACCGCTCGCCCGCCGCCAGCGTCGCCGGGCGCGGCAAGGGAGCGGGCGCGGCGATGCGGTAATCGGGTTCCTGATCGGACGGCAGCGGCTGGGGCGGATGCGATTCGACGAACGCCTGGGGGTCGTAATCGACCAGCGGCGTGTCCAGGTCGCGGGGCAGCGCGCGCTCCTCGTCCGGTTCCGCTCCCACCGACATCATCGGCGCACCCAGTTCGCGCGTTGCGATCACCGGTGGGCGCGGCGGGGCGTCGGGGTGCGAATCGGCGCGGCGAACGATCGGCGTGCGTTCGACCGCTTCGTCGACTTTGCCGAAGCCGATCGTCGCGTCGCCGAAGACGCGACCGGCGACCAGCATCATCATGGCGCCGATCCCGACCGACCCGACGAAGCACAAAAGCGCACGCGCGGTCGCGCCCAGCGGCGGCTCTGCCGGACCCAGGATGCGTGGCAATCCGCTCGCGACCACCAGCGTCTCGATCACCGACAGCGGCGCGAACGCAAAGGCGAGCGCGGCGATCAGCGCCGACGCAGCGCCGACGGCCCCGGCGATGGGAAGGTTCAGGCGTTGGCGGGTGTACGCGACCATGTTGCATCCGTTCGATTGGCTGCGATCAGCCTTTGGTAAACGGGGTCGTAGCCACAAATGTTTGACGACCAGTTACGCTCGGCCTCGACATAGGCCCGCGCCCGCTCGCGCTGCGCGTCCCAGCGTGCGCGATCGGCGAACAATGCGCCGAGCGACGCGGCGATCGCCGCCGGATTATCGGGCGCGAACAGCGTGCCCGTGTCGCCGTCGCGGATCAGTTCGCGGTGCCCGCCGACGTCCGACGCAGCGACGATCCGCCCCTGCGCCATCGCCTCCAGCGGTTTCAAAGGCGTGACGAGGTCGGTCAGCCGCATATGCTTGCGCGGATAGGCGAGAATGTCGATCAGCCCGTAATAACGCTCGACCGCTTCGTGCGGCACGCGGCCGGTGAAATGGATGCGGTCCGCGACCGGCGATGCCGTCGCCTGCTCGCGCAGTGCGGCGTCCATCGGACCGCCCCCGACCAGCATTAGGTGCGCGCGCGGGCGGGCGGCGACCAAAGCGGGCATCGCCGCGATCAGGTCGTCCAGTCCTTCGTAATCGTAGAAGCTGCCGATGAAGCCGGTGACGTCGGCATCCGCCAGTCCCAATTCGCGCGCGAACGCCGCATCATGGGCGGGCGGCGTGCCGAACAATTTCATATCGACGCCGTTGGGCGACACCATGATCTTGGCCGCCGGAATACCGCGCGCGACGAGATCGGATTTCAGCCCGTCGCAGATGACGGCAAGCGCATCCACGCGCCGCGCCGCAAACGTCTCCGCAGCGCGCGTCAGCCGATATTTGGCCGATCCTTCGAGGCCGGTGCCGTTGCCGACCGCCGCATCCTCCCAGAAGGCGCGGATTTCGTAGAGTAGCGGCACGTCACGACGACGGCGCGCCAGCAGCGCTGCAAGCGCACATAACACCGGCGAATGAGCGTGCAACACATCGGGCCGAAATTCGTCGATCGCCGCCACGATCCGCCGCGCGAATGCCGCTACTTCGCGCATTTCGCCCAGCGGCGGCGGCAACCGCGAGGGTGCCCCGGTCCGCAGAAAATCGAGCCCGTCGATCGTCTCCCGGCTCAGATCGCCGCGATCGGGATGGCGCGGCCCGGTGACGCCCGCCACGGTCCAGCCATGCGCAATCTGCGCCTTCAGGATCGCACGCGTGCGAAAGGTATAGCCCGAATGCAGCGGCAGGCTGTGGTCGAGGACATGGAGAATCCGCATGACCGCATCCCTGCCACGCGACTGTTTAACGGCGCGTCAACTCTGCCGCGCTAGGGCGGATGCCGACGTCATCTCGAAAAAGGGCAGCCCCGCGCGCGCATGGTCGATACGATATCACTGCTGATCTCGCACGGGCTGCTGATCCTGGCGGCGTGGCGGCTGTTGTCGCGCCGCGAACTCGACAGCGAAGAGCCCGCCGACCTCGACATGCGGGGGCGCAGGCGAGATGCGTGACCTGTTCCTGCTGGCGTTTCTGGGCGCGCTGTTCCTGCTCGCCGCGCGGCGGCCGTTCCTGTTCGTGCTCACCTATGTCTATATCGACATCGTCTCGCCCCAGCACATCAGCTATTATCTGCTGAACGCGATCCCCGTGTCGATGATCGCCTTCGCCGCCGCCGGGCTGAGCTGGCTGGTGTTCGACGATAAGCGCGACAGCCGCTTCGCGCCGCGCCAGGCGCTGATGCTGGCCCTGCTCGGCTGGTGCTGGTTCACCACCAGTCGCGCCGATTTCCCGATCGAGGCCGCGTTCAAATGGGATTGGGTGTGGAAGGCGATGGTGTTCGCCATCTTCCTTCCCCTGACGCTGCGCACCAAGCTTCGGATCGAAGCGTTGCTGCTGTTCATCCTGCTGTCGGTTTCGGCGATCGTCATCACCGGCGGGTTGAAGACCGTGTTGTCGGGCGGCGGGTATGGGCAGATGCACCTGTTGGTGTCGAACAATTCGGGGATATTCGAAAGTTCGATCGCCTCCACCGTCGCGATCGCGATGATCCCGATCATCCTGTGGTTCATGAAATTCGGCACGATCTTTCCGCCCGACTGGCGGGTGAAGCTGTTCGGATCAGCGTTGATCTTTGCCTGCCTGATCCTGCCCATCGGCACCGCGGCGCGGACGGGTCTGATCTGCATCGCGGTCCTGGCCGTCCTGAGCTTGCGCGACGCCAAGCGCCGGATGCTTTATGTCGGCGGCGCGGTGATGGCGCTGCTGCTGGTCATCCCGTTCCTGCCCTCGGCCTATACCGAGCGTATGGGGACGATCCGCAATTATCAGGCGGATGCCAGCGCCTCCACACGCATCATGGTGTGGAACTGGACGCTCGATTACGTAAAGCAAAAGCCGCTGGGCGGCGGCTTCGACGCCTATCGCCAGAACGAGTTGCGCTATGAGACGACCGCGGTGGTCGGCACCGGTCCCAACCAGACGGTCGAGCGGCAATTGGTGGTCGATCAGGCGCGCGCCTATCACAGCGCCTATTTCGAGATGCTGGGCGAACAGGGCTGGCCGGGGCTGATCCTGTGGCTGGTGATCCACGGGCTGGGCTTCCTGCGCATGGAAATCCTGCGCCGCCGTTACCGAAGCCCACGCGAAGGCGAGGAATGGATATCGCCGCTCGCCACCGCGCTCCAGCATTGCCACATCATCTACATGGTCGGCGCGCTGTTCGTCGGGATCGCGCTCAATCCGTTCATCTACCTCATCATCGGCGCGCAGATCGGGCTCGACACCTATCTCGGTCGGCTTCGGCGCGCCGATGCGAAGGCGCCGCTGCGACCCAAGCGCCCGCAACTCGCCCGCGCCGGGGGCTGAGCGCGTGGCGGGGCTGTTCCTGACGCGCGGCGATACGCCCGATGCGAAAGCGATCGCCGCGCGGGCGGAGGCGCAGTTCGCCGCATCCGGGCTGAGCCAGCCCACCGCATTGTCGCTCCCCGGTTGGCAAGTGCGCCACTGGGGCTATGCCAAGGGCGGTCCCGACACCCTGCTGATCGAAGGCGAGGATTTCGCCGCCATCGCGGGCACGATGACCCTCGACGGGGTGATGGGTCGCGAAGCGCTGTCACGGCTGATCGCGATGCTCGCGGACGGCAGGATCGACTGGCAGCGCGTCGCCGGGCAGTTCGTGGCGCTGGTACGCAGCGCAGGGCGAAGCTGGCTGTTCACCGATTTCTTCGCCGCCTTCCAGCTGTTCCGCAGCGAGAGCGACATGGTGCTCTCCACCTCGCTGCTCGCCGCGCTCGAAGCGCTGCCCCGCGTCCGGTTCGACGCGCAGGGCGTTTACGAGTTCGCGTTCAACGTGGTGCCGATCGGCGACGATACGGTGTTCGAGGAACTCAAGCTCCTCGGCCCCGGCACATTGCTCGAACTGACCGAAGGCGGGGCAAAGGCGCACCCGCTCGCCAAGCCGCTGCCCGACCGCACCGACGACCGCCCACCCGCCGAACGGCTGGCGATCCATCGGAACCTGCTGACCCAAGCCGTCGCCGATCATGTCCGCGCATTCGGTAATGCGATCCATTGCCCCTTGTCGGGCGGACTCGACTCCCGCCTGCTGCTCGCCGCGTTCCGGGCGAGCGGCGCGACCCCGTATGTCTATGTCTATGGCCCCGCGATCAGCGAGGACGTCCAGATCGCTCGCGCCATCGCCGCCGCCGAAGGCTTCGCAATCGAATGGATCGACAAGGAAGCCGCCCCCCTGCCCCCCGACGCCTTCGCCGATCAGGTCACGGCGAATTTCGCCGGGTTCGATGCGCTGCCGACCTTCGGCAATATCTTCGACAATGGCGGTCATCTGGCAGCGCGCAACCATCGCCATCCGCCGGGCGGGCTGGCCGCATCGGGCGGCTGCGGCGAGGTGTATCGCGATTTCTTCTACATGGCCGACCGCCCGTCGAGCGCGGATGCCGTCGCCCGCACCTTCTTCGCGCGGTTCGTGGCCAGCGACGCGACCGACGCGTTCGACCGCCACGCCTTTGTTGCGCGGATCGCCGCCAAGCTGGGCGATGCCGTGGGCAGCAAAGACGGTCGCCTGTCACGCACCCAGGTCGAGCAACTCTATCCGCGCATCCGTTGCCGATCGCTGTTCGGACGCGAGATCAGCCTGGAATCGCGGCTGGGTGCGTATTTCATGCCCTTCCTCGACCACCGCATTGCGGCCGAGGCGCTGACGCTACCGATGCCGCTCAAGCAGGCCGGGCGGTTCGAAACCGCGTTGCTGAACGCCATCGACCCGGCGCTCGCGCGCCATCTCTCGACTTATGGCCATGATTTCACGGCTGGCCCGAACCGCGCGCACCGGTTCGGCGAATGGGCAACCCGTATCCGCCCCGCCTGGCTGCGCCAGCAAAGCTACGCGCTGCAACGCCGTCGCGGCGCGATGGGCGACGAGCATGGCGGGCTGTTGAGCCGCGACTATATGGGCCGGGTCATCGACCTCGACTTCCCCGCGATGCGCCGGTTTTTCCGGGTGGATGCGATCACCGACAGCGCCGTCTGGCGGCGCGTCGCGTGCCTCGAGTATCTGGCGGGGCGACTGGGCGAAAGACTCGTCCCGTAACCTGGCGGCGAAATATAGGAATAGTCCATGAGGTGCTGTCAGTCTAATGCGAACCGCTCTCTGGCAGATGCATTTCCGCCTTGGCGGGCGTTGGCCTAGCTCGCGATGGCGCGTTGAAAAAGTGGTGAGTTACAGCCCTTTTGATTCTGCGGCGCTGCCCCCTTTCCAACCGAGCCTGTGCCGCCATACCCGCCGCCGCCATGGATCAGCGCGGCGTAATTGACCACCATCAGCTGTCCTGTGACCTTGATATCTGCACCGCATTCTCCTGTGTTCTGGCCGTCGATCTGGGATTGCTGACACATCCCCAGTGGATCGCGCCCGTTGACCGGATCGCCACCGACATAGTTATACCAGTTCATGCCGTCTGCGTAGCCGATGGGATCGGTCTGCAGGAACCGGCCGAGCGTCGGCGAGTAGATGCGGGCCTTGTAGTGGTACATGCCGATCTCGGGCAGCCAGGTCTGGCCGGTATACTGGAACCGCCCGGTATTGGTGGCGCCGGGGATGCCGTATTCGTCATAGGTGTTGATGCCGTTCCCGATGACGCTGCCATCGAGCCCGGTGATCGCGATGACGCTGCCGCGCTCGTCGCTGTGCAGCCAGCGGCGGTCGGCGGTGCCCGCGCCTTCGTATCAGACGATCGGCTCGTCGACCCCGGGGCCGTGCACGTAGCGACGCATCACCCCGCCTGCGCCGTCATACTCGCCGATCAGCGCCAGCCCGTCATACTGGAACCGGGTGCCGCCCACCTGATACAGCCGCAGCTTCGGATCGTAGCCGAGCGTCGCACCGGTGGAGGCGCCCGTCAGCATGTTCTCGACGCTGTAGGCGTAGCTCGTCGTGCCCGAGCTGGTGAGGTTGCCGCGCGCGTCATAGTCCCGCGCCACCGATCCTGCCGCGCTGTGCTGGTTCAGCCCGACACCCGGTTGGGGCAGCACCACATTCTGCCCGCTCCCGACGATCCCGCCGCTCGCATCCCGGATCTGCGCCTGCCGCGTCTCATAGCCGATCCGCACCTCGGGGCGTGCCGCCCCCGCAACGGGCGCCGGCAGCGTCGCGGAGAGCAACCCGCCATGCGATGCGTCATAGCTGTAGTTGGTGACCCCGCCTCTCGCATCGGTGGTCGCGGTCGGCTGGTTGCAGGTCGCAACACTGGTGCAACCTGCCGCATAGCTCGCCGACGTCACCACGTCCGCCACCCCGACCCGGGCTTGCCCACGTGCCGAACCTCGGTACGGTTGCCCCGCGCATCCAGCGTATAGGCAACGTAATTGGGAGCCGAAGCTCAGCGTCTTCTGCGCCGGCTTGCCTTGGGCATTTTTTCCAAACGCATAATTCATTCGCCAATGGCGACCGCCAGACGGCGTCACTTGCAGATAGAGCTGGCCAGAATCGCCGAGGCGGTAGGACTTTTCCCGCGGCTTTGCCGCCTTGATTTTCGCATCATTCAGCATCTCAAATGCCAATTCCATGCCCATTCATGACGATACTATAGGTTATGCCATGACCAAATCTGGACGCATACGAACGCAGGCGCACAAAGAACGCCGTGCACCCGATCAATATCAAGCTTTATCAGGTAGATGAAACCGCCTGCGAACCGCTACGTTCGGGCGACTGGCGGAGCGGGAGGGATTCGAACCCTCGATACGGTTTTGCCGTATACTCACTTTCCAGGCGAGCGCCTTCGACCACTCGGCCACCGCTCCGCATGTTGGATGCCTGGACAGGGCGTTCCCCTAGGCGAGGCGGCGAAGCTTCGCAAGCGCGAGGGTGATTGCTTTTGCTGCGCGGGACGTGGCAATCGGTTGTCATGCCGATCTCCCACGTCGCAATCCTCGCGGTCGCCGCATCCCAGCCCATGCCCCAGGCGGCCACGCCCACCTCGTCGGCCCCTGCTGCGCCATCGGTCGCCCTGCCCGTCATGCCGAATGCCTGGGATGCGGCACCCGAGGACTGGCGCGAGATTCCCGCCGACGACTTGCTGGTGATGACGCTGGCGCCCGACCGACGGATCGTCATCAGGCTCGCGCCGCGCTATGCCCCGGTCCATGTCGACAATATCCGTGCGCTTGCCCGCGCCCAGTGGTGGGACGGCGAAACCATCTATCGTGTCCAGGATAATTATGTCGTCCAGTGGGGCGATGCGACCGAACAGAAAGCCCAACCGGGCATCGTCCCCAACCCGCCGGCGGAATATGATCGTGAAGGATGGGACGGCGTTACGGTGTTGAGCCGCCGTGATCCCTATGCTGCGCGTAGCGGTCACAGCGCCGATGGCTGGCCATTGGCCGGGGACGGGGAGCGAAGCTGGATGCCGCACTGTTACGGCATGGTCGGCGTCGCCCGCGATCTGGCGCCCAGTACCGGATCGGGGAGCGACCTCTACACCGTGATCGGACACGGACCGCGCCATCTCGACCGCAACATCGCAGTAGTCGGCCGGATCATCGAGGGAATCGAACATCTGACGGTGCTTCCCCGCGGCACCGGCGATCTGGGCATTTACGAAGACGCGGCGCAGCATGTGACCATCGACCGGGTGCGCCTGGCGAGCGACCTGCCGAATGGCGAACGTCCGCGGTTCGAATATCGCGCGACCGACAATCCGCGCTTTGCGGCATGGATAAAGATGCGCGAAAATCGCGAGCCGCCCTTTTTCGAGGTTCCGCTGGGCGGTGCCGATATCTGCAATGCGATGCCGCCGGTGCGCCCGATGCGCTGATCGACGAGAATTCGCTTCGTCAGCCGCCGATCGCCGCCTTCACGGTCGCTTCGGACCGCGCGTGCAACGCCCAGAAATCGTGCACTACGCCGCCCGACAATTTTGCCTGAAGCACCGCAAGATGCGAATGCCAGCCGCCGCCGAAATTGGCCATCGGCGCGGGGCCTGTGATGCCCGAATGGGTCAGGACCAGCCGCGTCCGCGCGCCGTCCTCGAACAGTTCGAACCGCGCGACGCCTTCCTTGCCGCCGTCCCAGGTAAAGGCGATGACGCGCGGCGGATCATATTCGGTGATCGCTTCGCGCGCAGTCGCGCAGCGAAATTCGGCATATTCGGGCGGATAGGGCACGTCGTCGGCGGACAGGTTGTCATGGTCGAACACCAGTTCGATCTCGCCACCGACCCGCGGTTGCAGCGCGCCCCCGGCAAACCATTGCTTGCGAAGCTCGGGCTCGACCAGCCAGCGCCACACCGTCTCGCGCGGGGCGTCAAGCATCCGCTCCATCCGCAGCGTGTCGGGGGCGACGCGTTCGAGATCAACCATCGGACTTCTCCTCATACAGCATGATCCAGTTGCCGCATTGGTCGTCGAAGGTCGCCATGCGCGGCATCGCGGCGTCGCCCGCCGATGGCGGCGACTTGAACGCGACGCCCGCAGCGCTCAACCGCGCTTGTTCGGCATCGAGATCGGCGACGGCAAAGGCCGTCAGCGGCACGCCGTTTTCCTTCAACGCCTTTCGATATTCGGCGACGAAGGGAAAACCGTTGGGCTCGAGCGAAATGCGTGCGCCACCCGGCACCTGCGGCGATTCGAGCGTGATCCAGCGCGGCGCGCCCGGCGGCCCCATCGCCACATCCTCCTTGAGCACGAAACCGAGCGTGTCGCGGTACATGGCCAGCGCCTGGTCCTGATCGCCGACGATGATGCTGAGCAGGGTGATCTTCATTTCGCACGCACATCGAGGACGGGGGTGAAGCCGCCATAGATCATGCGACCGCCATCGAACGGCGGTGTCTCGCCCGCGGCGGGCTGCATTCGCGGATCGGCGGCGATCTTGTCATTGCCGGCGTCGCGCGCTGCCCGCGACGGCCATTCGACCCAGGAAAACACGATCGTCTCGCCGGGCTGCGCCTGGACCGCGCGGTAAAAATCCGTCTTCTCCCCCTCCGGCACATCCTCGCCCCAGCATTCGATGACGCGGAGTGCGCCGTGTTCGATGAACACTTCGGCGGCACGCCTGGCCAGCGCCTCGAACGCCGCCTTGTTTCCGGTCGGCACGGCGAGCACGAACCCGTCGATGAAGCTCATCAATCCTCTCCCTTTTCCTTGGAAATCAACGCCTCGAGGCAGTCGAGGCGTCGCGCCCAATGCGCCTCCCACTGGCTGAGCCATGCCTGCGCCTCCTCAAGCGGAGCCGCGCGAAGTTTGCACAGATACTGGCGGCCCTGACGACGGCGCTCGACCAGCCCGGCCTTTTCCAGCGTCGCGACATGTTTGGATGCCCCCGCGAAGCTCATCGCGAAGGGTTCGGCGAGTTCGCCGATCGAGACTTCGCCTTGCGCCAGCCGCGCCAGCATCGCGCGGCGGGTCGGGTCGGCCAGCGCCTGGAACGTGACGTCGATTCGTTCAACCATGTAGTTGAACGTGGACGCTTCTCAACTAATAGTCAACCGAATGGTTGAACGATCAATCGGCAAATGGGTCGCGGACCAGGATGGTGTCCTCGCGCTCGGGGCTGGTCGATACCAGCGCCACCGGGCATTGGATCAGCTCTTCGATACGGCGGATATATTTGATCGCCTGGGCGGGCAGGTCGGCCCAGCTGCGTGCGCCCGCGGTCGATTCGGACCAGCCGGGCATGGACTCGTACACCGGTTCGACCTCGGCCTGATCCGCCGCGTGTGCGGGGAAATAGTCGAGCGTTTGGCCGCGCAAGCGGTAGCCGGTGCAAATCTTCACTTCGTCGAAGCCGTCGAGCACGTCGATCTTCGTGAGGGCAATGCCGGTGATGCCGCCGACCGCCGCAGACTGGCGCACCAGCACCGAATCGAACCAGCCGCAGCGGCGCTTGCGGCCCGTGACCGTGCCGAATTCATGCCCGCGCACGCCCAAACGCTCGCCGGTTTCATTGTCGAGTTCGGTCGGGAACGGCCCCGATCCGACGCGGGTAGTATAAGCCTTGGCGATCCCGAGCACGAAGCCGACCGCGCCCGGTCCCAGCCCCGATCCGCCCGCCGCGGTGCCCGAAATCGTGTTGGACGAGGTGACGAACGGATAGGTGCCGTGGTCGATGTCGAGCAGCACGCCCTGCGCGCCTTCAAAAAGGATGCGGCGACCGCGCGCGCGCTGTTCGTTGAGCATCTTCCAGACCGGCGACGCGAATTGCAGCACGAAATCGGCGATCTCGCTCAGATCGGCGACCAGCCGCGCGCGGTCGATCGGCGGCTCGCCGAACCCGGCGCGCAGCGCGTCGTGATGCGCGGTCAGGCGGTCGAGCTGCGCGTCCAGCTGGTCGAGATGCGCGAGATCGCACACCCGGATCGCGCGACGACCGACCTTGTCCTCATAGGCCGGACCGATGCCGCGCCGGGTCGTGCCGATCTTGCCCGCGCCGCTCGCATCCTCGCGCAGCGCGTCGAGATCGCGGTGAAAGGGGAGGATCAGCGTGCAATTATCGGCGATGTGCAGCGTGTCGGAGGTGATCGTCACGCCCTGCGCCGACAGTTTCTCGACCTCTGCCTTCAGCGCCCAGGGATCGAGCACGACGCCGTTGCCGATGACGCTGGGGGTGCCGCGGACGATGCCCGACGGCAGCAGCGACAATTTGTACACCGCCTCGCCGACGACCAAAGTATGCCCGGCATTATGCCCGCCCTGGAACCGGACGACGACATCGGCACGCTCGGCGAGCCAGTCGACGATCTTTCCCTTGCCCTCGTCACCCCATTGGGCGCCGATCACTGCGACATTGGCCACCGCGAAATTCCTCGTGCGATTGGAAGCGCCCGCTCCCTAGGCGTTCGTGCGCATGGCGGCAAGGATCAGGCGCGGGCGGTCGTCGAATCGAGCGCATCGCGTACGCGGTGCGCCAGCGCATCGACGCCGAACGGCTTGGCAAGCACGTCGCGTTCGGTCAGCGTCGCATCGCCGTCGCGCCGGGCGATCGCATCGCGCGTATAGCCGCTGGTGTAGAGCACGCGCAGGCCATCAATCCGCTCCGCCGCATGATCGGCGAGTTCGCGGCCGGTCATCCCCGGCATGATGACGTCGGTGAACAACAGGTCGATCGACGCGCCGCGATCGATCAGCGCCAAGGCCTCTGCTCCGTCCGCCGCCTCGATCACCTGATAGCCCAGATCGCGCAACGCTTCGGCGGAAAAGGTGCGGACCCGTTCCTCGTCCTCGACCAACAGGACCGTTTCGCCACCTCCGCGCGGTGCCGCGCGACGATCCTCGCTGGCGTCGCCGACCGCCTCGGTCGCATCGCGCGGCAGGATCAGGCGGACGGTGGTGCCCTGCCCTTGCGCGGTGTCGATCGACACATGACCGCCGGACTGGCGGACGAAGCCGAATACCTGGCTCAGCCCCAAGCCCGTGCCCTTGCCGACATCCTTGGTAGTGAAGAACGGCTCGAACGCGCGCTGGGCGACCTCTTCGGCCATGCCCTCGCCGGTGTCGCTCACCGACAGTTCGACATAATCGCCCGGCGGCAGGCCCATGATCTGGGCGCCGTCTCGTTCGATGCTGCGATTGGCGGTGCGGATCGTCAGCGTGCCGCCGCGCGGCATCGCGTCGCGCGCATTGACCGACAGGTTGATGATGCAGTTCTCTAACTGGCTGGGGTCGGCGCGCGCGCGCCAGCAATCGGGATCTAGCGCAGTTTCGACCCGCACCCCTTCGCCAAGCGTGCGGGTCAACAGGTCGGTCATCCCGCGAAGCATGAGATTGGGGTCGATGCTCACGGGGGCAAGCGGCTGTTGCCGCGCGAACGACAATAGCCGCTGGGTCAGCGCCGCGGCGCGCTGCGCCCCGTCGCGCGCGGCGTCGATATAGCGCGACAGATCGGCCTCGCCGCGCGCCATCCGCCGTTCGAGCAGGTCGAGCGCGCCCAGCACCACCGCAAGCATATTGTTGAAATCATGCGCAATGCCGCCGGTCAGCTGGCCGACCGCCTCCATCTTCTGCGCCTGACGCAATTGTTCTTCGGCGGCCATCAGCTGGTGCGTGCGCTCCTCGACCGCCGCCTCCAGCTGGGCGCGCGACCGGGCCAGAACCTCGCGTGCATCGACGATTTCCTGGATGTCGGTGCAGGTGCCGAACCAGCGGGTGATGCGTCCGCCATCGTCGCGCACCGGATGCGCGCGGCCCATCACCCAGCGATAATCGCCGCTGTGATGGCGCAGCCGATATTCGATCTGATAGGGCTCGCCGGTCGCCAGCGAATGCGACCAGCGTGCCCAGGCGCGTTCCTGATCCTCGGGATGGAACATGTCGTTCCACCCTTCGCCATCGGTCGATCCGTTCGGCGTGCCGGTATATTCGTACCAGCGGTCGTTGTAATAATCATGATAACCGTCGGGCCGGGTCGACCAGATCATCTGTTCGATCGAATTGACGATCCCGCGGAACTTGGCTTCGCTGTCGACCAGCGCGCCGACCGCCTCGACGCGTTCGACCGCATCCCAGCTGATTTCGGCGATTCCTTCGATGAAGGCGATTTCCTCGTTGGTCCAGTCGCGCGGCTCCGCCTGACTGACATAGAGGCTCGCGACCCAGCGACCGTGGCGCAGCAGCGGGACGCCGATCCCGGCGGGCGACAGCCGTGCGAGCGGGGTATCGCCGTGCAGCGGATCGTTGGCGGCGTCGCGAATGATGACCGTTTTGCCCAGCGCATATTGATCGCGCACCGCCCCGCCCATCGTCCCCGCGGGGATGGTCCCGGTGATCGGCGGCAGCCGGTCGCTGGTCCAGCTCGGCCCGAATTCCAGCGCGCGATCCTCGGCCACCCGAAAGAAGCCGACGCGGTCGAGCCCCAGCCGTTCGCCCAGCGCGCGCGATGTCGATTCCATGATGTCGTCGGCATTGTCGGCGACGCGCTGCTGTTCGGCGAGCGCATAGACGAACGCCTGCGCCTCGGTCGCGGCGCGCAGTTCCTCGGCGACCGCACGCGCCATTTCCTCCGCCCGCACCCGTTCGGTGATGTCGAAGGCGACGCCGAGAAACCGGGTCGGCCGGCCCCGCTCGTCGCGCGCGCACTGCCCGTGGGTCGATACCCACCGGACCGCGCCATCGGGCTGGACGATGCGATATTCGTGGGCATAGGGGGCGCCGGATTCGACCGCATGGTCGATCGCCGCACCCAGCGCCTCGACATCGGACGGGTGGATCGACGACAGGAATTGGCCGATCGGCACGCCGCGCGCCGCCTGTTCTGGATCGACGCCGTACAGCGTCGCAAAGCGCTGGTCCGCAACCACCAGGTCGCGCTGCACGTCCCAGTCCCAGATGCCGATCCCGATCGAGCTGTGCAGCGCCAGTTCGAGCCGTTCTTCGGTCGCACGCAATCGCTGTTCGGCAAGCGCGCGATCGGTGACATCGGTCGCCTCGACAAAGATGTCGGTGACGTTGCCGTTCGGATCCTTGATCGGCTGATAGATGAAGTCGACCAGCCGCTCCTCGATCACCCCGTCGCCGCCGCGCGCGATCGCGACCGGAACGGCCCAGCCGCGATGCGCTTCTCCGCGCTCGAACACCTCGTCGAGCAGCTTTACGAAACCCTGGTTCACCACTTCGGGAAGCGCATCGGCGACCGACAGGCCCAGCACGTCGCGGCGGCCGACCAGATCGAGATAGGCGTCGTTGGCGATTTCGAACACATGGTCGCGCCCGTGCAGCAACGCGACCGCGCCGGGCGCCTGTTCGAACAGGTCGCGCAACCGCTCGACCTCGGCCAGCCGCGCCCGCTCCGCCATCACCGCGCGGGTGGTTTCATTCCCCTGGTTGAGGATGCCGACCACCGCGCCATATTCGTCGCGGATCGGTGTGAAGCTATAATTCCAATAGGTTTCCTGCGTGCGCCCGTCGCGAAACATGTCGAGCCGCTGGTCATAGGCGGCGAAGCCTTCTCCGGTCCGCATCACCTGTTCGAATTGCGGGCCGACCACATCCCAGATTTCGGGGAACACGTCCTCGCCCCGCTGGCCCAGCGCCCAGGGATGGCGCTCGGCCGGGATGTGCGCCCAGGCGTCGTTGTAGAACAGGCGGAGTTCCGGCCCCCAGTAGATCGCCGTGGGGAAGCTCGATCCCATGCAGATATTGAGCGCGAAGCGCAGCGGCTGCGGCCAGTCCGCTGGCAGGCCGACGCCGTTCCCCGACCAGTCATGGTCGCGGATCATCCGGCCCATCACCCCGCCGGTTTCGAGAAAATTGAGCGCCGAGAACATGTTGGCGTTCGTTGCTCCCCCAATCGCCGCTGTCAATCGCGCAGATAACCGCCAGCCGCTCGACAAGTTGCGTTGTCCCACTATGTCTGGGGTCAATCAAGGGAGACTCCATGAAACTCGCCAGCCTAAAGCACGGACGCGACGGCAAGCTCGTCGTCGTATCGACCGACCTCGCCTGGTATGCCGATGCCAGCCATATCGCGCCGACGCTGCAAGCCGCGCTCGACAATTGGGACGCGGTCGAGGCCGACCTGCGCAACCTCGCCACCGATCTCGATCATGAAGCGATTCCGCGCGAACGCTTCCACGAACGCGATGCCGCCGCACCGCTGCCGCGCGCCTATCAATGGGCGGACGGATCGGCCTATGTGAACCATGTCGCACTGGTGCGGCAGGCACGCGGCGCGGAAATGCCCGAAACCTTCTGGCACGATCCGTTGATGTATCAGGGCGGTAGCGACGGTTTTCTGGGACCGCGCGACGACATCCCGCTCAAGGACGAAGCCTGGGGATGTGATCTCGAAGCCGAGGTCGTGGTCGTCACCAGCGACGTGCCGCTGGGCGCGACCCGCGAGGAAGCGCTGGCCGCGGTGCGGCTGGTCGGCCTGACCAACGATGTTTCGCTGCGCAACCTGATTCCCGGCGAACTCGCCAAGGGATTCGGCTTCTTCCAATCGAAACCCGCCAGTGCCTTTTCGCCGGTGTTCGTGACCCCCGATGCGCTGGGCGACTGGTGGCAGGACGGCAAGCTGCACAGGAAGCTGATGGTCGAATTGAACGGCCAGCCGTTCGGCAAGGCGGATGCGGCCGAGGACATGACCTTCGACTTTGGAACTTTGGTCGCGCACGCGGCGAAAACGCGCGCGCTGGGGGCAGGGACCATCGTCGGGTCGGGCACGGTATCAAACCGCGACGCCGATGGCGGCCCCGGCAAACCGGTCGCGGACGGCGGTGTGGGCTATAGCTGCATTGCGGAGATTCGCACGATCGAGACGATCAAGGACGGCAAGCCATCGACCCCGTTCCTGAAAGCGGGCGACACCGTCCGCATCTGGGCCGAGGACGACAAGCATCATCCGATTTTCGGCACGATCGAACAAGCGGTCGTCGCCATCTGATTCGCGAATCGAGCCGATCCGTCCGAAATTTATGCGGATCGAACAGCGCGCGCGCCGTCGTCGAAAGATGATTGCGCGCGCGGCTGCGAGGCTTGCTGGCGGCGGCGACATCGGCGATCGAGATTCAACCCCCAAGCCTGACGATTTTCGGCAGTTTTCGGCCAAAATCGTCGCGGCTCTCGCCATAGGGATTGAAATTATATAACAGGGCTCTCCAGCCCGGCTCGTGCGTTTCGATGCCACGGACGGGGCGAGAAAATCGGGAGAGACCATGACCGGCGAGCCATCGCGCGCCAATTTGCCGCCCCTGTCGCTGCATGTGCCCGAGCCCAAGTTCCGGCCCGGCGACGCCGTCGATTTCAGCCATTTCGACGTGCCCCCCGCGGGCGAGCAGCGCCGCCCCGACACGGCGGAGCCTGCCGATAAATTCCATGACCTGGCATTCACGCTGGTCCGCGTCCTGAACGACGATGGCGAAGCGGTCGGCCCGTGGAACCCGCGCCTGTCGCCCGACAAGCTGCGCCAGATGCTCCGCTACATGGCGTTGCTGCGCGCGTTCGACGAGCGCATGTTCCGCGCCCAGCGTCAAGGCAAGACCAGCTTCTACATGAAGGCGACGGGTGAAGAGGCGGTCGCGGTCGCCGCCACCATGGCGTTGCAGCGCGACGACATGACCTTTCCCAGCTATCGCCAGCAGGGCATCCTGATCGCGCGCGACTGGTCGCTGGTCGACATGATGAACCAGATCTATTCGAACAGCGCCGACCGCCTGCAAGGCAAGCAGTTGCCGATCATGTATTCGACGAAAGAAGGCGCGTTCTTCTCGATCTCGGGCAATCTCGCGACGCAATATCCGCAGGCCGTGGGCTGGGCGATGGCGTCAGCGGCGAAGGGCGACACCCGCATCGCCGCGACCTGGTGCGGTGAAGGGTCGACCGCGGAGGGCGATTTCCACTCGGCGCTGACCTTCGCCACCGTCTATCGCGCGCCGGTGATCTTGAACGTCGTCAACAACCAGTGGGCGATTTCGAGCTTTTCGGGGTTTGCGGGCGCGGAGGCGACGACGTTTGCCGCGCGTGCGGTCGGCTACGGCATTGCGGGCCTGCGGATCGACGGCAACGACCCGCTCGCGGTCTATGCCGCGACCGAATGGGCGGCGGAACGCGCGCGGACCAATCAGGGGCCGACGCTGATCGAGCATTTCACCTATCGCACCGAGGGCCATTCGACCTCGGACGATCCGACGCAATATCGCAGCGCCGACGAAGCCACCGAATGGCCGCTCGGCGATCCGATCAAGCGGTTGAAGGATCACCTCATCAAGCTGGGTGAGTGGGACGAGGAACGCCATGCCGCGCAAGACCTCGAACTCGCCGAACAGGTGAAGGCCGCGCAGAAGGAAGCCGAGAAGAACGGCATCCTCGGCCATGGCCTGCACCAGCCGCTCGATACGCTGTTCGACGGCGTGTACGAGGAAATGCCCTGGCATTTGAAGGAACAGCGCCAGCAGATGCTGGACGAGGAAGAAACCAGCGGCCGCCCATGGGACCGGAAGTGAGCGACATGAGCGATCTCGAAACCCCCGAAGCCCGCATCGCGCCGACCCCGGAGCGCGAAGGCGACACCGTCCGCATGAACATGATCCAGGCGATCAATTCGGCGATGGACGTGCTGATGGACCGCGACCCCGACGTCATCGTCATGGGCGAGGATGTCGGCTATTTCGGCGGCGTGTTCCGCGCGACCGCGGGCCTGCAGAAGAAATACGGCAAGACCCGCGTGTTCGACACGCCGATCACCGAATGCGGCATCATCGGCGTTGCGGTCGGCATGGGCAGCTATGGCCTGCGCCCCGTCCCCGAAATCCAGTTCGCCGACTATATCTATCCCGCGCTCGACCAGCTCGTGTCGGAAGCCGCGCGGCTGCGCTATCGCTCGGCCGGCGAATTCACCGCGCCGATCACCGTGCGCTCGCCGTTCGGCGGCGGCATCTTCGGCGGCCAGACGCACAGCCAGTCGCCAGAGGCGATTTTCGCGCACGTCTCCGGCCTGAAAACGGTGATCCCGTCCAACCCCTATGACGCAAAGGGCCTGCTGATCGCTGCGATCGAGGACAATGACCCGGTCATTTTCTTCGAGCCCAAGCGCATCTATAACGGCCCGTTCAATGGCCATTGGGACAAGCCCGCCAGCAACTGGTCGAAGCACCCGGCAGGCGAAGTGCCCACCGGCTATTACCGCATCTCGCTGGGCAAGGCGGCGATCGTGCGCCCCGGTGAGGCGCTGACCGTGCTCGCCTACGGCACGATGGTCCATGTCGCCGCAGAAGCCGTGCGCGAAGCGGGCATCGATGCCGAGATCATCGACCTGCGCACGCTGGTCCCGCTTGATATCGAGACGATCGAGGAATCGGTCAAGAAAACCGGCCGCTGCCTGATCGTCCACGAAGCGACGCGCACGCAAGGGTTCGGCGCGGAGCTGTCAGCACTGGTGCAGGAACGCTGCTTCTATCACCTGGAGGCGCCGGTTGAACGCGTCACCGGCTTCGACACGCCCTACCCGCACAGCCTGGAATGGGCCTATTTCCCCGGCCCGGTTCGCATCGGCATGGCGCTCAAAAAGATCATGAAGGACTGATAGGACAATGGCGCAGTTCAAATTCCGCCTGCCCGACATCGGCGAAGGCATTTCCGAAGCCGAAATCGTCGCCTGGCACATTAAGGTCGGCGACCGGGTCGAGGAAGACCAGCAGATCGCCGACATGATGACCGACAAGGCGACGGTCGAGATGGAGTCGCCGGTCGCGGGCACCGTCGTCGAACTGGCGGGCGAGGTCGGCGATCAGGTCGCGATTGGATCGACGCTCGTGGTGATCGAGACCGAAGGCGATGTGGCGGAAGCTGCGCCTGCGTCGGACGATGCGGTCGAGCAGATCGAAGCGGAAACGCCGGGTGTGGAGGAGGATGCGGCTCCTGTCCTCACGCCTACCCAGACACCCCCCAGTGCTCCCGCGCAGGCGGGAGCCCAGAGCCCCGAGCGCCCCGCCAGCAACCCTGGGCTCCCGCCTGCGCGGGAGCACGGTGCGGTTGGGGATGGGGAAGCGCAGAAGAGCGACCACAAGGCCCTCGCCTCTCCCGCGGTGCGCCAGCGCGCACGCGACCTCGGCATCGACCTCGCCTCGGTCAAAACCGATGGCGACCGCATCCGCCACGCCGATCTCGACGCGTTCCTCCGCTATGGCAGTGCGCAGGGCTATTCCGCGCCGCATGTCAGCCGCGCGCGCGAAGACGAAGCCGTCAAGGTCATCGGGATGCGCCGCCGCATCGCCGAAAACATGGCGGCGTCGAAGCGCAACATCCCGCACTTCACCTATGTCGACGAAATCGACGTCACCGCGATCGAAGACATGCGCAGCAGCCTCAACAACAACCGCGGCAACCGCCCCAAGCTGACGATGCTGCCCTTCCTGATCGTCGCCATCTGTCGCACGCTGCCTGGGTTCCCGATGCTCAACGCGCGCTATGACGACGAAGCGGGCGTGGTGACGCGCTCGGGCCGCGTGCATCTCGGCATGGCGACGCAGACCGATGCGGGCCTGATGGTCCCCGTCATCCGCGACGCGCAGGACATGAACGTATGGCAGCTCGCAACCGAAATTACCCGCCTGGCGGATGCCGCCCGCACCGGCAAGGCCAAGTCCGACGAACTCTCGGGATCGACGATCACCATCACTTCGCTCGGCCCGCTGGGTGGTATCGCGACCACCCCGGTCATCAACCGTCCCGAAGTCGCGATCCTCGGCCCCAACAAGATCGTCGAGCGTCCGGTGTTCCAGGGCGACGATATCGTCCGGGCAAAGCTGATGAACTTCTCGATCAGTTGCGACCACCGCGTGGTCGATGGCTGGGACGCGGCCAGCTATGTTCAGGCTTTGAAAAAGCTGGTCGAAACTCCGGTCCTGCTGTTCGCCGATTAGCAGCGGTCTTTTGCGGCCGTCATCGGCGCGAAGGCGGAAACCCATCTTGCGCGCCGGTCTTTTGCTGCGTGGTTACGGGATGGATCCTCGCCTTTGCGGGAAGTGACGATCCCGTCTGGCCTGTGACATTCGATACCTTGGGGCACATGGTTCAATGGAAGTCATGGCTCTTGATCGGGATGACGTCATTCTCTTTCCAGTGCCAGTCAGACCGCACCTGTGGCCGCCATCCGCGTTCTCCCCGGTCCGGCGCGCCGGGATATGTGGCAGCGTCGCCGCGTGAGACGAGGCGCGGGAGGTCGATGTCCCCGACCCGGCGCAGGAGCGGCGTCAGGTCGGCCAGGCGATCTACGATCACATGGATGACCGTACCTTCGCGCTGCACCCGACCGCTGACGGACAGCATCGCCGCCGACATCACGATCCGCCGGTTTGCCTCGAACCGGTCGGGCCACAGGATGGCATTGGCGATGCCGGTTTCGTCTTCCAGCGTGAGGAACAATACGCCATTGGCCGATCCGGGCCGCTGACGGACAAGGATGATGCCCGCAACCTCAACCCGGCTGCCGTCCTTGATACGCTCCAGCGTTCCGCACGGGACCGCTCCCCGCCGGGCCAGTTCGTCGCGCAGAAAGCTGACCGGATGCGCGCGCAGACTCAATTGGGTGGCGCGATAATCCTCCACCACCTCGCGTCCCGCCGTCAGTGCCGCCAGCAGGGCCGTAGGCTCCTGCGTGTCGAGCAGGGCCAGCAAAGGCGGCGGACGTTCACCAAGGCCCCGGATTGCCCATAAGGCCGCGCGACGGTCGAGGCCGAAGCCATGAAACGCATCGGCTTGTGCCAGCTTCTCCAGCGTTGCCGTCTGAACGCCGGACCGCCGCCAGAGGTCGGCGATATCGGTAAAGGATCGCTGTGCGCGCGCCGTCAGGATGCGTCCGGCATCTTGCGCCGATAGTCCGGCGACCACGCGCAGGCCAAGGCGAAGCGGTCGAAACGGCGATCGGTCCGGGACGGTGGCGCTGCCCCGAATACCGGGATCCTCAAGAACCGTGTCCCATTCGCTCGCCGCAACGCAGACGGGGCGCAATTCGACACCATGCTCGCGCGCGTCGCGCACGATCTGGGCGGGGGCGTAAAATCCCATCGGTTGCGCGTTGAGCAGCGCGGCGCAGAAGATATCGGGATGATGGCACTTCATCCATGAGGAGGCATAGGCGATCTTGGCGAAGCTTGCCGCATGGCTTTCCGGGAAGCCATAACTGCCGAAGCCCTCGATCTGCTTCACCAGCCGTTCCGCGAATTCCATCGTTATGCCATTGGCAAGCATCCCGGAGATCAGCCGGTCGCGAAATTCGCCAACCCCGCCGGTCATCTTGAAGGTCGCCATCGCACGACGGAGCTTGTCGGCGTCGCCGGGTGAAAAGCCAGCGCCCAGGATCGCGACCTGCATCGCCTGTTCCTGGAACAGCGGCACGCCCAAGGTCTTTTCCAGAACCCTCTTCAATTTCGGGCTGGGATAGTCAAATACGGTGGCCGGATCGGCCCGCTTCAACTCGCGCCGCTTGAGATAGGGGTGCACCATATCCCCCTGAATCGGGCCGGGCCGTACGATCGCCACCTGAATCGCGATGTCGTAGAAATTTTGCGGGCGCATACGTGGCAGCATCGACATCTGGGCGCGGCTCTCGATCTGGAACACGCCCAGCGTATCGGCGCGGCACATCATGTCGAAGGTCGCCTCATCCGCCGCCTGAAGGACGGGGCTGGCGAGGTCGAGTCTGATCCCCTTGTGCTCGGCCAGCAGGTCGAAGGCGCGGCGCATGCAGCCCAGCATGCCGAGGCCGAGGATATCGACCTTCATGAACCCCAGTTCCTCGATATCCGCCTTTTCCCATTCGATCACCTGCCGGTCGATCATTGCGGCGGGTTCGACCGGCATCAGGGAAGCCAGCGGATCGCGGGTCAGGACGAAGCCGCCAGGGTGCTGCGACAGATGGCGCGGCGTGCCGACCAGCTCGCGCGCCAGTTCCAGCGTGAGCGCGAGGCGCGGCTCGTTCCGGTCGAGATTGAGCGCCTCGACATGATCGTCGGGGATTCCGTCGTTCGACCAGCCCCAGACCTGCCCCGCCAGTGCAGCCGTCATGTCCTCGGGCAGGCCCATCACCTTTCCGACTTCCCGGATCGCCCCGCGCGTGCGGAAGCGGGCCACCACGGCGGTGAGTGCGGCATGGTCGCGGCCATAGGTGTCGTAGATCCACTGGATCACTTCCTCGCGCCGCTCATGCTCGAAATCGACGTCGATATCGGGCGGCTCGCGCCGGTCCTCCGACAAAAAGCGCTCGAACAGAAGTTGGTGCTTGACCGGGTCGATCGAGGTGATGCCCAGCACGAAGCAGATCACGGAATTGGCGGCCGACCCCCGGCCCTGGCACAATATATCCTGGCTGCGCGCGAATTCGACGATCGAATGGACCGTCAGGAAATAGGCGGCATAACCCCAGTGGCGCACCAGGCCCAGTTCGCGCGTCAGCAGCCGGCGATAGCGCGGTTCGGGCCGACGCCCGGGCGTCATCGCGTTCAGCGCGCGCCATGCCATTTTTTCCAGTGCCTTTTGCGGGCTGTGCGCGGTCATCACCCGCTCGTCGGGATATTGGTGACACAGTTCGCGCAGCGAAAAGGTGCAGCGCTCGACGATCGCCTCCACCGCCGCCAGCGCATCGGGATGGTCGCGAAACAGCCGCGCCATGCGCTCCGGCGGTTGGAGGTGTCGCCCGGCGTTGCGCTCGCGACGGAAGCCAAGGTCGTCGATCAGTGTCTTTTCCCGAATGGCGGTGACGACGTCCTGCAGGACGCGCCGATCGGGCGCGTGATACAGCACGTCGCCGGTGGCGAGCGGGGCCAGCCCGTGCGCGCGGGCGGCCATTGCGGTTTCGTGCAGGCGCAGCGCCTCGCCCGGTCGCCGCCAATGGGTCAGGCAGACATGCCCCCGCCCGTGGAACAGCTCTGCCATCCAGCCAAGCTGGACCGGGTCCGGCACCGCGCCGGGTACCAGCGCGGCGACCAGCCCCTCGGCATAAGCGGCGACATCGTCCCAGTGCAGGAAGCATTTGCCCTTTTCTCCCCGCTGCGCGTCCGCCCGGCCCTTGCCGAGGCTGAGCAGCCGGGTGAGGCGCGACCAGGCGGCGCGGTCCTCGGGCCAGACAAGCAGCGACGCGCCATCGACCAGATCGAGGCGGCAGCCATATACCGGGCGCGGCGGCGCTTCGACCTGTCCCTGCAATTGTTCGGCGGCGTGCAGCGCCTGGACCACGCCTGCCACCGAATTGCGGTCGGTGACGCCGAGCGCGGGCATCCCCATTACCGCCGCCTGCGCGAACAGTTCGTGCGGACTGGACGCACCCCGCAAAAAGCTGAAATGCGTCGTGACCTGAAGCTCGCTATAGGTCATCCGAACCGCCCGTGCAGATACCAGCTGAGGTCGCCGGTTTCGCCACGCTCGCCATCACCCCGGCGGAACAGCCAGAAGCGTCGGCCGTCCTCGACTTCGACCCGAAAATAGTCGCGCACCGCGTCGCGCTCGCCGACCCGCTTCCACCATTCGCCGGTGATCCGCTCCGGCCCGTCGGCGCGCGTGACCACATGGCTGCGCCCCCGCCAGGTGAAACGGCGCGGCGGCAGATCGGGCAGTTCGGCGATGACATGGTCCAGGCGTTCGGGACGGCGCAGCAGACAGGCCGGGCGTGGGCGCGACGGGTGCCAGGGATGGTCGGCCGCGCGCAGGTCCAGCCGCCGCACATCGTCGTTTTTCAAGGGTGCTACGGAATGAGCAGGCGGATCGAGCGGGGGGCGGCAAGCGACGCTGCGTTCCGGCACGTCGCTTTCGACCGGCATTACTCGCCAGACCGGCAGAGCGCGATTGACCATCATGTCGATCAGCGGGCCAAGATCGCGCGCCCGTTCTTCAAGCCTATCGTCACAGGGTTGTGATGCCAGCGGTTCGGCGCGACGAACATGCAGACGCAGCGCATCGATGCCATAACCGGGATCGATCGTCTCGATCCTGCGCCGGATCAGCCGCAGGATATGCGCCGGATCGCGGTTGGGCCGGGCAAGGCCCAGCCGGATGAGCTGAGGTCGCCCATCGACCCGATCCACGAACAGCAACAAAATGCGCGCGCCCAAGCCTGCCTTGGCCAAGGCATCGGTCAGGCGCGGCACCAGTTCGCCCAGCCAGTGCTCGATCGCCTCAGCCGTCGCGATCGGCACGGCAAAGCCTTGGGCGATATGGATGGATTGTGGCGGCAGGACCGGATCGAGCGGTTCGGCGGCACGCCCCAGCGCTTGATCGAGCCGCCGCGTCGCTTCCACGCCGAACCTGCGCGCCAGCGATGCGCGGGGCAAGGCGGCAACGTCGCCGATGGTGGCGATCCCCAGCCGCTCGAACAAGGCCAGCGTGGCGTCCGGCAATCGCAAGGCCATGGCCGGTAGCGGAGTGAGCACCTCTCGATAATCGCCGCGCGGACAAATCGTGACCGCTCGTCCCGAATATCGCGCCAGCGCCCACGCAGCGCCCGTCGTGTCGGCGACCGCGATGCGAGCCGTGACCCCCCGACGCGAAAGCAGGCGCACCAGTCGTTCGGCCATGCGCTGTTCCCCCCCATGTAGATGCGCCACACCGGTCAGGTCGAGGAACAGCCCGTCCGCATCGGAAACGGCCACCGTTGGCGTCCAGCGCAACGCCAGCAAGACCGCCAGACGATTCAGGTCGACCGCGTCGCCTTTCGAATCGGCATCGCGCACGACAAGCTGCGGAATGAGTGCCCGTGCCTGGGTCAAAGCCATGCCTCGGAATATTCCCAACATTTTGGCGGCGGGCGACGCCGCGGCGATTTCGATCCGGGCGGCGACCTTGTGCGTCGTGACAAGCGCCATGCCTCTCGCCGCTTTGAGGGGAGAAGCCATCCTGTCGTCCCGAAAGGCAGTGGCGATGTTCGGTACCGAAGCGTGCGGATCGTTCGAACCGCATTTTTCCATCGCCTGGAACGGCGGCGCACTCGCCTCGCTCGACCGACCGAGCAGGCGCATCGGCGGCTTTTGGTGATGCGGCAGCTTCGCAACCTGTCGTGCCACCTCCTCGCGCGCCCAGCGCGCGCCGGGCCGCCAGCCGCTGTTCCTAGGTGCATCGCATTGCAGGGTCTTTTCCGTCTGCGCGGCCAAGCGCAGATCGGTCAGGTTCGGCTCGGCGACGACCTGTTCAGGCTGCGATGCGAGAGTCGGCTCGGCGCGTAGTATCCGGTCGATCGACCAGTTCGGCAGCCAGAGCGCAGCGACCCGTTTCATCACAAGCCTCCACCATCAGTTCCAAAGGATTGCCGCCGCGCTGGCGTACCAGTTCGACTCGCCAATGCGCGCGACCGACCCCCGCAACCGGCAAGGGGGTCGATGGTGCCGGACCGATCCGCCAGCGCGTCAGTGCCGCCGATGGCCGGACAAACGGATCTTCCCCGGTCCGCGCGGGGCGTCGCATCAGCAAGGCCAGCGTCGTGCCGCCCTCCGCCGCGAGCTGCAGCCGCCGTGTCGCCGCCAACGAGGCTTTCCTGACATCGCCGATTACTGCAGCCAGTCCGCGATGGCGTAGCGCATCCTCCATGGCGGCCAGCAATTCGGCATCGTCACGGGCCTCGGCATGGATCAGCCGTTCCGGGGCCAGACCTGCTTGCGACAAAGCGGGCGCGAACAGATCGCGACCGCGGACGAGCCACAGGACAGGACCAGGATTGCGTGCGGCGATGCCGGCCAGAAACAAGGACAAAGGCGCATCGTCACCCCAATCCATTCCCATTGCCGCCGCTTCATGCAAAGCATCGACACGCAATCCGCCGTCGACCAGACAGGCATCGAGCTTGGCGATACCAAAGGGGATCGACGCCATGAATGGACGTTTCGTCTCGATGGCGGAAACCGCTTTGCGTAGATGAACAAGGACTGCGGACACGAAGAAACGACTCCGGCAAAAACGAATGTTCTATTTTTGTTCTATTCGGGTCTGATGTCAATCTATATGGCGCGGCTCGGTCAAACGCGGGAACATGCCGCCGCTCGCATCAGGGGAACGCCATAGCCGAGTTGCCCGCGCTTCGCCCCGACTAAGGCCATGGCCTCGTAACCGCGACCGCTCCCACACACGCGAATTGCGCCAGCGCACGAAGCGGTTGTCGCATGTCGTTTCCGGGATCGGGGCGCTCGGGCAAATCGCGCTACTGCAGCTCCGATCGCAAGCACCCATAAGTGTCGTTCAGAACCCGGTCACCGACACGCGGACACCTCTCGACCTGTTCGGCAAAAGCGGCACGATCACGCGCCGCTCGAAATCGCTCGGCTCGTCGGGGCTCATCCCACAACACCGGATCAGATCGATACCGCCTTGGGAATCCCGCCTATGGATTCACGGCCTAATAGGCGACGATCTTCACCCGCTCGCCTGCGCGCAGGCTGGCATTGGCCGACATCCTATTGAGCACCAGAAACCGCTCAAGCTGGTTGTCGGGATAGGCCATGCGCTGCGCCAGGCTGCGGACGGTGTCGCCGCTGCCCACCGTCACTACGCGCACGTAACGCGGGCGGATCGCAGAGGCTTCGCTGGCGGTCATCCGCCGGAACGACTGCGCCATCGGTGCCAGCGCGCCCGCGCCCTGCCCGGCGGCGGTGACGATCACGAAATGATAGGCCTGAGTGCCGCTGACCGCATAGGCGATAACGGTCGCGTCGATCGGCGTCTGTCCGCTCGATGCCCGGACGGTGGCGGTGGCCGCCGGGATGCCGTTGATCGTCGTGCGCTGAACCTCGACCTGAGGTGCCGCGCCGCCGCTCGTCAGACCCGAAAAAACGCTGCGGACATAATTGTCGATATTGTCCGAATAGCTGGCGGTCGCGAATTGCGCCTGCGCGCCCTGCCCGCTGATCGTCACCGCGCGCGCGCTGTTCTGCATCGTGTAACCCTGCGGCACGGTGAAGGCGACGCGGCCGGTCGGGTACAGGAAATCGCGCCCGTCGATCACGCCCTGCGCCGGATCGTCGCCATACATCATGCCGTTGATCGCGGTCAGGAACGCATCGCGGTTGCGCGTGCCGGTCGCGCCGGTGGCGGCGGCCTGATTGGCGGCGCGCTGAATACGTGAAGCCGGATCGGGATGAGTGCTCGCCCATTCGGGCAAGGTGCGCGCATTGCCCGCCAGCCGCTGGTCGAGGCTGTTCTGCGCGGCCAGGCTTTCGAGCATCGTCGACAGCGCCGCCGGGTCATAGCCCGCGCGCACCAGATACTGGATGCCCAGATCATCAGACTGCGTTTCCTGTCCACGCGAATAGCCGAGAGTCGCCAGTTGCGCGCCGGTACCGATGCCGCGCCCGAGCAGTCCCGCCAGCCCCGAATCGCCGCCGACCGCGCCGACGATCGCCTGGCCCAGCGCGCCGAGTATCGAATTGCGCTGGGTGACGGACTGGCGCTGCTGACTATGGCGCGCCGCGACATGCGCGACCTCATGGCCCAACACCGCGGCCAGTTCGGCTTCGTCGTTCATCAACGCGACGAGCTGGCGCGTGGCATAGATATAGCCGCCAGGCACCGCGAACGCATTGTTCACCGGACTGTTGAGCAAGGTCACGTCGAACGCATTGGCATCCGACGACAGCCCCGACTGCACCGCCGCGCGCCGCCCGATCCGTTCGACATAGGCGGCTTGCGGCCCGGTATAGGCGCCGCCGAATTCGGCGATCAGCCCGGCATTGGCCTGTGCGCCCTGCTGGCGTTCGGCCGCGGTGATCGGTGCCGCCTGTCCAGCGGCGAGCGGCGCGGTATCGGCCATTCCCATCGCGCACCCAGCGAGCGCCAGCGGTGCCGCCGCAAGCAGCCAGATTTTCTTCGACATCCTGATTTCTCCCTTATCGACTGGCGAACGAGAGGCGGTCGGATCGGTTCCGTGACGACTATATCGGCTGGGCCGCCCGCTGCGCTATTGGCCAGCACCGGTGGCGGGAATCCGGTTGCCGCTGCTCTCCTATGGCGGATCAGCGATGATGACGGTGATGACCCTGCTCGGAAATCGCGATGGCGATCCACCGCGAAGAAAAGCGCCCTGGCGAAGGCGGAGCCGACCTGAATTGAAGCGCTGGACGATATCGATGCCGGGCGCGTGATCGACCATCAGGCCGTGCGCGAAGGAGTGAGCCCCGGCATCGAGAAGCCACCCCTTCCGCCGCCAGTCCGCGGGTTTCCAGCCGCGATGATCAATTCACCGATGCGCTCGAATGGCGGTTCTGCCCCGGCGACGGTGCAGACAGCGGAAAATCGAGCAGATCGCCAAAGCACAGGGGGCTGGCAGTCAGGCTGGGATGGGGCGAATAGCCGGCATGCCAGCGTTTCGGCTCGATGACATCCCGTGCGATGCTCATGCTGAACAGTCGTCGAGGATATGGCGATCGATTGTCGGGGCCTGCATGGAGCAAGTCACTGAGATAGAGGATGACCGTCCCCTTGCGAGGGGCCGTCTGTACCAAATCGAACAGATTGCCCAGGGTCTTGCGGTGGCGATAAAGCTTCAACAAAATGTCGGGGCTAAGCATGCGAAGGCTGAATTGGGAATTCTTGCCCAGCGTAAAGCGCAGCAGGTTCGGCTGGTGCTCATCCCATTTTCTCGAAAACACGCGGTCCCGGAACTCACCCGGTGCCAGCGGAGCCGCTCCGCCTGTCCGCATGCCCCATAGTTTTTTCAAGTTATAAGCAAGAATGCGATAATTGCATCTTACTCGAAACAGCTCCATCAAATCATCGGCGATGCCGCCATGCCTGCTCTCGGCACCGTCACGCGGATGTGTTCCCGGAACAAATATCGTCCCGCCCTGCTGCTCCGATACGTCTTCGACCGCGGCAAAGATGCTGATTACCCCGCCAGGATCCCGGTGAATATATTGATGCGAGGAACCGAGGTAACTGGTCAGGGTCGTGATTTCGAGAAGCGGGTGCGCCCGATCGCAATAGGCGGAAATGACGCCTTCGACGCGCTGGCACACTTTGGCGGCAAAGCCGTTTACAATCGGCGTCGAAGGAAGGGAGCAAAAGTCCCGACGCCGATAGCGATTGTCCGTCTCGCTGGCGAAGGCGCACTGATTGCGATCCGGGTCGTCGATGGTTCGGCCTATCAGGTCCGCGCCGAGATCCGCTTCCTGTTCCGACAGAAGGCCAGTCAAGATCACCAGGCCGTGCCTATCCATGATCGTCAGGGCTTTTCGAACGCAGTCGTCCGTCAATTTGCCGTTTTCGTCCAGAACGGTGGGGACTTCGAAGGCGGAAGTGTCATTGGAAACCCTGAGCTCATTCATGCCGTTCTGCCTCATGATGGCCCGAGATCCCCGATTGGCCCGCCGCCGTCGCCGCATTCACGCCCGGCAGCCGTGGAGGTGTTGGAGCCGCCCCACGGCATTGGCGCAGAAGATTCTATATCGGGTTAACTGGATGATCGTCGGGAGGATTTCGCCGTCACGCCATCATGACCGACCGCAAGAAGTCCCAGCGGCTCTCGAGGAATATCTCCGGTCGAAGGGACCTAAGACCCACGGTATTGCGCGATAACAATGGTCGGCTCGCGGCTGCCGGTGGATGAAAGGCCAGGGTCATTCTATCTCGCATAAAATCAGGGCCGGGGATCGCTCCCCGGCCCTTTTCATTTTGCCCTCTCGGCTCAACCCTGTGGCGGCGCCGGATCGGTCGGCGGGGTCGTCAGATCGTCCTCGCTCGGCTCGCCCGTCGGTTCTTCGGTCGGTGCGGGCGGCGTAGTTTCTTCCGCAGGCACCGGTTCGGTCGTGGTTGCGCTATTGTCCCAAGCTTCCTCCGCCTGGGTATTGTTTTCCACCGGAACGTCCTGAGTATCGGCAACCTGCGCGAGAGCGGCGGTCGAACCGAACAGGATCAGGGCAGAAGCAAGTGCTTTGGTACGCATGATTTCAAATTCTCCGTGTTGTTCACATGATTAAACGTGCGACACGCGGATTCGCGCACTTTTTCTCGCTCGGCTCATCCCCTGAATCGCACATGAACCGACAGGGCGAGCCTTATTTCAGCCACATTGCGCCCGTTGCAGCAGCTTCTGGTCGGCGAGCACCAGCGCCATCATCGCCTCGACCACCGGAACCCCGCGAATACCGACACAGGGGTCGTGGCGGCCCTTGGTCGCGATCTCGGTCGCGTCGCCCTCGGGCGAGATCGTCTCGACCGGCGTCAGGATCGAGCTGGTGGGTTTGAACGCGACGCGCAGCCGCACCGGCTGGCCAGTCGAAATGCCGCCCGCGATGCCGCCTGCATGGTTGGCGAGGAATTCCGGGCCGCCGCTTCCTGGCCGCATGGGATCGGCATTGGCCTCGCCCGACAGCGATGCCGCGCCGAACCCGTCGCCGATCTCCACACCCTTTACCGCGTTGATCGACATCGCCGCCGCCGCCAGTTCGCTGTCGAGCTTGGCATAAATCGGCGCGCCCCAGCCCGCGGGCACGCCGCTCGCTTCGCATCCGACGATCGCGCCCAGCGAAGACCCCGCCTTGCGCGCGGCATCGACCAGTGCTCCCCAGCGGATCGCCGCCTGCGGATCGGGACCGAAGAACGGATTGTTGGCGATCTCGCCCACATCGAACCGCGCCGGATCGATGGCATCGCCGCCGATCGCCTCGACCCAGCCGGTGATCGTCACCTCGGGGATCACCAACCGCGCCACCGCCCCCGCCGCGACCCGCGCCGCCGTCTCACGCGCCGAGGATCGCCCGCCGCCGCGATAATCGCGAAACCCGTATTTGGCGTCATAGGCGTAGTCGGCATGGCCGGGGCGATACGCCTTGGCGACCTCCGAATAGTCCTTCGACCGCTGGTCGACATTCTCGATCGTCAACGAAATCGGCGTGCCGGTCGTGCGCCCGTCGAACACCCCCGAAAGGATGCGCACCTGATCCGGCTCGCGCCGCTGCGTCGTGAACCGCGACGTGCCCGGACGACGCTTGTCGAGAAACGGCTGGATATCGCCTTCCGACAACGCAATCCCCGGCGGGCACCCGTCGATGACGACGCCCAGCGCCGGACCGTGACTTTCCCCCCAAGTGGTGAAGCGGAACACCCGCCCGAAACTGTTCCAGCTCATGCGGCGCTACGGGTGCCCCGCGTCTGATCGCCCCGCCCCGCCAGCAAGCCGGCGATCGAAATGTCCTCGTCCAGCGCGTCCCAGTGAAGTCCACTCGGACTGATTTCGACCGCCTCCAGCTCGGCAATCGATCCGTTTCGCAATCTCGGGAACCAGGCCAGCGGAACCCCCAGAACGCGCCCGTCGTCGAGCCGGACCCACATCTGGTCGGCGTCGAAATTCACCTCAACCGCCCGTGGAGAAATGTTCATTCCAGGCATCCTCAATCTCTGAGCGGCGTTCGGTGACGGTCCTTACGATCCATCGCTGTGTCCGCGCATCGAAGCCGTGATTATACGCGAACTGGACATCGGGATACAGCCAGAGCTTTGCATCGACGCCGTCCTTGAACACATGGACGTGAACGGGCTCCCGCGGATTGCCTTCGTCGGAATAGAAATGGAACCGAAACCCCGCTTCCTTGAAGACGGCAGGCATCAGCGATGTTCGAGGATAGCGCGTGACCCAAGATCAATACTCATGCGTCTTCCCCCAGCATGGCGAATGCGGCCGCGTGATCGCACTGGCCCCGCACGCCGCACGGCATCGCGCCGTCTTGCAAAGGCAAGGCCATGAAATAATCCCCGGCGTAAGGGCTGTCGAAACCCGTGGCCCAATCGGCGGCATAGCCGAAGCGCTCGTAATAGGCCGGATCGCCCAACACGAAAGACAGCATCACTTGGGCCGCCGATAGTCGCGCATGGCCCGCCGCGACCAACGCCTCCGCCACGCCCTGCCGCCGGTGGGTGGGCGCGGTCGCAACCGGGGCCAGCGCGACCGCAGCGACCGGCTTGCCGCCAACCTCGACCGTCATCCGGCTGAACACCGCAACGCCCGCCAGTGCCTCGGCTTCCTCGGCCACCATCGCCAGCACCATGTCGCCGTCCATGCACAACCGCTGGACGAGCAACGCCTCGTCCGGCGCGGAAAAGCTCGCACGCAGCAATGTGTCGATCGCCGGCACGTCCTCGGGCCGCGCGACTCTCACCTCGATCGTCACGCCCTGCCTCCGTGTCAGCTCAGCGCGATGTCGGGCGCATCCTCGGCCTTCATGCCGACGACGTGATAGCCCGCGTCGACATGGTGGATTTCGCCGGTCACGCCCGACGACAGGTCGGACAGGAAATAGAGGCCCGATCCGCCGACATCCTCGATCGTCACGTTGCGCTTCAGCGGCGCGTTCAGCTCGTTCCATTTGAGGATGTAGCGGAAATCGCCGATGCCACTAGCCGCCAGCGTCTTGATCGGCCCCGCCGAGATCGCGTTGACGCGGATATTGTCGCGGCCCAGATCGACCGCGAGATACTGGACGGAGGTGTCGAGCGCCGATTTCGCCACGCCCATCACATTGTAGTGCGGCACGACCTTTTCCGACCCGTAATAGGTCAGCGTCAACAACGAACCACCGTTCGGCATCATCGCCTGTGCGCGTTTGCAGACTGCGGTGAACGAATAGACGCTGATGTTCATGGTCATCAGGAAATTGTCGAGGCTGGTGTCGTAATAGCGCCCGCGCAGTTCGTTCTTGTCCGAAAAGCCGATCGCGTGGACGACGAAGTCGATCGTCTCCCACCGCGCCTTGAGTTCATCGAACGCGCGGTCCAAATCGGCCATGTCCGACACGTCGCATTCGATCAGGAAATCACAGCCGAGCTGCTCAGCCAGCGGTCGTACGCGCTTCTCCAGCGCCTCGCCCTGATAGCTGAACGCCATTTCCGCGCCGTGCTCGGCCAGCTTCTTGGCGATGCCCCATGCCAGCGAACGATCATTGGCGAGGCCCATGATCAGCCCGAGCTTTCCTGCCATCAATCCGGTCACGCCGCGTCTTTCCCTTGCTTGTCCGACGGCGCTTCTAGCGCGCCGTTCGGCTTTTCCGCCAGCGCCGCGTTCAATTCGGCACCCATCACCACGCCCAATCCCACGATATAAAAGAAAATCAAGGCGATCATCACGCCCGCCAGGCTGCCATAGGTCAAATCGTAGCTGCCGAGCGACGACAGGACGAGCGGGAGCAGCGCCGTTGTCAGCATCCACCAGCCCGCAACGAACGCCGCGCCGGGCCATTTCGGGCATTTGCTCTTGCGATAGCGCCCCGGCGTCAGCGTGTAGAAGAGCAGGTACAGCGCCCCGAACAGCGCCAGCGCGGGCGCGATCCGCAGGAACTGGACGATCTGCGCCGCATCGGTCGCGAACGGCAGCAGCCGGACGATGAATTGCTCGATACCCGTCAGCACGACCTGAAAGCTGAACGCGATCAGCACCATGATGACCGATCCGATGATGATCCCGACCGAGGTCAGCCGATATTCCCAGAATGGGCGGCTGAACGGCACGCCATAAGCCCGGCGCAGGATGTCGCGCACCGTCTCGATAAAGCTGGCGGTGGTCCACAGCCCGACCAGCGCGCCGATCCACAGCAGATTGCCCGATCGTGCGGCGAGCACATCGACCACCGGCTTTTGCAGCAGCATCGCGACATCGGGCGGCACGGTTTGCAGAAAGCCTTCGAGCGCCTGTAGACTGTCCCCCGTCCGCCCGAAGATGCGCGCCAGCGCGGCGGCGACGATGAAGAACGGAAACAGCGTGAGCAGCGACAGATAGGCCAGGTTGCCCGCGTGGGTGAACCCATCGGTATAGGTGCCGACCAGCACGCGCTTGGTGACTTCCATCACCCGCTCGCTGACGCCCATCTGTTCCAGCCGCCTGCGAAACGGCTTCTTCGCGCGCGCCTCGGGCGACTGGGGGGAGGTGTCGTCGGTCAAGCGGTTAGCATTAGGGGCATTTTCAGAGGTGTGAAAGCGCGGCCAGCGTCATTCCACATGCCCCTCGTGCTCCTGCGAAAGCAGGAGCTTTGGCCACAGACGTTTCTCGAGCGGCCAAGGCTCCTGCTTCCGCAGGAGCACAAGGCTGTGATGGAGAGGTTGGTGCGAAACCTCACACGCCCAGCTTGGCGCGCGGGTTCCCGTCGCCGATCGGCGACCAGCCCTCGACGAACGACTCGAGCGCAGCATCCCCAGCAGGAAGATCGACCACCAAGGTCACCAGCTGATCGCCGCGTCCACCGCCTTTCTTGTGGAAGCCCTTGCTCTTCAACCTGAACGTCTTGCCAGATGTCGCCCCTTTGGGGACCGTCAGCATCACCGGCTTTTCCACCGTCGGTACGCGGACTTGCGAACCAAGCACCGCTTCCTTCAGCGTGATCGGCAGATCCACCCGCACATCGTCGCCATCGCGGACGAAGAAGCGGTGCGGCTGAACCTCGATCGTCACGATCGCGTCGCCATTGCCGCCCGGCCCTTCCTGGCCCTTGCCCGACAGTCGCATCTGGGTGCCGGTCTCCACCCCGGCGGGGAGTTTCAGGTCGATCGTCTTGCCATCGGCCAGCGTAATCCGTTGCGGGCTGAGCGCCGCCGCATCGGCAAACGGCACTTGCAGCTTATAGGCGACGTTCGCCCCCTTGGGCTGCGGGCGCCGCCCGAAGCCGCCGAAGCCGCCCGAAAAACCACCCCCGCCGCGGCGCTGCGCACCGCCGAACAATTCCTCGAACATGCTGCCGACATCGGCGCCGTCGCTCGAAAAATCGAACTGCGACCCGCCCGACCGATATTGACCGCCGTGGCCGCCCCCGCCCATTCCGGCAAAGGGATTGGTCGGATTGCCGTCGGCGTCGATCTCCCCCCGATCGAACCGCGCGCGCTTGTCCTTATCGGTTAGCAGGTCGTAGGCGTTTGTGACCTGACTGAATTTTTCCGCCGCCTTGGGATTGTCCTTGTTGCGATCCGGGTGAAGCTGCTTCGCGAGGTTGCGATACGCTTTCTTGATTTCGGCTTCGCTAGCCCCGCGCGCGACACCCAAGGTTGAATACGGATCGGCCATGAATTCCCTGTTCGATTTGGCGACTTAATCTGCGAGGCGGCACCGGCCCTCTCCCCCACCCGACCACCCAGCGGCAGTATCATTGGGTGGTCGGGTGGGGGAGAGGGCCGGTGCCGAACCCCGAATAGTGTTTTACATCGGCGCAACAGTGGCGTGGCGCAAGGGGGCAGGTGCCGCCAGCGGCTCCACATCGACCGACACCTCCATCGCCTGCACGCCCGATCCCAGCACGACACCATCGATCGGCGCGATGTCGCCATAATCGCGACCCACCGCCATGACGATATGGTCGCCCGCCATCCAGATGCCGTTGGTGGGATCGAGCCCCACCCAGCCCAGCTTCGACCCGCACCACAAGAGCACCCAGGCATGGGTCGCATCCGCCCCCACCAGCCGCGGCTGGCCTTCGGGGGGAAGCGTGCGGATATAGCCCGACGCATAGGCCGCGGGCAGCCCCGCCGCGCGCAACCCCGAAATCATGATCTGCGCGAAATCCTGGCACACGCCGCCGCGCTTCGAAAACGCCTCGATCGGCGGGGTATCGACCAATGTCGCGGTCGTATCGAAGTCGAACTCCGACTGGATGCGCCGCGCCAGCGCGATCCCCGCTTCCAGACACCCGCGCGCCGGGTCCAGATCGGCGGCGCAATAGTCCGCGATCTCGGGATCGAGCGGAATGCGCGGCGACGGAAACAGATAGCTGGCCGGACCGACCGGAGAGATGTCGCGGCTCGCGCGTGCCCAGGCCGCAATCTCGGCCAGCGTCGGATCGTTCGCCGACGGCATCGGCACCGGGCGATCGACATCGATCCGCGCGACGCTTTCGATGCTCAGCTGCCGCACCGGCTTGTCCACCACCAGCCGCACGACATGCGCCAGCCCCGCCTCGGCACGCGCGGGCGCGGTGTGGCTGTCGGGTTCGACGATCAGGTCGTAATCGAGCAGTTTCTGCCCCGGCCAGTCGATCGGCTTCAGCCGCAAATTGCAGCGCGCGAACGCCACACGGTTGGCGTAATCGAACCGCGTCACATGCCGGACCTGATAATGCATCATGCCAGCGTCAGCCCCCCGGCCCGAAGCGGTTCGGCCCCTTGCAGAAAATATCGCCGCGCGATGCTTTCGGACAATTGCCCCAATCGCCGCTCGAAATCGATCAGCAGCATCGGATCGACGCTCGCCGCAGTCGCCGTGGTCACCAGCGCTGCGAGTTGCGTCGCCTGCGCCTGTTGCGGCTCGGCCAATCCGTCGTCGGACAAAACCGGCAGCGCGGTCAGATGGGTGACGATGCGCTCCACCTGATAGGCCAGGCTGCGCGGATTGCCGGGATCGAGCAGCACCAGATCGATCACCGGCACGCGCGCGATCCCGGTCAGGTAGCGCTGGCGATAGCTGATCTGGCTGTCGCCCAGATCGAGCAGCGTGGAGAGATCGTCGGCGCTCGCGCCTTCGCCTGCAAAGGCCTGCACCGCGCGCACGATCGACATGCCGCGCTCGATCCGCCGTCCCATATCCTGGAACCGCCAAGCATCGGTGCGCGCCATATGTTCCGCCGACAGCCCGGCAAGCGCCGCATAGCGCCGCTGGAGCGTCCCCGCCCTGTCGAGCAGGCTGCCCTTGGCCGGGAACGGCGCATCGAGCAGTCGGATGACGTCTGCCGACAACCGGTCGCGCGATCCGCTGCCGATCTGCTGCGCGCTGCGGTTGATCGACCGCACGCTCTGCCAGCCTTCCTCCGCCTCCAGCGCATGACGGGCGAACCCGGTCAACTCGGCACGCCGCATCGTCGCGGGCGCAGGCGCGGCACCCTTGGCGGCGATCAGGTCGACCAGCCCTTTGAGTGTCGCCTGAGGCAGCGCCGCGCCGGTATCGGCACTGATCGAATGGCCGAGCAACACCCGAATCGCCCCCAGCAGTGCCTGTCCGCGCTCCAGATAACGCCCCAGCCAGAAGAGGTTGTCCGCCGCGCGGCTGGGCAGCGTCCCCGGATTGCGGCGCAGGTGCACCGAATCGACCGGTGGCAGCAACGACACTGCATCGACCGGCTCCGGTCCGTGGATGCAGACGTCCGCCGACCAGGTGCCCTCCCCCATCACCGCCGCGCGCGGATCGGGATGCTCACCGATCCGGGCAAAGCCGCCGGGTAGCACTACCCAATTCCCCTGCGCGTCGCGCGCCGCGAACACGCGCAGGGTAAAGGGGCGCGCCTCGATGCCGTTGCCCGTCGCGACCGGCATGGTCGATAGCCGCACGACTTCCTGCCCGACATAATCCTGCGGCCTGCGGTCGAGATCGGCGAGCAGGCGCGCGCGGGCCTCCCCATCCAGTTCGGCACCCAATGTCGGTCCGCCCGCCAGCCCCAGCACCGATTGGCCGAAGGCAGGCGCGATCAGCATATTGTCGATCTCACCGCGCACCTCGGCGCATTCACGCAGCTGGCCGCACCACCAGGTCGCGATGTTGGGGATGCGCAGGGCTTCGCCCGTCAGTCGCAGCGACAGCGATGGCAGGAACGCGCCGAACGCTGGCGATTCCATTACGCCTGCGCCCGGCGCATTCGACACCACGACATTGCCCGCCGCCATCGCATCGACCAGCCCGGCAACGCCGATCTGCGAGTGCGAATCGAACGCCAGTGGATCGAGCAGGCGTGGATCGAGCCGCCGCCACAGCGCATCGATCCGCTTCATCCCCGCAATCGTCCGCACATAAACCTGATCGTCGCGCACCGCGAGGTCCGCGCCCTCGACCAGCAGAAATCCCAGATAGCGCGCGAGATGCGCCTGTTCGGGATAGCTGGGGTTGAACCGCCCCGGCGTCAGCAGGCCGATGCGCGGCTCGGCGCGCCTGCATGCCGCCGCCAGCCCGTCGCGCATCCGCGCGAAAAAGGGCGCGTGGCGTTCGATGTTCAGCCGCGCCTGCAATCCGCCCAATGTCCGCGCCATCGCCAGCCGGTTTTCGAGCGCATAGCCCGCCCCCGTCGGCGCGCGCAGATGATCGGCGAGCACCCGCCAGCCTCCCTCGGGACCGCGACACAGATCGGCGGCGAAGAAATGGAGGTGCCTGCCGCCGGGCGGCTCCATCCCGACCATCGGGCGCATGAAGAACGGGCTGCCGGTCACCAAAGCCGCCGGAATCTGGCCACTCGCAACCAGTCGACCGGGACCGTAAATGTCGGCGATCACGCTTTCCATCAACTCGGCGCGCTGGGCGATGCCGCGCTCGATCCCGGCCCATTCGCGCTTGTCGATCAGGAGCGGGATCGGCGACAGCGGCCAGGGGCGCTCGTCGCTTTCGCCGGGGATGCGGAACCCCGTGCCGATATCCTCGGCCTGGCGCTGGGCGCGTTCGGTGACCTGCCCGATCGCTTCGCCGGCAACGCTCGCCGCTTCCTCGAACGCGACCCGCCACGCCTGGCGCGCGTTCCCGCTCGCCCCGCACAGCATGTCCGACGCGATCGTCTGCCCGCAATAATCGGCGATCCAGCGATCGGCGATCGTCGCGGCGTCGAACAGGTCGGCGGACGGAGCAGGAAATGCAGAACCGTTCATCGCGGCGGACGCAACCACAAAGCCTGCCGCGGCGCAACACGCATTGTCCCCCACCCCGTCATTCCCGCGCAGGCGGGAATCCATCTCCTACCGGATCGGTTCAGCGCACCGGTCGTGATCTGGCACACTCAGGAGATGGACCCCGCCTGCGCGGGGGGGACGGATCAGGGTTACTCGACACACCCCGCCGCCGGGCGTATCGCCCCATCCATGCGCGACACCATCCTGCCCCTGTTCGACGACTGGTACGCTCGGGCACAGGCGAGCGAGCCCAACGACCCCAACGCCATCGCGCTGGCGACGGTCGATGCTGACGGCCAGCCCGCCGTGCGCATGGTGCTGCTCAAAGGCCACGACGAACGCGGCTTCGTCTTCTACACCAATCGCGAGAGCCGAAAGGCCGATGCGCTTGCCGCCCATCCGGTCGCGGCGCTGCTGTTCCACTGGAAATCTTTGCGCCGCCAGATCCGCATCGAAGGGCGCGTCGAACCCGTCAGCGATGCCGAATCGGATGCCTATTTCGCCAGCCGCAGCCGCGATTCGCAACTCGGCGCCTGGGCCTCCGATCAATCGCGCCCACTCGACAAGCGCGAGACGTTCGAAGCGCGGTTCGAGGAAATGAAAGCGCGGTTCGATGGCGGCGACGTGCCCCGCCCGCCGCATTGGGGCGGCTACCGCGTGATCCCGGCAAAAATCGAATTCTGGCAGGACCGCGCCCACCGCCTCCACGAACGCCGCCTGTTCGTCCGCGACGGTGACGACTGGCGCGAGACGTTGCTGTACCCATGATCCCGCTCGCCAAGCGCGCCGCCATCGCCAGCGTCACCGCCGCGATCTCGCTCGGCCTCGCCAAGGCGTGGGCGGTGTGGATGACCGGATCGGTCGCGGTGCTCGCCAGCCTGGCCGACAGCCTGCTCGATCTGGTCGCGTCGCTCGTCACCCTGTTCGCCGTCCACCTCGCCGCACAGCCCGCCGACCATGACCACCGCTTCGGCCACGGCAAGGCGGAGGCGCTGGCCGCTTTGTTCCAGGTCGCGCTGATCGCGGTGTCGGCATTCTTCATCTTCGGCCAAGCGGTATCGCGCTTTTCCGACGGCGCGCAGCCGAGCGAAGGCGCGATCGGCATCGGCGTGTCGGTGTTCGCGATTGCCGTGACGCTGGCGCTCACCAGCTATCAGAAGCACATCATCGCCCGAACCCGCTCGGTCGCGATCGGCGCGGACCGGGTGCATTATCAAAGCGACCTGCTGCTCAATTCCGCCGTCATCGCGGCGCTGATCCTCGACCAGTATCTGGGGCTGGCGGGCGCCGATCCGCTGTTCGGCATCGCCATCGGACTGTGGCTGCTGTTCGGCGCATGGCGCGCGGCAGAAGAGGCAATCAACCAATTGATGGACAAGGAATGGCCCGAGGAAAAGCGCCTGCGCTTCGTCGAGGTTGCCGCGCGCCATCCCGAAATCCGCCACCTGCACGACCTGCGCACCCGCACCAGCGGCGACAGGGATTTCGTTCAGTTCCACATGTGGATGGACCCCGACCTGACCGTCGCCCAGGCGCACGAGGTGGTCGAACGGATCGAAGCGAGCTTCGCCCGCGAATTTCCCGATTGCGAGGTGTTCATCCATATCGACCCCGAAGGACGGGTGGACGAACCCGACAACCCGATGGTCGAGGCGGATGAACTCGCGAAATTGCGGGGGCGGATACAGTGAGGGGCAAATAGCTGTGCCCCATACCCCTCCCCGTTCGCATTGAGCTTGTCGACATGCTGTCCTTTCTTCGTGCCAAGAAGGACAGTGCTTCGACAGGCTCAGCACGAACGGGCTAGAGAAGCATTGGTTTTGACTATCCGTGCAGGAAGGCCCGCATGACCCACATCCCTTTCGCCCAGATCGACGCCTTCGCTACCCGCCCCTTCACCGGCAATCCGGCGGCGGTGATGCCGCTCGACGCCTGGCTCGACGACGCCGTGCTCCAGGCCATTGCCGAGGAAAACAATCTCAGCGAAACCGCGTTCATCGTCGCGGACGAGAGCGGCGCGGCGGATTACGAATTGCGCTGGTTTACCCCCGAGACCGAAGTCGCCTTGTGCGGCCATGCGACGCTTGCCAGCGGGCATTATATCTTGTCGCGAGAACCGGCGCGCGACCGCGTTACGTTTCGAACCCGCAAGGCCGGTGTGCTATCGGTCAGCCGCGATGGCGCCGTTTATGCGATGGCGCTCCCCGCCTATCCACCGCAGCCTGTGGACGTGCCGGGCTTGCACGACGCGTTGGGGATCACAGGCGGCGAAACGCTCCACCATCCAAACGGCTACAACCTGACGGTGCTCAACAGCGCCGACGCCGTGCTGGCGATAACTCCGGACTTTCGCGCACTGGCCGCGATCGGCCACACGCTCAACATCGTCACCGCGCGGGGTGAGGACACCGACATCATCAGCCGCGTCTTCGCGCCCGCCGCGGGAATCGACGAAGACCCGGTCACCGGATCGGCGCACAGCGTCCTCACCCCCTTCTGGGCCGAACGGCTCGGCCGCCCGCGTTTTACCGCATTTCAGGCCAGCGCGCGCGGCGGCCATATCGACTGCGAACTGACGGAGGATGGGGTGCTCTTGCGCGGGCGCGCCGTGACGGTGATCGAGGGCAGCTTCCTGCTCTGACCGGTCAAGCAGCTTCCAGCGCCGCGCTCTCCGTCTCCGCGATCCAGCCGCCGCCCAGCACGCGTTTGCCCGCATAGAGCACCGCCGCCTGTCCCGGCGCGACGCCATATTCGGGCGCGTCG
>Ga0172374_1000140_pt1 | contig 60915 bp, 66 predicted proteins | sample LakKiv3m_FD_114536 | JGI IMG/M metagenome (GOLD analysis project Ga0172374, IMG submission 114536) | Freshwater microbial communities from Kabuno Bay, South-Kivu, Congo - kab_092012_10.3m | ecosystem: Environmental > Aquatic > Freshwater > Lake | place: Democratic Republic of the Congo... | reverse complement strand
GGTGACCTTGGTCGCTCCGCCGGACAGTGCGTCGTCGAGCGTCAGGAGCCCGGAGGGCGGCGCCTGCGGATCGAGCAGGGGGACGACGGCGAGATTGCGAAAAGCCTGGGCTTTCCCAAGCGACAGGCGAGTGGAAATCTCGGCAAGTTCGGCAACGGACATGGTCTTGGCTCCCTGGACTGCGACCCACGGCGATATGGACCCCCGGGATGTCACATCCGGACATCCTCCCCTATGATGCCCCCTGCCCCGCCGGAGCCGTCATGCGCTACGAAGTCACCGACCGTGTCCTGCAACTCGCGCTCGCCATGCAGGGCTCGCGACTCGGCCTCAGCCTGTCCGACATCGAGCGCGACTTCGAGGTCAGCCGGCGCACCGCACAGCGCATGCGTGACGCCGTCCTTCGCAACTACCCTCAAGCCGAACAATTGCTCGACGACGAACGCCGTCCGCGCTGGCGCATCGCCACCTCGGGCGTCGTGACCCCGGGGGCGCTGACGGCCGAGGACATTGTCGACCTCGAGGCGACGGTGAAGCTGCTGCGCCAGCGCAACCTGCGCGCCCGCGCCGCCGCCCTCGAGAAGGTGGCCCGCAAGCTCAAGGCAACACTGCCGGCGTCCGACCAACGACGCCTCGAACCCGATATCGAGGCGCTGCTCGAAGCCGAGGGATTAGCCATGCGGCCGGGGCCGCGCCCGATAATCCGAAGCGAGGTGATCGACCTGATCCGGCATGCCATCAAGCAGAGCCGCGAAATCTACGTCGCCTACCGCAGCCGCCAGACTAGGCGTTCATCCGGTCGGCGGCTGCTTCCCTATGGGTTCCTGCTCGGCAAGCAGCACTATCTGGTCGGCATGTCGCCAGACCGCCATCCCGGCGAGGCGCGGCTGTTCGCGCTGGCGAAGATCCAGCGGATCGACGTCCTCGACCGGACTTTCGTTCGCGACCCGGCATTTTCGCTGCAGAAGTTCGCCGAGCGGTCGTTTGGCGTCTTCCAGGAAACGCCACGCGACATCGTCTGGCGATTTCGCCCCGAAGTTGCCGATGGCGTAGCGGAATATGTCTTCCATCCGGGCCAGTCGCTCGAGCGGCAGCGCGATGGCTCGACGATCGTGCGCTTCCATGCCGGCGGCCTGATGGAGATGTGCTGGCACCTCTATACCTGGGGTGCCAATGTCGAGGTGCTGCAGCCGCCCGAATTGCGGGACCTGATGGGCAAGGCGCTGAGACACCGGAATTTCAGCGACTAGCCGGTTTGCCGGCCAGGCAGAGTCGTGAGCGGTTCCATCCGGTCGGAAGCGCACCGCTTACGCAGCGTCGTTCACATCAGGCACTCGGTCTGACCGCGCTTTGCAAGCGGCCGCCGACCTCCTGCGACGCAATGCACCACTGACAGCAACGTGCAGGCGCCCAGTCGGCTCCGGATACATCCACGGCCGCAACTCCAAGTGTCGCAGTATCGTGTCCAGCGACGGTATCGATCCGTAGCGTGCGAGAAGCAGTGTCTCGCCGACCTCGCGTACCGCCACGAAGCGGTTTCGGCCGGTCTGGATTGCCGCACCGAACACCCGCTCCGACAGGAACAGTCCGAAGCTGTTCTGCAGCAGAAGCCCCGCGCGCGCATCGCCAGTTTGACGCTCGGGCTGGTCGAACCAGTCAACCACCGACCGAAACAACTCTTCTGTCCCTCCCCACTTTTCAACGCAGGCCGCTACTGGATCATCGACAAAGCCCGCCTTGCCAAGCCATCCAAATCCCCGAAGCGGCCTGGCAGGCAAGCGCAGGTGCGCCGCCCATTCGGCGATCGTCGGCACCCGGCCAAGGTCTTCCTCGATATGTTGAACGGCGAGCATCTCGACCGTCGCGTCTCCCGGAAGCCGCAAGCCGCCGTCCCTTTCGAATGCACGTGCGACAATCGATACGCCCAAATCGGAATGGAGCACCGCTCGATGCCGAACCGTGGGATGCGCTGCCTTCGACGAATCGATGAAGTCGTGGATTGGCAGGCTGCATTGCCAGTCTCCGCCGAAGAGGCGCGCCGAAATCCTGGCGTGCAGGAAGGGCTTCATGTCAGACGTCCTCCAGGGCCGGCGGAATATAGAGATCGACGTTCCACGAGAGCGCCTCGGCTTCCGCGCCCCAGGCCAGGAACCGCTGTCTCTGGTCCGCCGCTGCCTCTTCGGTGAGAAGGTCATCGTCGCCGTCGAAGACGACAATCCGATCGCTGAGTCGTCGCCAGCCGGCCACGATCAGGCGCAGACGGGCGACCCATTCGACGAATTTTCCGGCCGCGTCGCCCTGCCCTTTCCATCTAGTGGGATCAATTCGGAACGTCCCGACAGTCCAGTCCGGCACGCGGTTGTACCCCCCGCCTCTTTCGCCGTCGCCATCGTTGTATTCCCATTCCTGGCCGGGTCCGGCAAAAAGTCGGCCGCCGAACTGCCAGCGCAGGCACCACAATGCGGCAACGAGTCGGTCCGTCGGCGGCGCACCGATGTCCAGCGACATACCGTCCGCCTTACCTTGGTCGAACATTGCAGCCCTAAAGTTCGCGAAATCCTCCGATGCGTGGCGCAATCGATCGCACGAGATTTCGTCGAGCGTCTGTTCATTTTCTCCGCCGTGAAACCAGTCCACTTCGTGTCTGCAGGCCGGTGGAAGTCCATCCCATTGGAGCGAGCCGACACCGACACCCTGCAGGCCGGGATCGCACGAGACGGCCGATCCCAGAAGCGCCTCGAATTCGGCCACGACGCCCGGCTCCCATTTGGTCTCGGTGCCGTCAATTCCGAGGCCATTGCCAGAAAGCCCAAGGAAGGGGCCGCCGGCGTCGTCCAAGCGTTGCAGGCGGGGGTTCACGACGTCCACGAAATGAATGAACAATCGCTCGTCGAGTTCCTTCGGCCGATCCGCGGCCTTGATGCGGCGCGAACGGGCTATCCGTCGCTCCTCTTTGGCAAGGTTCAGGGCGTGAGGCACCATCTCAACGGAGTTCCCGTAGTCGAGGACGTGGCAGCGGCCATCCTCGACGAACACGACATGGACGAGCCGCTCCTCTCGATCTTTCTCCGCCGTCCACGCGCCATTGAAACAGACCACTCGATGAATGAGACCAGTCGCGCCGGGAACACGGGATAGGGCACAAGCGTGCGCCTCCTCGGTCACCGGACGCAGGCGCCGGAGGTCGCCGGCCAGCCGGATCTTCTTATTGGCGAGGCTTTCACGCATGCGCGCCAACTCCTGCAGCAGCAGTCGACAAGCCCGACGCATGCCGCGAGCCCGCTATTTCACCACCGGATAGAAAGGCTTACCCCAGTTGCGGTCGGGATTGTCCATCATGATGTCTACGAATACAGGCAGCAGCCAACCCAGCACGGCCGCGCCGTCGCGCACCTGATTGCGATTCACCGAACTGTTCCATGTAGCCCCGCCATGCAGCAGCTGGTTCCGCAGGACATAGAGCCGGTCGAAAACGACAGCAAGTACTTTGGCGGTATTCTGTGTTCGCATGGCGTGACGCAGTGCACTCCGGCTCTTTTCCAGCCGCATTGCCCAGTCTTCGTATCCAGGGATTCCATTGTGGGAATGCCAGAACGGCGCGAAGACGTATTTGTTGTCAAGCAGCAGCCGGATTTCGGACGGAAACCGCTGCCACACCGCGTCGAAAATGCGCTGCGATTTGTCGAGCGCCACAAGAATGTCGAAGAAGGCCTTGAAGAGGTCGCGCTCCCCGATCTTCTGGATCTCGATATTGCTGGCATAGGCGGAGTTGAAACTGATCCAGAGCAGGATAAAGCGCGCATCGAGGTCGTCGCGCTCGGCCTCGGCGCGGGCAAACCAACTGATCGACCGATGCACCCGCAGCGTCAGCGCCTCGGAGAAGCCGTCGCGGACCCTGCGCTGCTTGGTCTTGAGCGCCGCCGCCGAGGGCGGATGTGAAGTCATGACTGTCTCTGTCAGAATCGAACCGTTCGGGGCGCCATCATGACACCTGCAATCTACCCAAACCATCTCAAGCCGTGGCTTACCGCCCTCTTGGGGTCGCAGGCGCGCCAATTTTCGATTACGCGAACTCTGAGCCGATGTGTTCGCGGATTGCACCGGGACGTCCGAAAGTGTCACCCTCGCGTCCTATAAAGAGAGGCCAACCGTTCGGAGATCCAGGATGCCTGCCGCAACTGGTGCGACCCCCGACACACCCCTCGCCATGAGCGAGATCGCCGATCGATTGCTGCCGGGATCGTGGGCCCTCGAACTCCTCCATCTGGGCATCCGTCTCCATGAGGTGGCTATTGCCGTGAGAAGCGCGTCGCAGCCCGACTACGACCGGCGTCGTCCGCTCGAGATCGTGGCGGAGCTGCGCGAGTCCCTCAACCGGATGCTGGCCAAGATCGAACCGTCCGGGCGCAATCGCGAACTGGTCCTGGCCTACTGGGAGCGCGGCGTGCGCGACGATTTGCGCCCCACCCTCGAGACGAACCTCGGCCGGCACGTTGCGGGCGACGAGAATGGCCGGAATATTCTGCTCTCTGTCCTGAAATTGTACCTTCCCGATCCGAATTACCGCACGGGCGAAAGCATGTCGCTCTATGGCGCGCCCGCCCTGCTTCTCCGGGTAGCCGAGCTGGCCGGGATCGATCCTCATGCTCTCTTCGGCCAGGGACTCCGCGAACTTGTCGATGAGTTGTGATGTGCCTCCTTCCGGCACGCTACAGCGGGATTGGTTCGAGCGCCTGACCGGCTTCCGCGAGCGTGGCTACGACGAGACGCGCCTGCAACTGCGGGTCGAGGGCGATTGCCTGCGGTCCCTGGTCAACGACCGGAGCTTCGTGATCGGCAACCTCGACCTGATCTCGCTTGCCGAGCTTCGCGAGCAGGCGCGAGCCTGTCAGCGCCCCGGCCGGCTTCGCTTCACAAAGATTCTGGGCGATGCCCGGCTGCTGCACCGCGAGCCGGAGTTTGACGGCGCGCTGTTCCAAGTGGCTTCGCAATTTAACCTGCTGGAGATGGTCGCCCCTCACATAACACCGGAACACGGCGTGGCGGGCTACGAGAACGATCCGACCCAGGGCCCGGCCTGCGCGATCGCGGCTGGCGCCGCCACGATCTATCGCAACTATTTCGTTCCGGTGGGCGGGGCCTTCGGGCAGACCGCCGAACGGCAGCTCGACGGCCTGGCCGATGTCGGCGCCAGGCTCAGCGAGCAAACGGGCCTTGCTGTCAGCCGCATCTGGACCATGAGAAACGGCTATGCACTCTGCACGGCCGAGGGTCTGCGGGCCATCTCGGCCTGGCTCGCTTCTGCCGACGAGGCGGCGCGCGACGATCTGCGGTCGCGCCTGCGCATCGGCGTGCACCGGGATGTCGAGGTCACCGACGGCTATCCACCGGCACTGCAACTCGTCTCCCAGGCGTTCTGCTCGGCGCTGCCCGTGGCCTATTCCGGCTTGCCGGCCGAACACTGGCAGCCGTTCGCCGAACTCGTGCTCGAGGCGGCCTACGAGGCGACGCTATACGCTGCGGTGATGAACGCCTGCCGTCGCGACTCGAACATCGTGCTGCTGACGCGCCTGGGTGGCGGCGCCTTCGGCAACGATCCGCGCTGGATCGAGCGGGCGTTGCAGCGTGCCCTGAATCTCGCCGCCGGTTGGAATCTCGATGTTCGCCTGGTTGGCTTCAGGCCAGACGAGGATTGAAATTCCCGATCGGATCGGCTATAGTGTTTTCGTCATCGAGAGTTGGGCCGACGCCCACACCAACCTGCCGACCGGGCAAGGTGGTTCGCGAAAGCGGATGTGGCTCCCAGGAGCAACGAAGCGGCGAGCGTCGGCCCTCCAGAAATGGAGGGTCTTTTGTTTTTGGGGACGCACCTTACGGCCTTCGAAGGGTCGGTCATTCCTCGCGCGACGATCGAGGCCTATCTGGCGACCGAGTATCGCGTCGGCGGGAACCTGCGTTTCACCCTGTTGATCGGCCAGCGCCATCATGGCCTCGACGCCCTGCTGGCCGGACAAAAAGCAGGCAGCGCAGCGGTCCTCACGGCGTGGAACCCCTACAGCAAGCCGTGCACGAACGCCGACAACGAGCGCGCCCAGGGCAAGCTGGTCGAGGAACTAGGCTGCCGCGGCCTGGACCATTTTTCCGGCCATGGAGCCGATCCCACCGGCAAATGGCCAGCCGAAGACAGCCGCCTGGTTCTCGGCATCGATCTCGCCGTAGCCGCCGAACTGGGGAGCCGGTTTCGCCAGAACGGCATCGTCTGGGCGGCGGGTGACGCGTTGCCAATGCTCGTGCTTTTGCGCTGATCGGAATGGTTTGGCCCACCCACGGGCTGGGGACTTTTGAATCCAGCTTGCCGCCCCCGGCATTTCGCCACAGCGGCTAAAGAGGAGAACGACAATGACCTACGATAGCCACAACGACTTCGACGCCAATCTTCGGATCGCCACCGCAGACGAGGAACGCCCTCTCACCATTCGGGAGAAGCGAGCCGCGTGGCAGCGGCGCATCGAGGATGTCGCCGATCAGGTGCTCGAGGCATACGGCCGGTGGGACGGCTGGCCAGCTCGCGGCGAGGCCGTCGCCCATCTGCATCCTGCGATCGTCCCCTGGTCCCCGGGCGCGGGGCGCGCCCTGGTGACGCGGGCCGCGCAAATGCAGGAGGCCCCGGCCGAGGCGCTTGCCCTGGTCGAGGCGGCCAGCCAACTCGATCCGGCCGCAACGCTCGAAGGGCTGTACGGACTGAAGGCTGGGCTCTACGTGCGCCAAGGTCGCAACCGGTTCGTGTTCGCCGAACGGCTCTACGGACTGGGTTGCGAACTGGCGGCGTGCACGGCGATTGACGAGGCAACGCAGGCCTATCAAGCAGCGGCGCGCCTCGATCCGGACTTCCTGTGGCCCGACAACAACTTGGCCTGGCTGCTGGCGACGAGTCCTGCGGTGTCGCCACAAGTGGCACCGACCGCGCTGCCCTGGGCGCTGCGCACCTGCGCCGCCGCCGGCTGGAACTACTGGGCATTCCTCGGAACGCTTGCCGCTGCCTACGCCGCGGCTGGGGATTTCGAGCGTGCCGCCGCCTGGCAGCAAGTGACCGTGCGGCTCGCGCCGGCCGGGCATCGCGCCGATGCCGAAACGTCCCTGCAGAGCTTCGAGGCTAACTTTGTCCTGCGCGATCCGGGCTTCACGGTTGCGGCGGGCCAGCCGACCAGGCAGGAAGCGCCATCGGAGACAAGAATGGCCGGGTTGCGCGGGGCGCTGCGTTGCCTGATCGACCTTCCCACGGCGGCGATGCAGTGACGGTTCGCTGACGGCGGCGGCAGAAAATCCTGCCGGTTCAAACCAGGGCCGGAGCAGTTTCGCTCCGGCCCGCTGCTGACCGCAGCCGGGACGTGTCCGCCTCTGACACCCTCAGCGGCTACATTGGGCCTCACATCGCGAGCGCGTGAACTCATGGATATTGTACTGGGCGGCGCGCTTGCCGCCTTTCTCGTCGTGTTGTGCGTGGGCCTTGGCTTGTCGGTGCGCAGCGTGGTGGAAGACGTCTTGGAGGCAGACCGACGCCGCCGGGATCGAGACCGGGACAACAGGCAATCTTGAGGGGAGACAGAACGACATGGCCGATTTCGCCACTTATGCCGCGCTGGGACTGGGCCTGCTCGCGCTCGCCGTCGCCCTTCTTGGCATCCTCCGGCCCCGAGAGAGCGTTGCCGCCGGTGTGCTCACCCGCGAGCAGGCCATCGAATTGTTCCGCGACGAGCACGACCGCCTGCGCGGCGCGTTCGACGAGGAGTTTCGCGGCCTGCGGGCCGAGGTCGGGCTGGGCCTCGAGGCCGGCATCGGCCGCGTCGAGAGCCAAGTCCGTGCCATCGGCGAGAAAATCGACGGCGAAATGCGGAAGCAGGCGACCGAAGCGGGCGAGAACCGCGACAAGCTGCGCATCGCGATCGAGGAGCGGCTCGACAAAGCGGCCAAGACGCAGGCCGACACGGCGGCCGAGGCCCATGCCGGACTGCTCAAGGGCATCGAAGCCCACGGCACGGCGGCGGCCACTCTGCTGGGCCAAATCGGCGAACAGCAGAAAGAGCGACTCGACGCCGTAAATCTCGGCCTCAAGGTACTGACGACGGAGCAGGGCACGAAGCTCGACGCCATTCGCGTCACGGTCGAGGGCCGGCTCGACACCTTGCGCGAGGACAACGCCAAGAAGCTCGAGGAGATGCGTCAGACGGTCGACGAGAAGCTCAAGACGACGCTCGAGACCCGGCTCGGCGAATCCTTCAACCGCGTCGTCGAGCAGCTCGAGCGCGTCCACACCGGGATCGGCGAGATGAAGTCGCTTGCGACTGGCGTCGGCGACCTGAAGAAGGTGCTGTCGAACGTCTCGGTACGCGGCGCCCTGGGTGAGATCCAGCTCGCCATGCTGCTGGAGCAGTTCCTGTCGCCCGAGCAGGTGATCGAGAACGCCGTGGTTCGCGAGGGCTCGCAGGAGCGTGTCGAGTTCGCCATCCGCCTGCCTGGCCGCGACGGAGAGAACGAAGTTCTGCTGCCGATCGATGCCAAATTCCCGCAGGAGGACTATCAGCGCCTGATCGAGGCGTCCGAGCGTGGCGACGTCGAAGGCGTGCAACAGGCGGGCGACGCCCTGGTAACGCGCATCCGGCAGTTCGCCCGCACGATTCGCGAGAAATACATCGTGCCGCCGCGCACCACGGACTTCGCGGTGCTGTTCCTGCCGACAGAAGGGCTCTATGCCGAGGTGCTGCGCCGGCCGGGCCTGTTCGAGCAACTACAGCGCGAGCATCACGTGACGCTGGCCGGGCCGACGACGCTGACGGCCCTGCTCAATGCGCTGCAGATGGGCTTCCGGTCGGTCGCCATTGAGAAGCGGTCGAGCGAGGTGTGGCAGGTGCTGGGCGCGGTGCGCACGGAGTTCGGCAAATACAACGAGGTCGTCGACCGGCTCGGCAAGCAGCTCAACACTGCAGCCAATTCCGTCGAATCGCTGGGGCGCCGGACGCGCGCCATAACCCGCAAACTGAAGACGGTCGAGTCGCTGCCAGTGCCGGAGGCAGCGACGATGCTCGGGTTCGAAGCCAACGACGCACCGGACGACGAGGAGGAACAGGAGGAAGCCTGACCGCGTTATCGCGGGACGGTCGCCGCGGCGAGGGTTAGCGGACTTGCGAGCTTAGAGCTTCTGGCCGAGGAGGTTGATGGCAAGTTGCTCGTGCACTTGCGCTTCGAGATCCAGATTCCGAAGCAGGTTCCGGGCGCTGGCGGCTTCCCAGGACGCCGGATCGGCATCGACCTCCGCCCGGATCCTTCGACGTAGCACCACTTCGGCCTCTGAGCGTTCGTCGCTGTAGTAGCTGATTCATGAAGCGTCGACGTTGGAAATGACCACAATCGGCGGACGGTCGCTGAAGGCGTTGCGCATGGCGAACCAACAGGCGACATCACGCGAGGTTGACCAGGAGATGCCCTGGCTGGCCGTTCGCAGATCCACTCTAGCTGCGCCGCGGTAGATCCTGAGCCGACCTGAGAACGGCACGTGGGGACTTCCCGGCTCGAAACATTCGCCGGATGAACGCAAGATCCCCATACACCTCGTTCTGCAAGCAATCCCAATCGTGGCTCCAGACCGAGCTCAGTATCTCCCGGTATCCGGGGTTGGGGGTTCCCAGGTAGTAGGCCGCCAGCGCGACCATTCCCCGGTATTCGTTGGGCGCCGCTGTGGCGAGCCTGCTGGCCACATTAGGGTCCCCGCTGAACAGGGCATCGAGGTGCCGAAGCGCATATTGGGGCAGCTCATGTTGGAGTTTAGCGAGATACTTGTAGCCCATGTACCGAGAGGGCGCGCGCCGTGGCTCTCCCGATGAGGCTGGCGCCTTTGAGCCATCGACAGGTTTAGCAGCGGGTCCGTCGGCATCGTTACCAGCCGATGTAATCGCGCGCATAGTTCTTGGCTGCGTCCAGCCAGGTTGATCGATCCGGATCGATAACTGCGTGCACGGGCCGACCAACGATGATCTCATCTTCAAACCGATTGTTTTCGTAGTACAGCACGTCGCTCGCATCGACGGTCGCCGAGAGCACGAGCGGCTCACCCCATTTCTGTGCGTAATAGGCAAAGTAACAGGCGACATCCCGGTTCAGCGTCCATGACAACCCTCGGGATGCAGCGGCGGGGCTCAATCCATCGGTCCCCCGGTAGATGATGAGCTTGCCATCGAACTCGCGTTGGAACCGGGCGACTCTAAACATGCGACGTATGAAAGCGAGCCTACGCCCGACCGTTAGCTGAAACCGAAGCCAGTCCTCGGACCATCCAAAGCTAAGCAAATCTCGATAGGCGTCGTATGGGGTTCCACCCCAATAGGCGGCGAGAGCGACATGACTCATCCCCATGTCATTTCGCTGGCACAGGGTGACGGTGGCATCCATGTCGCCGGCAAGAGCTGAATCCAGCCCGGTGGGATCCGTCAGAAGTCGAGCCGCTTCATCCCGATACTCTTCGCTCGCTGCCTTCGAGAGCACCCGGCGACGCAGCCGGCTATGGTAGCTGATTGGTCGATTCTTGCGCTTCACAGACACCTCCAACGCGAGACCTGTCCAGCGCCGGCACATGGTGCCGGCGTGTCATCGCCATGTTGGTGTCGTGTCCCGGTTTCGCTCCGGCAGGTCCGCTCGAAGGCGTCCCACAACAAGGGTTTTGAAGGTTAGGCAGAACCGTGGCCGGAGCCGGCCATATCCTGTCAGACGTCAGCAAGAACCCAATCCGGCGGATATACGGACCTCAGTCCGCCGTCAAGTCGGTATGCCGCCGTTACAGTTGGGCTTCTGATGCGCGGCCCGCTCGGCGTCAGTTGCGGCTCGAACCTCAACTCTGAACCCAAATCGCCGGCGCACCGCACCTTGACACCACCGCTCGTCATCCGCCTCCAAACCAACTGTAGGTTCAACTTGAACCGTCGCCAGCTTCGCTAGTTGGTCTTTCATCGCCGCAAGACCGGCCGGTGACGTCGATTGAGCCGCGGTTTGAATCAGAGCATTGATCGCCTGGTCGAGTATCGGACTTACGTCAGGTGTCAGGCGTTCTTTCAGGGCGCGCAAGTCGTATGCGGCAGCCAAATGCTCCTTGCCCCGCATGAATGACTGGCCCCCGCCGTCCGCACTGAATTGAGCCATGAAAGCTTCTCGAGCGACTACAGGAAAGAGCGCAGCGGGAGCAATCTCGTGGTCATGCGGCACGTCATAGTAGATCACGTCGTCGGCTCGAATCTCTCGCTTCCCCTCCCGGGTAACTCTTTCGTAGTTCATAGCGCCCATCTCGTGAGAGTCTAAGAATCTGCAAATCATGTCCTCGACGTATTCTGTTCCATGTTTTTCGATCCACTCACGTAGCGCGGCTTCCGCCTTCTTCGTTGTGTACCGGCGCCTGGCGACAAGAGCCGGAACCAACGAACCAGCATCGACTTTGAGCGACCATCCAACGCGCAGCAAACGGCCCCCGTTCAGGTTTTCGGCGCCAATCCAGTCTTGTTCGCTCATGGGCTCAATTCCTTTCATGGTCGGTAGGGAGGGTGTCCAACCGGCCATCCGTTCGACAAAAGCGCACGAAATTTCCGTTCCTCTGATCAAGGAGGATCATCCGAGCCGGCTCCGCTGCCGGAAAGCACCCAAAGACCTCGCGGAGCCCGTTGATCAAGACGAGTTCGCCTTCGGCTGAAATTTCTGCGTCTGCTTCGTAAACAAACCCAGGGGCTTCGCGCTTGCTAATCGAAATCGCGTTGAAACAGATCTTGAGTTTATCGCCGCGATTTACCACGACGATGTTACCTTCCTGGCGTGAACTACCTTCGCACCCATCGATAACCTCGAACCACTCGTCACCGCTTCCGTCGCTCAGGAAGAACTCCCACTTCTCAGGGTCGATTGAGCTTCCTGATAGCAGGCTTGCGACGCTTGGCTCGTGCGCGTTTCCCGATAGACTCGCCTGCCATCGGATCGCCTTTGGGGCGTCCGTCGCTTGTTTGGGACTGCTAGTGGCTTCGGACACACGCAACTCATCCCCTTGAGCCAACGACATTTGCTGCTGCTTCAACTTCGCGCGTAGCACGGCGACGAAGGCGCGGACGTCAGCGCGAGGGATTACAGCCGGGGCATCGGACACTTGTGAGTCGCGGATGTGGCCCGCGTCGACTGGGTCCGTTTCCTCCTGAGCCGCCCAGAACTCGGAAATCAGCAGGAAAACACGCTCGCTCAAGTGATCATCAAGCCAGAGACGAAGCTCCTCTGCCGCATCTGGTTCGCAATAGCCGTGCTCTTCGACTAGGCGCGCCACGATGTTTCGCGTGTCCATGCTGAAGGACCAATCAAACTCGGCCCCGCTGCACTCTTCCGTCCCTTCGGTGGTCATCCAGCCCTCGTGCTCGGCCGACTGCACTATCTGCCGCTCTTGATCACGATCTGACATCAAAACCTTCCTTTCTTCCCGGTACATGTCTCGGGTTGCCAAAGGTTCAAGGCCTATTCTTCGCAACTGAGCGGTTTTCCGCGAACGTACTCACTCCGCTGGCTTCCAGGTTTGTACGATTTGTCCGCCGGAGGCGCGCGAGAAGGTTCTCGGTGATCTCCTTGGCTCGTGCGTTCCGAGCCTCGGGGTCTTGGAGGTCCAGGCTTAGTTTCGCCGAGGCCAGCAGCGCGTCGATCTGGGCGATCTGGTGCAGCAACATCTCTGACATCGACCGCAGGCCCTCAGCGATCTCGGCCAACTTTGTCGCGTCGATTGCCACCCTGCTCATGCGACGACCGCTTTCTCGTCTTTGCCGGCGACCTCAATCTCAAACATGTGAATTGTCCCCCCAGCTGGACTGGCGCCGAAGTCGATGCGGCGTTCTGGCAGGGGAAGCCAGTTGGTGTTCAGGTTGAGCACCTGGGCCAGCTTCGCCTCGATCTCGTTCAGCTTGTCCGCGATACCCTTCTGCCACTCAAGCAGGACGGCCATGGCTTCCACTGTCAGGCCGGTATCGATCCGGCTCGGGCCGAGCCGGAGAGGCTCGGCATCGGGAAGCGCCTCCACGTCGAGCCCATCATTCATTTGCTTGGCGCTGATTGGGTTCTCGACGTTTGACAGAACGATCAGCGCGCCGTTCTCCCACTGGGTTCCCCGGAACGACCGCACATACTCATCCAGCGTCGTGCCCCTGCGGCGGAACTCCTCGTTGAGAAGCCCCGCGAATACGCCGGCGCGGTGCCGGTTCCAGTCATCCCAGAACTCCTTGGATTTGGTCGTGCCCGCTTCCCGGAACCGAGCCGGGGCGACCTTGCTGCTGGGGTAGTAGGCCGTGCCGGTCGCCTCGATCTTGAACGGGCGAGGTCCCTTCGGCCCCTTCACCATGATCTCGATCCCCTGCTCCGCGCACATCTGATCGAACTCGATCAGGGCCGGGAGCATCGGGTCCATGCCCTTGCTCAGGGACTCTAACACCATGGCCGAGCACGGGCCGAACCGCTGCAACTCCGGCAACGCGAACCACGCCGTGATGAGCGCGCGGGGTTCCTCCACCTTGGACAATGCGACCGGAACTCTCCGGTCGGGCCGCTTCTGATACTTCTCAAGATTGTAGCGCATGGTCGATTCCTCAGACGAAAACGGGTCCGGTTCCCGACGCCGCCAAGCTGTGAGAACCGGACCCTGTACGCGCCGGGTTGTCCCGGCTGAGGAATCTGTCGATCTTCGATTGGCGGCGTCGATCACGAGTCTTTAGGGCCGCGCTCGATTGGTGACCCATACCGGGTAACTATCCCGGGATCGCTAGGGTTCAAGGGGGAGATCGATGGTCGATGCGGAGATAGGCCGGAGTGTCGTGGCGATCACTCGTGGGTCCGACCCGGGATCGACGCCGGTCGTGTGCAACAGGCCGGGTAGTACCAGTGATACCTACCGGTATCACCATATCTAAGCATAGACATACCCTCTCCCTTCGGGAGAAGAACCCTCCGAAGGAGGGAAGGTATGACTATGTATAAATCTTATGGTGATACCTTCGGTATGACTGAGCGGGCCACGTGTACAACACGCGATGGTCCCTCGATGGTCAGCATCGACACTCGGTAGGAACGCGCCCTTCTCCCATCGACACGGGGGCTGCGCCAGTTCCGATCGCCATTCTGAAGGTCGGGTGAATGCGAACATGCCCAGTGGCCGTTTGGGGGCACGATCCGAGAAATAAGTGTCGGTTCCGCCGAAATAGGATCGGATTATGAAAACTGCATGTGATTTCTAAGCGGCCGGATAGGGACTGACCCGAAGAGGAGCTTCCGGTCGTCACTGAAGTCCGCAGCCGAATCGGGAATGCGATTTGCTCGATCTCGGACGCTGGAGCAATTCCAGATGGACGCCGTCGTCCTTGCCGGAGCGATCCGAGCTCTACGCCTGGATTGCCCAGGCCAAGTCCTTCTTTTCACGAATTTGTTGCGCCCGGACAATGCCGGCTCGGTGCCGATGGGACCGGGCTCCGGCCGGGACGAAACCATCGGGTCCGGTGTCATCCGGCGGATCCCCGTGCGATTTTCGGAAGGGAATCGGAGCTCGGAGCGGACCCAGACGCGGAGACTGGGTCAGGACCTCCGAGAACCCTTCCCGGACTTGCCGGGCGTGAGAGCCTCGCGCGCAGAATGGCTAGCATTTCCTTCCTACTTAGCGTGGGTTGAGAGCCAGTTCTGCCAAGCCCTCGCCAGTCTTGGCATAGGGTCCTTCCCCCGTGACCTCATCAACAACGTCGAGCACAAGGTCGTGAATGAATTCGTCTGCGTATTCTCTTGTTCGCTCCACCCATTTTCGGCGGGCCACGCCGTAGGGCAGCTGCTCTTGTTTGGCGACGAACTCCAGTAGCCGACGAGATTCGATCCGAAGGGTGTATTTCCCCAAGTCCAGACCGTCGGACCCTTCTACCTCGATCCAATCGGCTTCGTTCGCCACACCCGACATCGACATCTCTTCTCCGGCCCTCAGGTTGGCTACCATTCGTTCGTTAATTTTCTCGAGTGCCTCCTCGGGCGTCTTCACGATAGTGGTCGATAGTGCTCCTTCGTGAATCAGATCATAGGCAGCATTTCTTTGTTCTTGGCTTTCGAACCCGTCGTATCGGAAGTCATTCTCGCTCACGACCTCAACCTGAAAGGCTTCGTAGATCGCCTCCTGGATGACGAACGGCAGAGGTGCTCCGCCGCCCCGACGTCCAATCATGCCGTACTTTTCGCTTCGCTCGCACCAGAGCGGCGCATCGCCGGCCACCAGCAAACGAAGATCTGGTGTCGTCCTCGGTGTAATCACTTCCTCGACCCCATAGGCGGCCAGACGGCCGTCAAAAAGCTGGTCGAAGTCGAGCCAGGTGAGCGCCTTGTAGTGCAGCATTAGATGTTCCCTTCAGTGAGAAAGACGTGAAACGGTGCCCCTCCGAGACCCTTCTCCCTGAAGGTGTTTCAATAAGTTCAGCGTTCAAGAGGAATGTGCGAACGCCGACCCGAACCCAGGAGTGTCTTATGGCCCGCGGCTAGCTCTGGACGACCCGGTGCTGTCGGCTGCTGATCGACGGGCTGCTCCAGCCGGAAATCTCCTCCAAATACGGCTCCGGAAAGCCAAATTGCCGGCCAGTTTTGAGAATTGGCTCGAGATAGTCCGGACTCGCCGATCCCAATTCGTGATTCCTGGCCGCATAAAACTCCGCGGCGATTCGCCGGCCGTTCGGCAGATGCGCGAGTGCACCGTAACGGTCGAACACCTGCGGGACTTCCAGGAACAAGTCGAGCGCGGCCATCTCGACCTCAGGCAGTCGCCAGATCACCCCATAGATGCGGTGCCCCCGCCTCGGCACGATGCTCGCCACTCCATCCGAGTTTACGATCCAGCGCCGGCTCTCGAAGTGGGCCACGGAAACGAATTCGGCCTCCGATCCGAGCTCGCGCAGCCTTTCCTCGGCCATGAAATCCGCGTGTGAAAAGAAATTGCGATAACCGGGCCGCGGAAATGCAAAGGTCGCCGAAGCCCTCATGAACGACTCGTTGGTCATGCACCACCTCCACTTATGGGGAGGCGCCGCTGCTTCTGATGTCGCTCTTCTGCGAAATAATGAATCAAGCCGCTCGCTCGACTTGAATCTTTCGTGCGAATTCGCCTGATCATCTCGAAAGGGCGACCACCCGAGGGTCTACCCCGGTAGATTCTTGGAGATGACGACATCGAAAGTGCCAGTCCAATCGTCGATGCCGGGTTCAGGCATCATCATCTCCAGCTACCGGCACGTGGATCACGTCGTCCAGATCATCGAGCTCACCGCGGCCGTCTCGATCCTGGGCCGCACCGACAAACTCGAATGGCCAACGTTCTCGATTAAGCCGGTGTTGCGCCTAGCATTCGACGATGCATCTACGAACACGAATTCGAGTGTCGCGGCCACACCGGATCATGTCCGGCAATTGATCGAGTTTTCGCGTGCTTGGAACGGGCTGGGAAATTTTCTCTTGCATTGTCGAGGTGGCGTATCGCGCTCGCCGGCGGCTGCCATGGTGGCCGCCGCGGCGATCGGGCGGACCGATCTGCTTCCGGTGATCGCGCGAGCCCGCGCCTATTTCAGCCCCAACCTCCACGTTCTGGAGATCGCGGACAGTATTTTGGGCGGTTCCACGCTGATGGATTGTGCGCGCGCTTTGCCGGCGACTGATCGAGAAGATCCTTGGGAGCCAATCCTAATTTCCACTACGTAACCGCCCAAAAAACCGTCACGCGAAGGACCGAGGTTCTAGATGTCCGATACCGACCGTACACGCGAACTGTCACGACTGCTTTCGACGCACAGGTCGGCGCTGTTCAGCGATAAACACTGGGAAAAGCTTCTCGCAAGCCCGAGTAAGATGCGGGTCGATCATGTTCTGTGGGTGTTCAACTCCGACGTCGGGGACATTAGTCCTCGGGCGTATTTCACCCATTCCGACACCGAAGTTCGCGACGCTATCTGCGAGTGGCTCGGACGTCCCTACGCTGAACTGCCCGACAGCAGCCCGATGAAGCGCGACCTGATGTGGACGTTCGCTGTGTGGTGGTGGGGCGTGGTGGGGGTGATCTTCGTACTGGGCTGCCTGGTGGCGCTAGTGCGGGCCATCCTCGGTCTGTGACACCTCAGATGGCGATGGAAGAGCGACCGAAAGCTCTTTCAGGGACGTAGCTTGCGGCGCGCTGACAGCGCCGGCACAACACTGTGTGGCTTCAGCGTTTCTTGCAGTGCTGATCCAGCGTCTGGGCGCCCGCGTCCTTTAGCACGGTCTTGAGCTTGGTATCGGAGCGGTAGCCCGGCGCGAAGCCCGGGCCGTAGTCCTGCCGCAGCGTACGCACGACCGTGTCGTTCCGCTTCTTGCGGATCTCGCCGTCGCCATCGCGCATCCGGCCATCAAGTCCCGTGGGGTAGTGCCTGGCCATGGTCGATTCTCCCTTGAGCTAAACGCCTGCTATGACTCGTTTCCGACTCTGAAGCGGTGCGGCTTGCCCGTATCCCGTGTCCATTCGATACGGCCTTTCTTGACCCAGAAATGACTGAAACAGCCACCCGTCTGCCAGACCGACGGCTTGATGGTGGGACGGCCCAGCCAGTCGACCTCGACACTCCAGTGAGGCCTCCGGTTCTTGGCGAGCGACAGCATGATCCGTTCGCCGCAGCCACAGGGGCAAACCATGTAAGCCCACTTCTGGTAGCCGGGGCCACCAACCACATAGAGTGTCTTCTCGGGCAGCGCCTCGAGGTCGGGATACTCCGGCGCCACCCGCGTCGCGAGTTGGACGGGCTCAATTACGCCGAACCGTTCCAGGGCCCAGCGCCCCAGTATGACGGCGGAGCGCTGGAGCTTGGCAAGGGCCCGCTTGAAATCGAGTACCGGCATCACGAGGCCCGGTCGAGAAAGGGCTTCACGTCGCCCTTACCCCAATAGGCGTCGCTGTCGCAGAGAGCGCATCCGGGGACCGGCTTGGCGCCGGGCTTCGCGTCCATCATGAGGTGAAACCGGCGAAGCTGGTTGGCGCGAAAGCCGTCCGGACCGCGAAAGCCGTTCAGCCTGTGCAGCAGCTCGTTGACGGCCATGGTGGCGAGCTCGGTGGTGAAGGTGACGACGACCGGGCTCGGGTTGCCTTCGCCGAACACGTAGGCCTCGGCTTTCCGCTTCTCGTAGAGGTCGGGAGCCGAGCGGCGCATCGCCTCCTCGGCTGCCCTGGCGCCGTCGGTGACGCCCCGGCACGAGAGGCAGGGCTTGCCCGGCGTGAGGACGGTGACGCGGCCGTCTAGAGCTTCCATAGCGGGCGGCTCGGTGTCGGTGACCCTGATCGCCAGGCCGAGATCGATGACGGGAATGAGGTAGAACAGCGCGAGGCGGCTAAGGAACAGCCTGCCCTCGTTGTCGTCGGTGCATCCGAAGATGATGTCGCAGGATTTCAGGAGGTCGTAGCACTCGGGATCGCCGACCCACGCCTCCCTATAGACGACGCGGGTGCCGAGGCCGAGTTCGGTGATCGCGCGGGCGACGACCTGCACTTTCGGTGCCATGGCGTCGGCGTCTGCCTGACGCCCGCCGTGCAGGCGGTTGAGGTTCGTCGCATCGACGATGTCGTTGTCGACGAGAGCTACATTGCCGACGCCGATGCGCGGCAGGAGCGTGGCGATGGCGCTACCGGTGCCACCGCAGCCGACGACGCCAACGCGCAGCGTCGACAGGTCCTGGTTGAGCGCCGTCCCGAACGCGAGCGCTTGGCGATGAAAGGCCTGCCGGGCGGAGGACAGGCCCCTGCCAGCGTAGTTCAGGACGAAGGAATCACCGATCGTGCGGATGAGCCGCATGGGCGCGTGGTACTTCTGGCTGAGCCAGACGCGGCCCGTCAGCGCCTTGTCGGGCGTGATGATGAAGGACAGCATCCGCGTGTCGGGGCCATTGCGGTTCTGCGCCAGTTGGACGAGCTCGGCCTCGTTGGCGTCGTCCTGGGGCGAGAAGGCGCGCTGGCCGCCGGGATGGCTGTGGATGATGGCGAGGACCTGGCCGTTGGCCGCTGCCTCCTTCAAGCAGCGGATGAACGACGCCGTCTGCCAGGAAACGAGATTCGGCGTCGACTCGAGCACCTGCTCGTCAGGCACTGGCACGATCTTGGCGGACAGGTATTTAGCGTGCGCCTGACGGTCCCAAGGGTCGACATTGATGCTGGCCTTGTTGAACAGGATATAGGCGGCGTGCTCGCAGCCGTCATCCTTGAGGAGCAGCTCTTGCAGCTTCTCGACATGCGCCGCCCGAAAGGTTGCGCTGTAGGTGGTCACGCCGCGACCTTGAGCGCGTGATCGATGCGCTTGAGCATCGACCAGATGCCGTCGACGCCGGGCCGCCATTCGCTGTTGTGGCGCGACCAGCGCTGCCAGTTCTGGCCGTTGAACGAAACTGACTGGTCAGCGGCGCGAGGGTAGACGTTGCGTCCGGCGATGCGCACCCACGGCATGAGGTGGAACATGTCAGGCGGGGCGTCGGGGTATCCCGGCGGCAGGATGACAAGAATGTCGGCGCTGGCGGCGTCGAAGTGGCCGGCCGGGAGCGGATACTGGCGGAAGATCACGCCGTGCTGGCCGCCGGAGATGACCTCCTCGTAGGCGATGCCCTTGCCGGCGAGGTAGTCGCGGTCGCGGGTAGGCAGGAACGGGTCCTGCCCCTCCGTCGACTTCTTCGGGCCCGTGATGAAAACGTTCTCCTTGGGCTCCTTCTTCAAGTGCACGTGCTGGTGGTCGCCGATCTCCTCATCGTCGCCCGGGCCGTGCACGACGCGCCAGACGCCGTACTCGGGCTTGGCCTGGACCAGCTCCTTGATCTCGTTGCCAGTGATGATCTCGCGCGGCCACGGGAAGGGCTTGTGATCGATGGTCAGGTGGTAGTCGGGGTGATGATGGTGATCGTGGTGATGATCGCCGTGCTGGTGCTGATGATCGTGCTTCTGCTCCATCGGAGCCTCCGTCTGTTAAACGCCGTCTCTAATGGCTTATCCGCTTAGATGCGGATTAGCTAATTGACGTAGTTTATCGTGGCGTTCAATCCGGAGTCAAGACCCTGTAAATTCAGGAAAAGAGCGAGCTGGAGGCCGCTTCCTGGCCGAGGATGTTCAGGACACTGAGGCGGACGCGGGCGGCGTCACGAGAGACGGCGAAGTTTTCCACAACGGCGTCGATCAGGAGCTGACCGTTGGGGCTCGTGGCGACGACGGCGCCGAAGATGTTCTGGTGGCGCTGGATGGCGCCGACGACCCGCTGGAGATGCGTCTTCGGCATCAGGATCGCGCCCGACGCGTAGCCCGCCTGCCATTCACGCCAGTCGACCTTCTTGGCCGAAATGATGGTGTCGCTCCGGCAGGCGATGGCGTTGGCGGTCGACTTACCCGCCCCGAATTTGGCCTGCCCGTCGAGCAAGCCGAAAAGATAGGTGTGCAGGTGGACGTGGCCGAATTCGTGGGCAATCGTGGTGCGCAGTCGGTTCTGGTGTTTATGGACGAGCGCCGAGATGAGCACCTTGGGCTTGCCCGAGCGTGCGAACACGGTCGCACCCTCGACGTTGGTGCCATAGCCGGCCAGATCGGCGTATTGGTCGAGGTCGGAAACGTGGGTCTCGACCAGGGTGGTGAGATCGTCGGTGGTGAGCGGAAACACGACTTCGCCGTGCTTCTTGCGCAGGAAGTCGGTGACGATCTTCTCAAAAATGCCGTCGAGCTCGCGCGGCTCATAGTGAGGACGCTCGCCGAAACCGTGCATGTTGTCGGGAACGAATCTCACCACGGGTTCTATCCCTTGAGGACTTTGCGGAACGCCATCATGGCTTCGTCTACCTTCTCGGGAGTTGAGCGCCGCACCAGCTTTTTGTCCTGCTCGGCAAGAACGCCGGACAGGTTGAAGAGCGCGTTCTCCGTAATCCCAAGAGCTTTGGCAAATTGGCGGATCATATGGTCGGACGATGGGCTACGGCGGTCGTGTTCGATGTCGTTGAGATACTGTGGTGTGATCGGCTGACCATCTTCCTTGACGATCTTGGCCGCCAATTCTTTCTGGCTCATCTCTTTGGCCTTGCGGCCCGACGCGATGGCGCCTCCGAATGACGACATATCCAATCCCATGTGGTTTCCCTATGCATCAACTGCCTATCAGCGGATTAGCGTATCCCAACGAATCCGTCAATGGATCTTTATACGGTTTCGCGTATTTTCATGGCATATACGCTTAGTCGTATATGGTCCGCTTATACGTGTATCCGCATATTGACAAATAATACGGATAAGCGTATATTTATAAATATGGACATTATCGCAAGAAATACCAAGCAATTAGGGGCAGCAATCCGGCGCTTCCGAAAAAGCCAGCACCTCACACAAAGCGCCCTGGCGCAACGCATGCACACCCGGCAGGCGACCGTCTCAACGCTCGAAAAGGGCGAGGCGGCCCTCGGCACGATCATCGATGCGCTCACGGCGCTCAATCTCGAGATGGTGATTCGCGAGCGGTCAAAGGCATCGCTCCGGGAATTTCTTGAGGACACGGCCTGATGGCGCGACGCCGAACACGCGTACCCCTTAACGTCTATCTGAATGGAAGGCAGATAGGGGAGCTCAACCGCGAGACAAGCGGCGCGATCGACTTTCACTATACGCCCGCGTGGCTCGAATGGGAGAACGCGATACCAGTGTCGCTGTCGCTCCCCTTACGCGAAGACCGCTACATCGGCGCTCCGGTCATTGCCGTCTTCGACAATCTGCTTCCCGACAACGATGACATCCGCCGCCGCGTAGCCGAACGATCACAAGCGGACGGGACAGACGCCTACAGCCTCCTATCCGCCATCGGCCGCGACTGCGTCGGCGCGTTGCAATTTGTGCCCGACGGCACTGCGCCCGATCCGGTTGGAACCATCAATGCAGAAAAAATGACGGACAAGGAGATCGTGGCGCAGCTTGCGGACTTGGCTCGTAATCCTCTCGGTATCGGACCAGACAAGGAGTTCCGCATCTCGTTGGCTGGCGCGCAAGAGAAGACCGCCCTCCTCTTCTGGCGCAACGCGTGGCAAAGACCGCACGGCACGACGCCGACCACGCATATCCTCAAGCCGCAAATCGGTAAGTTGCCGAACGGCATCGATCTTTCGCAAAGCGTCGAGAACGAGCATTTCTGCATGCGCCTCGTCGAGGCGTTCGGACTCACCGTCGCACAGACCGAGATAAAAAATTTCGGCGACGGGAATGTCCTCGTCGTCGAACGTTTCGACCGCCATTGGACGAAGGACAAGCGGCTCTTCCGCATCCCCCAGGAGGATTGCTGTCAAGCCCTTGGCGTTCCGCCGACACGCAAATACGAGTCCGAGCACGGCCCTGGCATTCGCACCATCATGGAGCTGCTCAAAGGGAGCGATACGCCGGAAAGCGACCAGCGCCGTTTCTTCAAAGCGCAAGTCGTGTTCTGGCTGGTGGCCGCAACGGATGGGCATGCCAAGAATTTCAGCCTTCAGCTCGCGCCAGGCGGGCGCTTCGTGCTGACTCCCCTTTACGACATCCTCTCGGCGCAGCCCGCATACGATGGAGGTCAAATCCAAAAAAAGCAGATGAAGCTCGCGATGGCGGTCGGAAAGAGCCGTCACTATACCGTCGATTCAGTTTCGCCCCGGCACTACCTACAAATGGCAGAGCTGTGCGGCTTCCCGGAAAAGACCGTGCGCGAGATTTTTGAAGAGCTCGTCGCGAACGCCGATCGTGCCATTACTGCAACTTTGGAAAAGATGCCTGGCAAGTTTCCGCAACGGCTTGTCGGTTCGATCACGGCTGGCGTGAAGTCGAGGTTGGCCGCGCTGGCCGATGCCTGCCGCCAGTCTCAGTCCGCCGAATAGGGCCCGGCCGACGAAGCGGGACGCGCCTCTCTATGTGAGCATCACATGAAGTTTCGGAAATCGTAGATGCTGTCCAGCATCGCCTTGTTCTGCTGAATAATCTTCGCGAAGGCGTGCGAGTAGCCTTCAACGTTCGTCCCCAAATCTCGCAGGGGCTCATTCTCCATGTGGGAGTTGCCTACTTCAGTAGTGAATGGCCCAGGCAGATGCGGGGCTCTGTCGTCTCACTGGGCTGCCTTCCACTTCGGAATCGCCACATCAAACTTCACGCGATCGAGCGCCTTCTTGAGCGCCTTGGTTGGAATTCGTCCATAGGAACGGCCAACGCTCGCAGAGTCGTGGCCGCTGATTTCATCGTGATAGTCTTCGGGAAGTTCGGCGCCGCGAGCGGCCGTCTTCCATGTGTGGCGGAAACTGTGGAAGTCGGTCCACCGCGCATCCAGCCCGATGCCGCGGCGATACCTGCCGAACCACTTCGAGAAGTCACCGGACCATCGGCCACGACTGTCCGGCTTGATCAGCGGGAACATTTTCGTGCCTTTGAGCGAACTAACGTACTTGAGAAAACCGAGTTCGATCGCGCGCTTGTGCAGAGGCACGGTCCGGATCGACTCTGATGTCTTCACTGACTTCGCCTCGCCATCCTCCTCAAACGACGGACTAATGCGGAGACATGGAATCCCCTCGCGCACGATCAGATCAGCCTTATCCAACTGACACAGTTCGCCGGCGCGGAATCCATGATATAGGGCCAGCACTGGAAGCCAGTATGCGGCCTCGCCGCCAGCCGCCCTGTACCGATTACCCTTAGCGTACACCGGAGACTTAAACAGCTTCCGGAGAGCGTCGCGATCCCACTCCTGCCGCTGGTTGACCTTGGCCCGCTTGGGCTTCTCCAGAACGATCTTGGTGAACGGGTTGGTCACCAGACGGTCGTTGCGATCCGCGAAGCTGAACAACGTCGTGACAGCGCCGAACGTCTTCTCCCTGGTCGCGTGAGCCAGGAGCTTGCCGTGGTAGCGCATGTCGATGACGTGCTGTTTCCACTTCCGAGCATGGTCGGTGGTGTACTCAGCCACGGGCAGATCACCGTTGAGTTCTACAAATAGATCCCGGGCGCGCTCGTACTCCGCGATGGTATTCGCGGTGGGCTGGCGCTCCTTCTTCCAGCTCTCGAACACCTCTTTCAGGCTCACGGCCGCCTTCTTCGGGCGGACCAAATTGGCCTCTTCCAGCAGGTTGCGGATTTGGAAATCGGGCTTGGTCGAGGCGATCAGAGTTGCGAGTTCCTGAGTGCGCGCGTCCGTGGCGATCTCGAACACGAGGGGCGATCCTGATCGGGCCGGCCGTCTCCGCGCTCGCTCAATGAGCGCTTCGAACTGCGCCATCACCGCATGAAAGCGAACCCGAGCGATTGCTTGGTCCGTCGTATCCAAGGTCTTCTGTAGACTCGTCTTGCCCACGATGCCGACGAGTTCCTTCGGCACGTCCTTGCGTGCCCACCACGTCGAACCGCGCAGGAACATTCCTTTGGGCTTCGCCATCTCCATCTCCGTTTCGTAGCACAATTTCGTAGCAACGAACGGTCGGAAAACCGCGAAATCCTTATGTTCTAGGACTCCTAAAGCGCAGTGGTGCCCCCGGTCGGACTCGAACCAACACTTCCGTGAGGAAACCTGATTTTGAGTCAGGCGCGTCTACCAATTCCGCCACGGGGGCACGCAGAGGTGCGCCGGGAATAAAGCCGATGGGCGGAACGGGGTCAACGCTTGCGAGCGGGCAAAGTGTCCGGTCATATGCGGCCCGTCATGCATCCCTACATCCACGCCCAGAAGACCCCGAACAAGCCCGCCTACGTCATGGCCGGCTCCGGCGAGACGGTGACCTATCGCCAGCTCGACGAGCAATCCAACCGCATCGCGCAGCTTTTCCGCTCGCTGGGCCTCAAGCCCCGCGACCACATCGCGATCTTCCTCGAGAACAATCCGCGCTTCTTCGAGATCTGCTGGGGCGCCCAGCGCTCCGGCCTGATCTACACCGCGATCAGCTCGCGGCTGACCGCGGCCGAGGTCGACTACATCGTCGCCGACTGCGGCGCCAGGCTGTTCGTCACCTCGAAATATCTCGCAGAGCGGGCCGCCGAGCTCGCACCTCTGATGAAAGGCGTGGCCAACCGCTACATGATCGACGGCACGATCCCAGGCTACCAATCGTGGGAGGCGACGGTCGCCGGGTTCCCGTCGACACCGATCGCCGACCAGACGGCCGGCAACGACATGCTCTATTCGTCGGGCACCACGGGCCAGCCCAAGGGCGTCATGCCGGTCGTCGAGCCGCAGCCGATCGACTACGACAACCCGCTGCTCGCCATCAGCCGCAAGCTCTACGGCATCGACGAGAACACAATCTATCTCTCGCCGGCGCCGCTCTATCACGCGGCTCCGCTGCGCTTCAACATGAGCGTCATGCGGCTCGGCGGCACGTCGATCGTCATGGAGAATTTCGACGCCGAGGAGTTCCTGAAGCTCGTCCCCAGGCACAAGGTCACGCACACCCAGGTCGTGCCGACCATGTTCGTGCGCTTCCTGAAGCTCCCCGAAGAGGTGCGCGCGAAGTACGACATGTCCTCGCTCAAATGCGTCATCCACGCCGCCGCGCCCTGCCCCATCCCGACCAAGGAGGCGATGATCAAGTGGTGGGGGCCGATCATCTGGGAATACTACGCCGGCACCGAGGGCAACGGCCTCACCATGTGCAACTCGACCGAATGGATGGCGCACAAGGGGACGGTCGGCCGCGCCGTCGTCGGCACGCTCAAGATCTGCGACGAGGAGGGCAACGAGCTTCCGGCCGGCGAGGCGGGGGCGGTCTATTTCGCCGACGGGCGGCCGTTCGAGTATCACAACGACCCGAAGAAAACGGCCGAATCGCGCCACCCCAAGGGATGGACATCGCTCGGCGACGTGGGCTACGTCGATGCCGACGGCTTCCTGCACCTCACCGACCGCAAGGCGTTCATGATCATCTCCGGTGGCGTGAACATCTACCCGCAGGAATGCGAGAACCTGCTGATCAACCATCCCAAGGTGATGGACTGCGCCGTGTTCGGCGTGCCCAACCCCGACTTCGGCGAGGAGGTGAAGGCCGTGGTCCAGCCGCGCGACATGGCGGACGCCGGACCGGCGCTCGCCGAGGAGCTGATCGCCTACTGCAAGCAGCACCTCTCGGCCATCAAGTGCCCGCGCAGCATCGACTTCGAGGCCGAGCTGCCGCGCCATCCCACGGGCAAGCTCTACAAGCGCCTGCTGCGCGACCGCTACTGGCAGGGCCGCGACAGCAAGATCCTCTAGACCGTATTCCAGTCAGATGGACTCATGATCTCCCGGACCGCGAGCGTCCCGCTCGCTCATGATGCGCGCGGGACGCGCGCGGTCCAACAGACCATGAGGCCGTCCGGACGGAATCCGCTCTGGAACGTGCTAAGGGTGGCCCCCGAAAGGGAGTTCCACCATGAAGGCAGCGATCGTCACCGAGCAGGGCGTCCAGTACAAGGACGCACCCAAGCCCGAACCCAAGGCCAACGAGATCCTGATCAAGGTGAAGGCCGCCTCGCTCAACCGCGCCGACCTCGCGGTGGCGTCGGGCCATGCGCACGGCCGCATCGGCGGCCCCGGCACGATCGTCGGCCTCGAATGCGCCGGTGAGGTCGAGGCGGTCGGCGCCGACGTCAAGGATTTCAAGCCGGGCGACCGCGTCATGAGCTCGGCGGCCGGCGGCTTCGCCGAATATGCCGTCACCGATTCCGGCCGCGCCCACAAGATCCCCGCCAACAACATGAGCTACGAGCAGGCCGCCTGCATGCCGGTCGCCGTGCAGACCATGCACAACGCGCTGGTCGGCGCCGGCCGCCTCAAGAAGGGCGAGAGCGTGCTGATCCAGGGCGCCAGCTCGGGCGTCGGCCTGCTCGGCATGCAGATCGCCAGGCACATGGGCGCCGCCGTGGTGATGGGCACCTCGACCAACGACGGCCGCCGGGCACGGCTCAAGGAATTCGGCTGCGACCTGGCGCTCGACACGCGCGATCCGAAGTGGCCGGAGAAGGTCAAGGAAGCGACCGGCGGCAAGGGCGTCGACCTGATCGTCGACCAGGTCTCGGGCGGCGTGATGAACCAGAACATGGAGGCCGCCGCCATCCTCGGCCGCATCGTCAACGTCGGCCGGCTGGGCGGCATGAAGGGCGAGTTCAACTTCGACCTGCATGCGCTGAAGCGCATCGACTATATCGGCGTCACCTTCCGCACCCGCTCGCCGGAGGAGGTCCGCGCCATCGTCCAGGCCGCCCGCAAGGACCTGTGGCCGGCCATCGAGGGCGGCAAGCTCCATTTGCCGATCGACAAGACCTTCCCGCTCGCCGAGGCCGCCGCGGCGCTTGCGCACATGAAGGCCAATGCCCATTTTGGCAAGATCGTCCTCGTCGTCTGACAGCGGGCGCTTGAAACAAGGTGCGTTCATGAGCAGCAAGTCGATCAACCATCTCGCCACCGCCGACGGCCTGTTCTTCGGCAAGGGCGGGCTCGACCAGCGCAAGACCTCGAAGATGGTCGACGAGGCGCTGGCCGGCTGCGACGACGGCGAGCTGTTCCTGGAATACGTGCAGAGCGAGAGCCTGGCGTTCGACGACGGCAAGCTGAAGAGCGCGTCGTTCGACACCTCGCAGGGCTTCGGCCTGCGCTCGGTGGCGGGCGACGTCACGGGCTTCGCGCACGCCTCGGCGCTCGACGAGCAGGCGCTGAAGCGGGCGACCGAGACGGTGAAGGCCGTGCGCTCGGGCCGCGGCGGCACGTCGGACGAGTCTCCACGCGGCACCAACCGGCTGCTCTATGCCGACGACAATCCGATCGACGGCGTGCCCTTCGCGAAGAAGGTGGCGCTGCTGCAGGAGATCGACGCCTATGTCCGTGGCAAGGAGCCGAAGGCCCGCCAGGTTTCGGTGTCGCTGTCGGGCTCCTGGCAGGTGGTCGAGATCGTCCGCGCCGGCGGCTGGCGCGCCGCCGACGTGCGCCCGCTGGTGCGGCTGAACGTCAGCGTCGTCTGCGCCGACGGCACGCGGATGGAAGCGGGCGGCACCGGCAGCGGCCGCCGCGCCGCCTATGGCGACATCTTCACGCCGGACTACTGGCAGAAGGAAGCCGACGAGGCGATCCGCCAGGCGCTGGTCAACCTCAGGTCGGTCGACGCGCCGGCCGGCGAGATGCCGGTGGTGCTGGGCGCCGGCTGGTCGGGCGTGCTGTGGCACGAGGCGGTCGGCCACGGGCTGGAGGGCGACTTCCACCGCAAGAAGACCTCGATGTTCACCCATCTCATGGGCGAGATGGTGGCCTCGCCCGGCGTCACGGTGGTCGACGACGGCACGATGGCGGACCGCCGCGGCTCGCTCACCATCGACGACGAGGGCACGCCGACGCAGCGCAACGTGCTGATCGAGAACGGAAGGCTCGTCGGGCTGATGCAGGACCGCATGAACGCCCGCCTGATGGGCGTGAAGCCCACGGGCAACGGCCGCCGCCAGGGCCATGCCTACGCGCCGATGCCGCGCATGACCAACACGATCATGCTGGCCGGCACCGCCGACCCGAAGGAGATCATCGGCTCGGTGAAGAAGGGCCTGTACTGCGCCAATTTCGGCGGCGGCCAGGTCGACATCGTCTCGGGCAAGTTCGTGTTCAGCGTGACCGAGGGCTACCTGATCGAGAACGGCAAGCTCGGCGCGCCGGTGAAGGGCGCCACCCTGATCGGTTCGGGCTCGGAGGCGCTGACGCGCGTCGGCATGGTCGGCAACGACATGTCGCTCGATCCCGGCATCGGCACCTGCGGCAAGGACGGCCAGGGCGTGCCGGTCGGCGTCGGCCAGCCGACCCTGCGCATCGACGCCCTCACCGTCGGCGGCACGGCGACCTGACGCCGGGGGGGCTTCGCCCGACTCCAGGCGGCCCCGTTTCGAGGTTGATGAAGCCGGTCGGGCGGCCCTAGTATTTCCCTCCGGGGCTTGGGGGCAATCGGCATGACCGCAAACAATCGCGGTACGCGCTTGAAGCGCGCCGGACTCGTGGCGTGCGCGTCGGCCTTGGCGCTGGGCCTCGCCGCGCTCGCCGCCGCCCAGGACAACGCCGAATACCGCCGCCGCTTCATCGAGGAAATGCAGCGGAAGATCCCGCCGCTGGTCATCAAGCCGCCGAGCGCGGCCGAGCTTGCGGCACCGAAGGCGCCCGCCGCGACCAACATCAACCTCAACGAAGCACGCGCGATCATGGGGCTCAACCAGCCGGTGACGGCGGCACGGTTGCCCGGCGGCAAGCTCGCGATCATCGACGCGGGCTTCAAGGGAATCCGCGAACATCTCGATGCCAATCCACGCGAAAAGTCCCTGACGACGCTGATGCGGCCCGGCGGCGCGACGCAGCTCACCGCCGACGCCGCCTATGCCGGTCCGTGGGACGACGACCACGGCTACTGGGTCTATCGTGTGGTTCGCGCGGTGGCGCCCGACGTTCCGGTGCTGCTCTACACGACCGACGATCTCTCGAGCGTTTCGATTTCGCTGTTGCATGCGGGTACCCAGGGCGTGGTGCTGTCGAACATCAGCCTGGCCTTTCCGGCGCATTTCCAGATATTTGCCCAGGAAGAGGACGCCGTTTCGAAGTACCTGCGCGTCTATCTCCCGCAGCAGGAGGCGTTCGCGTTCATTTCGTCCGGCAACGAACGCCAGAACATCCACTCCTTCATCAGCGCCGACCGCAACAACAACGGACTTGTCGACTTCCACGCCACACCGATGCCGGGACGCGACGTCGACAGCCTGCGGATAAGGGCGCCCGCCGGGAAGAGCTTCGCCGCGTTCACCTGGGACGCCAGCACCCATGCCGACGCGGACTACGAGCTGCAGATCGTCGGCAAGGATGGAGCCGTCCTCCACTCGGGCCGCATTCGGCCGGAAAGCAAGGTGAAGGGCCTGATTCTTCTTCGCTACGGTTTCGACAAGCCGACCGATGCAACGATCCGCGTGAAGCGCCTGGCCGGCCCGGCGGGCGGCGTCTTCATGCGGGTCAACGCCTACCCGCGCGGCGTGCCCGGCGACTTCAACGGCCTGCAGACGACCAACGCCTACCTGTTCCGCGAAAACCCCTTCACCACCTTCGTCGGCTCGTTCGGCAAGGCGGCGGGCGGCCGTTTCTCGCCGTCCCCCTTCTCCAACATCGGCACCGCGCCGGACGGCCGCATCGTGCCGCACGTGCTGGGCCCCGGCCAACTCCTGGTCGACGGCAGACCGACCAACGGCACGTCGTTCTCCTCGCCGTTCATCACCGCCCTCTACGCCACGCAGGTCGGCTACAATTTCAAGAACCTGATCGCCAAGTCGGCGAATTTCTCGAAGCTGGCGCCGGGCGTCGCGCCGCACGAGCGGTCGCGCTGGGGCATTCCCGATCCGGCGCTGCTGGCGAAGCTCGACGACCTCGTCGGCCCGACGAAGATCGAGAACGTCTCGCATGCCGTCGAGAACGACGCTCTCGTCGTGAAGTTTGTCGTGACGCGCTGCTGCATGGAGAGCCTCACCTGGTCGATCGTCGCCACTCTGCTCGACGCCCAGAGCGGCCAGGCGGTGCAAGGTCCGGACGGCAAACCCGTCTTTGCGGCAGCCGCGATGCGCACCGACAAGGCCGACTTCCAGCGCCATCCGACGGAGATCAGGATCCCCATGACCGCGCTTGCCGCCGCCAAGGGCAAGAAAGTGCGCATCGCTTTCGACATCAAGGTGCGCCGCTGGCCCAATCCGCCGCCGGGCACGCTCAAGATCGACAGCGCGCCGGTGTACGACTTCACCATCTAGGCCCAAAGAAACCGATGTGAGGGGACACATGCAGCGGCTTCTTCCGACGATGACAATGATGGGCGTATTGACCTTCACATCAACGGAGGTCATCGCGCAGACGCGTCCGCAGTGCGCCGAGGGACTGACCATTACCGTGACGGGCCGGATCAATCGCTCCCAGAAAATGAGCCGGAACTGGCTGTTCGAGACCGACATCCGCCATCCCGCACCTGCATGCCGGGTGACGGCAATCATTTTGCGCGGCAAGGCACCGCCGGCGGAATGCGTCCCCGGCCGCACGATCACAGCCTCGGGTACAACCGCCGTCACCGAGGGATCCTTTCCGGGCGCACAGATCGCGACCGGCAGTGTCATCTGCAGGTGACGGGCATCAGGGACGAAAGGCCTTTTCGAGTGGGCGAGGCCGACCGTCAGCGCTTCGATCTCATCGAGGATCGGGGTATCTCTCCGGCGCCGCGGTCGAAAGCCAGAGGTCCATGAACGATCGTCTCGATGTCCATCGACCGGCCGAGGTCATGGTTCTTCAGAATCGACGGACGATGGCCCAAGTCGATGGACTTGGGCCCGTAGCGGACGTCTGGCGAGTCGTCGAGCTTGACACCGTACGCGGCGGCGACAGGTGGTCGTCTAAGAACGATAGAGTCCTTTCGACTCCGCCATGCTGACGCAGATCGACTCGATCGCATCGAGCGTCGGCGTGTCGACGCCGGCGCTGCGGGCGAAGGCAAGCGGCGCCCGCACGATCGCTTCGATCTCCATGGGACGGCCGAGCTCGTAGTCCTGCAGGATCGACGGGCGGTGGTCGGGATAGACCCGTTTGGCGCCGTAGCGCGTCTCCGGATCGTCGTCGAGCTTCACGCCGTTGGCCGCCGCCACCGCCAGCGCCTCGACATGGGCGCGACGCACCAGACGGTTGACCATCGGCGTCGCCTGGATGGGGATCGCCTGGCCCAGAATCATGCACACCGTCGAGCCGGTGAAGTTGGCCATCAGCTTGTGCCAGATGTCGTAACGGATGTCCGTGGTCGCGGGCGAGGCGATGCCGGCGGCAATCAAGGTCGCGCGCAGGGCCTCGATGCGCGGCGTCTGCCGGTCGTCGATCTCGCCCACCCACAGGACGTTGCGCTCCGGCGAGATGTTGTGGATCACGCCGGGCTCGATCACGTGGTTCGACGTCGTGATGACGCCGCCCAGCGCCCGCTCGAAGCCGACCGCCTTGGCAAGCGCGCCGCCGGGGTCGAGCCGTGGCAGGTCGGGCGCCCTGGGCCGGTCCTTGCCGAGACCGTGGCCGTACCACCAGGGAATGCCGTTCTGCGCGAACACCACCGGCGTATCGGCGCCCAGCAATGGCGCGACGTTGGCGGCGAGGTCGCCGAGGCTCGAGGCCTTGAGGGTGGAGATCACGACATCCTGCGGCCCGAGGTCGGCCGGGCGGTCGCTCGCCTTCACCCTGGCCACGACGGTCCTGTCGCCGGACTTGAGCGTGAGGCCGCGCGCCCTGATCGCCTCGAGATGGGGGCCGCGCACGACGACCGAGACGTCGTTGCCCGCCGCCGAGAGACGCGCCGCGAAGTTGCCGCCGATGGCGCCGGCGCCGTAGACGCAGATCCGCATCGTCAGCCCCTCATCCTCAGGCTGGCCGCGTTTCGGCCAGCCGCAGCGAGTGGAGGAATCGCTTCGCCGCGGCCCTGGCGGCTTCGTCGTTCTTCGCCGTGACGAGCAGGCGGAAGAGCCGGTCCTTCACGATGTAGGTGCGCATCATCACCAGGTCGCCCTTGTCGTCGGCGATGTCGAGCGCATAGCCGTCCCAGCCCTGCAGGGTGACCGGCTCGTCGAGGACGTACCTGAACCTGGCGCGCGGGAAGGCCTTCTCGGCCTCGCCGCGGCCGAGGTCGCGCGCCATCGCCTTGCTGTCCTTGTCGGAGAACCAGCCGGGCATGTAGTCGACATAGTCGAAGTCGAACATCTCGCCGGCGCGCTTGGAGGCCCAGGCGACGCGCTCGCCGGCATGGCCCTTCTCCTTCTCGCCGGCGACGGTCTTCTGCACGGGCGCCGGCATCTCGAGGCGAAAGCGCAGGTCGGGCGCCACCACCGTCTGCCACGGGTCGGCCGGCGGCGTCTGGGCGCGTGCCGCGACCGGCAGCGCGAGCAATCCAAGAACGACGTGACGGCGCCTCATGCCGGCGGCACGAGCTCTTTGCGACCCGACCAGTCCCAGGCGAGGCCGGTGCGCGAGATGCCGAGCAGCAGCCCGTGCAGCTCCTTGGGATGGACCCAGCCGCCGTCGGGATCGGTCGCGGGATCGGAGCCGCGCGGCGTGTAGCGCGCATTGGCGTCGAGCAGGCGCTGGCGCACGTTCGGCCAGTCGTGGACCTCGACGTAGCACATGTAGAGCGAGTCGCCGTGCTTGTGGGCGTAGCGACCCATCGCGTGCACGTTGTCGGTGACCTGACTGAGCTCGATGCGGTCGAGCCGGTTGGGCGGATCGAACAGGGTGAGCGTGCCGATATAGCCGAAGCGCTCGCTGCCGATCTCGCTGAAGCGCGACGGATCGAGGCCGAACAGGCCGGCATAGACCGCCGCGACGCGGCGCCAGTCGCTCATCAGCGTGTTCGTCGTCTCGTAGAGAAAGGACACCGGCCCGACGCGCGGACGGTAGGTGCTCTCCGAGATCACCATCGGCAGCCCGTAGGTCGTCCCGGGCGAGAGGTAGAGCTGCTCGGCGTCGCGGTCGTAGGGGATTCCCAGCCCCTCCCAGCGCCGCACCATGCTGTCGAGATCGGCGGTACAGTAGCCCGCCGTCATCAGCCCTTCGCCGCGGCGGCCGAGGAAATCCTGCGTCAGGCCGGCGCCGTCGGGCTCGCAGAGCTCGAACTCGCTCTCGCCGACGGCAAGGATGGTGCGCCGGGCGGACAAATGGCGGCTGTGGTCGTGACGCAAGACCTGGCTGCCGAGGAGCTGGCCGAAACGCTGAGCCGCCTTGGCGGCATCATGCACGGCGATCTGAACGCGGTCGCAACGATCGAGCATGTCGCGACCTTACCTCAGTAGGCGTAGTCGCGGAACAGCGCCGCGAAGGACCCTTTCCACTCGCCCTTCCACTTGGCGAGAAGCTCGTCGGCCGGCGCCTGGCCGCTCGCCACCGCACGATCAAGCGGCGCGAGATAGGCCGTCTCGTCGTTGCCGTCGCCGTCCAGCCGCTTGCGGGCGCGCAAGCCGGCATGGGCGATCTCGACGACCTCGCGCGCCAGCTCCGACAGAACGCGGCCGCGGAACATCGTGGCGAGCCCGGTCTTGGGCGTCTCGGCGCGCAGGAAATCGTGGTCGGCGACGGTCCAGTCCTTGACCAGATCCCATGCCGCATCGAGCGCCGTCGCATCGTAGAGCAGGCCGACCCACAGCGCCGGCAGCGCGTTCAGCGCGGGAAGCGGCCCGGAGTCCGCGCCGCGCATCTCGAGATAGCGCTTCAGCCGCACCTCGGGGAATGCCGTGGTGACGTGATCGGCCCAGTCGTTGATCGTCGGCAGCTCGCCCGGCCGGGCCGGCAGCCTGCCCTTCAGAAAGTCGCGGAAGCTCTGGCCCGAGGCGTCGATGTATTTGCCGTCGCGATAGACGAAGTACATCGGCACATCGAGCATGTAGTCGGCGTAGCGTTCGAAGCCGAAGCCGTCCTCGAACACGAAGGGCAGCATGCCGCAGCGGTCGGGATCGGTGTCGGTCCAGATGTGGCTGCGATAGCTCTTGAAGCCCGCTTCCCTGCCCTCCTTGAAGGGCGAGTTCGCGAACAGCGCCGTCGCCACCGGCTGCAGCGCCAGCGACACCCGGAACTTCTTCACCATGTCGGCTTCGGAGTCGAAGTCGAGGTTGGTCTGCACGGTGCAGGTGCGCAGCATCATGTCGAGGCCGAGGCTGCCCTTCTTGGGCATGTACTCGCGCATGATCTTGTAACGCCCCTTGGGCATCCAGTGCATGTCCTCGCGCGTCCATTCCGGCGCGAAGCCGAGCCCGATGAACGACGCGCCGATCTCGCCCGCGACCTGCTTCACCTCGTCGATGTGCTGGGCGTTTTCCGCCGCCGTCTCATGCAGGGTCTCGAGCGGCGCGCCGGAGAGCTCGAACTGGCCGCCCGGCTCGAGGGTGATGTTGGCCTTGCCGCGCAGCAGCGCGATCGGGTTGTTGCCCTCGACCACCGGCTCCCAGCCGAAGCGGGTCAGGCCTTCGAGCATGGCGCGGATGCCGTCCAGCCCGTCGTAGGCGAGCGGCTTCAGCGTCCTGGTGTGATAGCCGAACTTCTCGTGCTCGGTGCCCATGCGCCAGTCGGCGCGCGGCTTGTTTCCGGCAGCAAAGTATTCGATCAGCTGCTGCCGATTTTCAATCGGCCTGCCGCCGCCCGACGGAGGTGCGGACATTCGATCTCCACTCCCTGAGCGCCCCGCCGCCTTCTAAGGGCTGGGAGCGGCGCAGTCGCATGAACAATTCTCACGCGAGCCTGCGTCTGGTTCATCTTGTTCGAGTCCCCCTCTCCCACATCGGCGGGGGCCCGCGCAAGCGCTCAGACGGTAACCTTGGATGTGCGATAATCGACGGCGAGACGCGGAGTCGCATGCCGCCAGTCGCCGACCAGCGCCTGCCAGCATGCTAGCGCTGCAAGCGCCGCCGTATCGGCCCGCAGGATGCGCGGACCGAGCCCTACAGACGTTACATTCTTTATCCGACGCAGCGCCGACAGCTCGGCTTGCGCAAAGCCCCCCTCGGGACCGACGACGATGGCCCATGGCGCCTGCCGCGATTCATTGTCGAGCGCACCGAGCGCCGCGCCGATCGGCGGCCCACTACCGGTCTCGTCGCACATCAGCAGACGACGCTCCGCCGGCCAGGCGTCGAGCAGGCGGCCGAGATCGATCGGCTCGCGCACCTCGGGCACGGTGAGGCGCTCGGTCTGCTCGGCCGCCTCGATGGCGTTGGCCCGCAGCCGGCCCACGTTCACGCGCTCGACGGCGGTATGGCGCGTCACGACGGGCTGCAGGGCCGATACGCCGAGCTCGGTCGCCTTCTCCGCGATGTAGTCGATGCGGGCCCGCTTCACCGGCGCGAAGCACAGCCAGACGTCCGGCTCGGCCTCCTGCCGGCGCGTGCACTCTCCCACCTCGGCGACGGCCGCCTTCTTGCCTCGCGCAGAGAGGGTCGCCCGCCACTCGCCGTCGCGGCCGTTGAACAGCAGCAGCGGCGCGCCGTCGGGGCGGCGCAGGACGTGGCGCAGGTAGTGGACCTGCGCCTCGCCCAGCGGCGCTTCGATACCGGCCGCCAGATCGGCCTCGACGAACAGGCGCGCTGCGCTCATCGGCTCATGGAGTTCCCGGCTGCATGGCTGCATGATGCCGTCATGACCGCCGACCGGACAACCGGCTACACCGACATCAACCGCCAGCACTGGACGCTGCGCTACCTGCCGCCCTGGGCCCGGCCCTACGGCAGGTTGTCGCGCTGGGACCGGCCGATCGGCATCTGGCTGCTGCTGTTTCCCTGCTGGTGGTCGCTGGCGCTGGCCGCGGCACCCGACTGGGCGGCCCTGGCCGGCTGGATGGCGCTTTTCGCCCTGGGGGCGCTCGTCATGCGCGGCGCGGGCTGCACCTGGAACGACATCGTCGACCGCAAGATCGACGCCCAGGTCGAACGCACGCGCACCAGGCCGCTGCCGTCGGGCGAGGTGACGCTGCGCAATGCGCTGGTCTGGGCGGTCCTGCAGTCGCTGGTCGGCGCCGCCATCCTCTTCAAGCTGAACAAGTTCGCGGGCGGCGTGGCGCTGTGCTCGCTGCTGCTGGTCGCGATCTATCCCACGCTGAAGCGCATCACCTCCTGGCCGCAGTTCGTGCTGGGGCTGGCCTTCAACTGGGGCGCGCTGGTGGGCTACGCCGCGGTCAAGGAAAGCCTCTCGCTCGGCACCGTGGCGCTCTATTTCGGCGGCGTCGCCTGGACGATGATCTACGATACGATCTACGCCATGCAGGACCAGCGCGACGACGCCGTCATCGGCGTGCGCTCGACCGCCCGGCGCTTCGCCGCCGCCCCCAAGGCCTGGCTCACCCTGTTCGCACTGATGACCCTCGGCTTCTGGGCATCGGCCGGAATCCTGGCCGGACTGGGCGTCGGCTATTTCTCGCTGCTTGCCGCCATTGCGATCCACTTCGTCTGGCAGATCGCCTTCCTGAAGCCCGGCGATCCGGCCGACTGCCTGAGGCGCTTCAAGTCGAACGAGCTGGTGGGCTGGCTGCTGCTGGCCGCCCTCGTCGCCGACCGCCTGCGCTAGCGATGGCGCGCCTGCCCGTCGATCCCGAGGGCTTCATCCGCCGGAACACCGCCCTCGAAACACCGGCCATGGTGCCGGAGTTCAGATTGTGGCTCGCCACCGAATACGTTCCGATCTGGCAGGCCACCGAAGCCTGGCTCGAGGAACAGAACATCGACCCGCCCTACTGGGCTTTCTGCTGGCCGGGCGGCCAGGCCGTGGCGCGCTACCTGCTCGACAATCCGACTTTGGTCGAAGACAAGCGCGTCATCGACTTCGCTGCCGGTTCCGGAGTCTCGTCGATGGCGGCGGCTAGGGCCGGGGCGGCGACGGTGGTCGCCAACGACATCGACACGCTCTCGCTCGTGGCCGCGCGCCTCAACGCATCGGCCAATGGCCTCGCGATCGGGACCAGCGACGAGGACTGGCTGGCCGGCCCGGCGGGAAGCCCCGATGCCGACGTGGTGATTGCCGGCGACGTCTGCTACGAGCGCGAGATGTCGGTCCAGGCGCTCGCCTGGCTGCGCAGCCACGCGGCCATGGGCCGCTTGGTGCTGCTGGGCGATCCGGGCCGCAACTACTTCAGTGCGCAGGGCCTCGAGGAGCGCGCCCGCTACGACATCCCGACCTCCCTTCAGCTCGAGAACCGGGGGATGCGCGAGACCGTCGTCTGGCGCGTGCTGCCCGTTTCGTAGGCGCGCGTTATAATTCCTTCACTGTTCTTTCATATTGGATTGCGCTAAACGGCGTCGCGCATGCCTCCGAAAACGCCGAAAGCAACCATCAAGGCCGCCGATTTCGCGAGCCTCTACAAGGGCTTCAATGCCCCCGTGTCGCGCTTCGATTGCGGCCGCAAGTGCGCCCCGCTGAACGGCGGCGAGCCGGTCTGTTGCTCGACCGAAAACGCCGTACCGGTGGTGCACAAGGTCGAGTTCGAGCTGCTGAGGAGCCGCACCGACCTGTGGTCGAAGTTCAAGCCGTACGACTATGCGACCAGGCAGATCGTCGAGGAGCTGACCTCCGATTGCATGGCCATCCACTGCAAGGGCGCCAGACACTGCGAGCGCGACAACCGCACGATCGCCTGCCGCGGCTTTCCCTTCTATCCCTACATCACGCGCGAGAGGCAGTTCGTCGGCATCGGCACCTACTGGGTGTTCGAGGACCGCTGCTGGATGATGTCCAACCTCGAGATCGTCGACGCGAGGTTCGTCAAGGAATTCGTCGCCACCTACGAGGCGCTGTTCGTCAAGGACGCGAGCGAGTTCACGACCTATGTCGACTTCTCGGCTTCGGCGCGGCGCGTCTATTCGCGCTGGAAGCGCGAAATCCCGCTGCTCGGCCGCCAGGGCGAGCTGCTGATCGTCGCGCCCTCGACCGGCGAGATCCGGCCGGGCCGCAAGAAGAACTTCCCCAAGGCCAAGCCCTTCCGCTCGGAGAAGGAGTATCGCGAGGCGGTCAAGGAAGCCGGCGGCGAAGTTCCCAAGGACGGGTTGCGCGCCACCTGAGCCGGGGTGCCCTGTCGTTGCTCAACCGTCGTCGCATCGCCTGGGCCCTGCTGCTGCTCTCGCCTGCGATGTTCTCCGTCAACATGCTGATGGCGCGCTACGCCACCTTCGTGCCACCCAATGCACTGGCACTCGGCCGCTGGTTCTTCGTCGCCGTCCTGCTGCTGCCCTTCGTCTGGCCGCGGCTCGTCCGCCATCGTCACGCGCTCGGCCGCGAATGGCCCGACCTGCTGATGCTGGGCGCCCTCGGCATGTGGATCTGCGGCGCCTGGGTCTATATCGGCGGCCGCACCACACCCGCCCTCAACATCGGCCTGATCTATGCCGCCTCGCCGGTCCTGGTCGTGCTGCTGGGCCGCCTGCTCTACCGCGAGAAGCTGACCGTTGCCCGGGTCGCGGGCATCGCGCTCTGCCTCTCGGGCGTCGCCGCCGTGTTCGCCAAGGGCCGTTTGTCCAATCTCCTGTCGGTTCAATTCACCGAAGGCGATCTCTGGATCGCCGCGGCCTCGGCCTGCTGGGGCCTCTACTCGGTGCTGCTGAAGCACCGGCCGAGCGCGCTCGAACCGCTAACCAGGCTCTGCGCCATCTCCTTCGCGGGCTCGCTGGTCCTGCTGCCCTTCGCGGTCGGCGAGGCGTTGCTGTGGCGGGGCCCCGACTTCGCGGACTGGCGCACCTGGACCGTATGGATCGTGCTCGCGATCATCCCCGGCGTCGGCGCCTACGGCGCGTTCGCCTTCTGCATCCGCGAGCTCGGCCCCTCGGTCACCAGCGTCTCGATGTATCTCGGGCCGCTCTATGTCGGACTGATGGCCTGGGCAACGCTTGGCGAGGCGCCGCACTGGTATCATCTTGTCGGCACGGCGCTGGTGTTGCCCGGCCTGTTCCTTGCCACGCGGCCACCTGCGAAAGGAGCCTGACATGTTGCGCACCTTCCTCGCCCTTGTCGCCCTGCTGTTCGCCCAGCCCGCCGCGGCCGAAGAGGAGATCGGCTCGGTCGGCTACCGCTTCAAGTGGCTGGGTCCCAACGACAAGATCGTCGTCGAGGCCTTCGACGACCCCGACATTCCGGGCATCACCTGCTACATCTCGCGCGCCCGCACCGGCGGCATCAAGGGCATGTTCGGCGTGGCCGAGGATCCGCCCTACGCCTCGATCTCCTGCCACCAGGTCGGCCCGGTCGACGCGGCCAGGGCCGAGAAGGCCAGGAGCCCGCACGAAGTCTTCAGCGAGCGCGCCTCGCTGATCTTCAAGACCACCCAGGTCGTACGCTTCTACGATCCGAAACGCCGCGCGCTGGTCTATCTGACCTATACCGATCGCGTGATAGAAGGCAGCCCGCAGAACTCGATCACCGTCGTTCCCCTCGGAGTCCGCTGATGTCCCGTCCGGAGCCCAACTGGCGTTCCCTCATGTTCGTACCGGTGCTGGCCGAGCGCTTCGTCGCCAAGGCGCACACGCGCGGCGCCGATGCCATCATCCTCGACCTCGAGGATTCGATCATCCCGGCCAACAAAGCGGCCGCGCGCGCCGCCGTCGCGGCGGCCGTGCCGCGGGTCTCCCAGGGCGGTGCCGACGTCGTGGTGCGCATCAACCGGCCGCTCGATCTCGCCGTGCCCGATATCGCCGCCTCGGTCATGCCAGGCGTCTCGGCCTTGATGCTGCCCAAGGTCATGGGCCCCGAGCATGTCCGCCTGCTCGCCGAGCTGGTCACCGCCCGCGAAGCCGCCCTCGGCATGGAGATCGGCCATACGCGCTTCCTCGTCCTGATCGAGGAGCCGGCGGCGCTGCCGCATCTCTTTGCCATCGCCCGGGAGCCGCGCATGGCCGGCATGTCGGTCGGCGGCGAGGACATGGCGACCGAGCTCGGCGCCACGCCATCGGCCGATTCGATGTACGTCTTCGCCATGCAGGGCCTCGCGGCCTGCCGCGCCGCCGGCATCCTGCCCATGGGCTCGATGGGCCAGCTCGCCAATATCGACGATCTCGACTCCTATCGCGCCGGCCTGAAGCGCGGCCGAGCACTGGGCTTCACCACCGCGACCTGCATCCATCCCGCGCATGTGCCGATCATCAACGAGGAGTACGGCGCCTCGGAAGCCGAGCTCGATCATGCCCGCCGCCTGCTCGTGGCCTTCGACGCCGCGGTAGCGGCCGGCGAAGGCGCCGTTGCCTTCGAAGGCAAGATGATCGACCTGCCCATCGTCATCCGGGCGCGGCGCCTGCTGGAGCGTGCTACGTCCTGGAAGAAGCCTGCTGAGGCCTAACGGTAAAGGAAGGTCCCCAGAAGCACCCAGCGCCCCGAGCCGGGCTTGCCGGCGAGCGGCGTGGTGTAGTGCCAGAACGGCAAACGGTAGGCCGTCACGGTGGCCGGGCTCGCGACCGACCCGATCTCGCCGAAATGGCCGGCCCGGCTGTAGACCAGCCACTGATGTGCGACGCCCGGCGTGCACAGGCTGAGATGCAGGTCGATATAGCCCCCCTTGGCGTCCTTGTTCTCTGGATGGTGGTCGTTGTGCGGGCCGGCATAGTCGCCCGGCCCGTAGCGCAGCACCTGCAGGCCCCAGCCCGATGCGAGCTTGCGACCGGCCAACGCCTCGGCGAAGGCGCGGAAGCTTTGCGAGCGCATCAGGCGCACGAGCCCGATGCGCTCCGCCACCTTCACGCCTGCCTCGCGCCGGCTCTCGAAATAGATCGTGCTGGCGCGGCTGGTCTTGGGCAGCAGCTCGCCATAGTCGTGGCGCATGCTGGAGATCGTCTCCGGCGGGATCGGCCGCTCCATGCGCTCCAGCGTCCCGGTGAGCTCGGCCTCCAAGGTGCGGCGCAGACGGCCCGCCTTGGCGCGATCGAGCAAGTCGTCCTGAGCGAGAAAGCGCGTACGCGGATCGGCCAAAGCCCCGCACAGCGCATGTGTGCCCGCCAGCACCTTGCGGCCGGTGCGGCTCAGCAGGTCCTCGAATTCAGCCGGGATGGCGTTTGATCTCATGCCTCCGCCCCTCTAAACGACGTGCCTAGCATGCCATACGCCTCGCTTCGGGACTTCATCGACCGGCTGGAAAAGAGCGGTCGCCTCGTGCGCGTGAAGGCGCCGGTCTCGCCGGTGCTGGAGATGACCGAGATCCAGACCCGCCTCCTCGCCGAGCAGGGGCCGGCGGTGCTGTTCGAGAACGTGACCGGTTCCGATATGCCCGTCCTCGTGAACCTGTTCGGCACGGTCGAGCGCGTGGCGTGGGGCATGGACCGCGAGCCGGGGCAGCTTCGCGCGGTTGGCGAGACCCTGGCCTTCCTGCGCCAGCCCGAGCCGCCCGGCGGCTGGCGCGAGGCGCTCGACATGCTGCCGATGCTGCGCACGGTGATGGCGATGAAGCCCCGGACCGTCGGCAGCGCGCCCTGCCAGGAGATCGTGCTCACCGGCGACGACATCGATCTCGGCAGGCTGCCGATCCAGACCTGCTGGCCGGGCGAGCCGGCGCCGCTGATCACCTGGCCGCTGATCGTCACGCAGGGACCCAACCCGGAAGGCGACAAGCAGGACAGCTTCAACCTCGGCATCTACCGCCTGCAGGTGACGGGGAAGAACACCACTTTGATGCGCTGGCTGAAGCACCGTGGCGGCGCACAGCATCACCAGCGCTGGAAGGGCGCCGGCAAGCGCGAGCCGCTGCCGGTGGCGGCCGTGATCGGCGCCGATCCCGGCACCATCCTGGCCGCCGTCACGCCGGTACCCGACACGCTGTCGGAGTACCAGTTCGCCGGCCTGCTGCGCGGCAAGAAGGTCGAGCTGGTCGACTGCAAGACCGTGCCGCTCAAGGTGCCGGCCGAGGCCGAGATCGTGCTCGAGGGCCACGTCAGCCTCGATGAATACGGCGACGAAGGTCCCTACGGCGACCACACCGGCTACTACAACAGCGTCGAGCGCTTCCCGGTCTTCACGCTGAGCGCCATCACGATGCGCCGGCAGCCGATCTACCTCTCGACCTTCACCGGCCGGCCGCCCGACGAGCCGTCGGTCCTCGGCGAGGCGCTGAACGAGGTGTTCATCCCCCTCTTCCAGCAGCAGTTCCCGGAGATCGTCGATTTCTGGCTGCCGCCCGAAGGCTGCAGCTATCGCATTGCCGTGATCTCGATGAAGAAGGCCTACGCCGGCCACGCCAAGCGCGTGATGATGGGCGTGTGGTCGTATCTGCGGCAGTTCATGTACACCAAATGGGTGATCGTGGTGGACGCCGACATCGACGCACGCAACTGGAAGGACGTGATGTGGGCGCTGTCGACCCGCATGGACCCTGCGCGCGACATCACGGTGATCGAGAACACGCCGATCGACTATCTCGACTTCGCCTCGCCCGTCTCCGGCCTCGGCTCAAAGATCGGCCTCGATGCCACCGACAAGTTCCCCGGCGAGACCAACCGCGAATGGGGCCGTCAGATCAGGATGGACCAGGCCGTGATCGACAAGGTCGACGCGATGTGGGGCGAGCTGGGGCTGCCGGGCAGCGGCAAGACGATCTGGCGATAACAGAGGAGAGCGGACGATGATCACCGGCGGCTGCCACTGCGGCGCGATCCGTTACCAGGCCGAAGGCCAGGCGCTCACCCACGCGCTGTGTCATTGCACGGATTGCCGGCGCCACGCCGGCGCACCGATGGTCGGCTGGACGATGTACCCGAAGGACGCGGTCAAGGTGACCAAGGGCACATCCAAGATCTACTCGTCATCGGCAAACGGCCGACGCCATTTCTGCCCCGACTGCGGCACCGGCCTCTTCTACGAGAATGCGGAGATGCTTCCGGGGATCATCGACATCCAGAGCGCGACCTACGACGATCCCGGCCTCGTTCCGGCGCAAGCGCACATACAGGTCGCGGATCGCATCAGTTGGATGGAACGCGCTCATGAATTGCCGGCGTTCGAGCGCTACCCACCGCGGCAATAGCGCAACTTCACAACCGCAGGCGACGGCCGCTGATGCGCTCGAAGCGGTCGATCAGCGCCGCCAGCGTGCGTGGCGCGCGCCAGGGGTTGGCAACACCCACCGCCGTCTCGCCGGCCACGATCAGCGCGAGGAAGATCCGCATCGCGTCGAAATACGGCAGGTTGCGGTCGACGAAGGGCCGCGCCGAGCGATACGCGGCGAAGTAGCGCAACGTCGCCAGCCGCCGCAGCACCTCGACCAGCGGCCTCGACCAGGGCGGCTCGCCGAGATGGGCGAGAAGCAGGATGACGCGCGTCCCGGCAATGTCGCAGGCGGGCTCCGCAACGATCGCCTGCGCCCAATCGACGACACCCGAGAGCCTGTCGCCGTCCATCACGACGTTGAGCGGATGGAAATCGCCGTGGCACACGACCTCGGGCTCGGCCGGCAGCGGCGCATGCTGCCGGAGCCACGACGCCCCCTCAGCCAGCCCTGCAAGTCCCGCGAGGTCCACGCGCGTTGCGAGACGGTCGAGCCCTGTGCGCAGCGTGAACAGCTCCGGATCGAGACCGAGGTTTCTCGCACTGGCGAGCAATGCCTCGCCCGGCACCGCATGCAGCTGCGCCTGAACCTGCGCCAACATGCGAGGCATCGCCGCGAGTCGCGACAGACCGCCGCCCGGACCTTTGGCGTTTGCGAGCATGTTGTCGCCGCGTAGCCGCTCCATGATCAGAAAAGGCCCGCCGAGGATCGCCAGATCGGTTTCCATCGCCAGAACACGAGGCACCGGGAACCCATGTCCAACCAGCGCTGCGTGTGTGGCCGCCTCTCGTCCCACACGCCGGGGCGGCGTGGCCGGGGACATCAGGCGCAGCACCACATCGGTCGGCCAGTCGGCAGGCGCGCCACTGAGCCGGAAGGCCATCGTGGCAGTGTCGAAACCGCCGCTCAACGGCGTCGGCGGCGTTTCGAACGCGACGTCCATGCCGAGCGCGCGTAGATAGTGCAGCAGTCGATCGGCGAGCGTCGTTTCCATCGGAGAGACGACTATTGCCGTCACTTGCTTTAATGTAAACTTCCTTAACATGAGCTGGAAGAAGCGGGATCGCGAGGAGCGCGGCTATCACCACGGCAATCTGCGCGAGGCGCTGATCCAGGCCGCGCGCGATCTCATCAAGGAGAAGGGGCCGGCGGGCTTCACCTTCGCCGACGCTGCGCGCTCGGCCGGCGTCAGCCCGGCTGCCCCCTACCGCCATTTCCGCGACCGCGACGCGCTGCTGGCCGACGTGGCGCGCGAGGGTTTCCAGCGCTTCGAGGCGATGCTGGCGACCGGCTGGGCGGGCGGCAGGCCAGACCCGATCACCGCCTTCCACAATGTCGGCCGCGCCTATCTCGCCTTCGCCCGCGCCGAGCCCGCCTACTACACCGCGATGTTCGAGTCCGGCGTGTCGCCCGACCTCAATACCGAGCTGCGTGCTGCGTCGGACCGATCCTTCGCTGTCTTGCGCACGGCTGCCGACCAGCTCGTGACTCTGCTGCCCGCGGGCAAGCGGCCTCCGGCGCTGATGATGGCTCTCCACATCTGGTCGATGGCCCACGGCATCGCCTCCCTGTTCGGCCGCGGCGACGGCGGCCGGAGGTCGCTGCCGATGACGGCCGAGGAACTGCTCGAATCGGAGGTCCTGATCTACCTCCAGGGGTTGGGCTTTCCCCAAAAAGCCTGACGGGGCCCCTTGACTCAGGGGGCGGGAATGCCCAATGTAAATGTCGTTAACATTTACATCGTTAACAGCTGAACAAGGGGGCTCCCACATGGGCCTGATCGACAAAATCGACGACCTCGGCAAGCCGGCCTGGCTCGCGCTGATGGTCTTGAGCTTCATCCTGTTCTGGCCGGTGGGCCTTGCTCTTCTGATCTACCTGAAAGGAAGTGGACGCATGTTTTGCTCGAAGCGCTATGGGCATTGGGACATGCCCGACCGCCAGCAGGCCCGCGACGAGTTCCGCGCGCGCCGCCAGCAGATGCGCGAGGAGTGGCGCGAGTGGAAGCGCCGCCACCGCTGGGGAGGCCCCGTGTCCAGCGGCAACGTGGCCTTTGACGAGTATCGCGAGGAGACGTTGCGCCGCCTCGACGAGGAGCAGCGCGAGTTCCGCGACTTCCTCGACAAGCTGCGCGCCGCCAAGGATCGCTCCGAGTTCGACCAGTTCATGGCCGACCGTCGCAACCGCCCGGCGACCGAGCCGCCCCCCGCGCCCTCGGCCGCCTGATCGCAGCCCCCGACCGATGCGATCGACGCCCGCGGCTCACGCCGCGGGCGTTTTCGTTGTGCCAGTTCGGCTGTGCCAGTTCAGTAGTCGAGCTTCATCGGCAGGCGGTGCTCGACCGCCTGACCGGCGAGATCGGACAGCACGGCAAAGCCGTAACGGGCGCAGAGTTCCAGCGGCGCGCCTTCCGCCGGCGGCTTGCGGCTCCAGCCGGCGATGGCGGTCGCGCTGGCCTTCCACGTGGCGCCGTTCAATTCCCCGAGTTGGCGACGAAGCGTCGTCGACGAACCGACGACGACGCGCCGGCCGCCGACATCCGCGCCCTCGAAGGTGAATTCGAAGGCGTTGGGCAGCCATAGCTCGACGTTGCGCACGAGGTGCGAGTAGCGCGACCGGAACCCCTCGGCATTGGACCGCAGGAGCGCGGGATCGTTGTCCCATTCCTCCGGCAATCGCGCCGGGCAGGCCAGCGCAGGATGCTCGGCGTAGGCCGCCCACAGAACCAGCGAACCGAAGCCGTCCCAGCCCGGCTGGCCGGTGAAATAGGGTGCGTCGGCTGTCTCGTCCCAGTCGAGCGGGTCCGCGATCCTGTCCCCCAGCGACTGTGCGAGCAGCGTGCGCCAAGCCGTCACGGCCGGGTGAATGCGCTCGGGATCGCGCACCGCGCCGGCCGAGCCTCCGAAGCGAACCACCTGATATTGTGCGCCGCGCTCGCGGGCCGTGCGCTCCGCGAGATTTTCCCACTCACCGACGTAATAGCGCGTGAGCGACCCGACATAGACGTCGAGGGCCATGAACGAGGGGCTTCCTTTCCGACACCGGGCGCTGATGCGCCTCTGCCACTTGAAGTTGATCTACACGGGACACCCTCCCGTGCAAAGACGCAAATGCAAATAGCTGGAATCCCAAAATGGACACCGCTCATGGCCGCAACGGCCCAACTTCCGCGCGAACAACCCAGGCGAGCATCGGTTCAGTAGTCGAGCTTCATGGGGAGGCAAATGTCGGCGGCTCCCTGAGCGGGGTCGATCACGGTCGCGAACCCGAATCGAGCCAAAGCATCGAAGGGGCTTCCCTTCTCCGGAACATCTTCTCGCCATTGCTCGAGGGTTGCGTCGTCGACGTTCCATGTCGCGCGATTCAGATCGCGCAACTGGCGAGCCAAGATCACAGATGAACCGATGCCAACCTTGTTGCCTAGGGGATCGGATGCAACCAGCGTCCCGTCGAATGGCCACGGCAGCCAGAATTCTATGTCTCGTATGACGTGGGAGTATCTCGAACGGGTCCCCTCCGCCGTACTTCGCAAGTAGGCTGGATCCCGTTGGTACTCCTCCACCGCCCGCAGCGGCCGATCAAGTTCCGGATGCTCGGCATAAGCTGCCCACAGGACGAGGCTTGTGAAACCATCCCAGCCGGGCCGCTCCGAAGCGTATGTGAGGCTGGTCTCGTCCCATGTCAGCGAACCTGCACTTCTGTCCCGGACAGCTTCGGCAAGCGCGTCGCGCCAGGCCACGACGACTGTCCGGACATCTTTCGGATCCGGCGGATCGTCCACACTCTCCGGGCGGATGATGTCGTACGTGGCACCATGCTTTCTCGCCCAGCGCTGTCCGGCATTTTCCCATTTGCCAGCATAGTAGAGCGTCAGGGCGCCAACATAGATGTCCAAGGCCACGGCCGCCTCCGGGCTACAATTCCCAATTGTACACTTGGCCGGGAATCCCGGCCGGGATGTGGCCGTCGACAGGCGTTACTGCGGCTCGAGGTTGAGGTCCTTCACCAGCTTGATCCAGACCGGGCCCTGCTCGGCCATGAACTTCTCGAAGAAGGCGCTGTCCTGGGCCGCCCGGTCGATGCCGAACGTGTCGAGGATCTTCTGGATGCGCTCGGTCTTGCCGGCCTCGACCATCATGTCCGAAAGCTTCTTCACGATCTCCTTCGGCATCGCCGCCGGGCCGACCAGGCAGATGAAGCCCTGGACCTGGAAGGCGATGTCGTCGACGCCCTGCTCGCGGAAGGTCGGCACGTCGGGCAGCTTCTTCATGCGGGTCATGGTCGGCACGGCGATCGCCCGGCCGTTGCCCGACTGCAGCAGCGGCGAGGCCGCCGCGTAGCTGCCGCTGCCGCCCTGGATGGAGCCCGAGCCGACATCGACCCACATCGGCGCCTCGCCGCGGTAGTGGACCGGCTGCATCTCAAGCTTGAAGTGGCGGTTCAGCGCCTCGACGGCAACGTGGCTGTAGGAGCCTGCTCCGTAGGTGCCGATGCTGGTCTTGTTGGCGCGGGCATAGGCTGCAAGCTCGGCCAGGTTCTTGATCGGGTACTTGCTGCTCACAACCAGCGGCAGGTGGCCCGCATCCATCCACGAGATCAGGGCGAAGTCCTTGTCGGGATCGTAGGGCAGCTTCTTGAACAGCACCTTGTTCATGATCATCGTTGTCGAGATGGTCCACATGAGCGTGTAGCCATCCGGTGCGGCGTTCTTCACCTGCTCGGCGGCGATGGCGCCGGCGGCGCCCGCCTTGTTCTCGACCGTGACCGGCTGGCCGGTCTTCTGCGAGATGTATTCACCGTAGGCGCGGGCGAAAGTGTCGGTGAGTCCGCCAGCCGGATAGCCGACGATGATTCTGATGGGTTTGCTGGGCCAGGCCGCCTGGCCGATGGCCGGAGCGGGCAATGCCGCGGCAGCGGCAGCAGCAGAACCATAACGCAGCACATCGCGCCGCGACGCACGCACGATCATCAACAGCCTCCCTATGGCGCGAAGATTGTTCGGGGACGGTCTATGCCGTCGTGCTCGCGCCGGGATTCAGCATGGCTGCGATTCGGCGCCGCGTAAAGGCGCCTTCGCGGCGATAGTGCGGCAGCCTAGGCCGTCTTCGTCGCGCCGGTCTCGAGCATGGCGTCGATGTCGGCCTGGCTGAAGCCCGCCTCGCGCAACACCTCGACGCTGTGCTCGCCGAGCCGTGGCTGCAGGCGGGTGATCTCGGGCCTGGTCTTGCTGAAGCGCGGCGGAATGTCGGGCATGCGCAGTCGGCCCTCGGTCGGATGGTCGACCTCCTTCCAGAAGCCGGTCGCCTCGAGCTGAGGATCGACGAAGAGGTCGTCGAGCGTATTGACCGGCCCGTGCGGCACGTTCGAGTTCTTGAGCAGCGCGACCCACTCGGCATTGGTGCGTTCCGCACACAGGCCGGCCAGCGTGGCGTAGTAGGCCTCGACGTTCTTCAGCCGGTTGGCGAGCGAGGTGAAGCGCGGGTCGCTCGCGAGATCCTCGCGACCGACCAGGGCGCAGAACTCCCTCCAATGGCCGTCGGTGTAGGGCAGCAGGGCGAAATAGCCGTCCTTCGACGGATAGGGCCGCCGCTCCTTGTTGAGCACGCGCTTGTAGCCCGCGCTCTCGAGCGCCGGCCGGAAGCTCTCGCCGTAGAGGTGCTCGACCATCACGAACGAGACCAACGTCTCGTACATCGGCACCTCGACGGCCTGGCCCTTGCCGGTGCGCTCGCGCGCGAACAGCGCGGCGAGCAGCGCCGAGACGACGCCGTTGGAGCTCGTCTTGTCGGCCACGATCGTGGGCAGGAAACGCGGCGCGCCGGCCACCACGGTCTGCAGCGAAGCGAGACCGGAGCCCGCCTGGATGATGTCGTCATAGGCCGCCTTCGCTCCCATCGGGCCGGCGGCGCGATAGCCGTAGGTCGCGAGATAGACGAGCCGCGGGTTGATCTTCTCGAAGGCCTCGTACTCGACGCCCAGCCGCTTGGCAGGATCGGGCCGGTAATTGTGCATCAGCACGTCGGCGGTCTCGGCAAGCTTGAACAACGCCTTGCGGCCGGCCTCCTGCTTGAGGTCGAGCACGATCGAGCGCTTCGAACGGTTGCAGCCGAGATAGAAGGCGGCCATGCCGGGGTTGCGTGCGGGCCCGAGCTGGCGGGTCGTGTCGCCTTCCGGCGGCTCGATCTTGATCACATCCGCCCCAAGATCGCCCAATTGTTGCGCGGCCCACGGACCCAGCACGACCGTCGTGCAGTCGAGAATGCGGACGCCGGCCAACGGACCTGCCATTTCTCATTTCCTCCCCGAAAAAGTTCCCATCCGCTTACCACAAGTTGGTCACGCCCAGCCGGCGGATTTCGGCACAACATCATTGTTCTGCGGGCGTTTCACCCTGCAGCAAAGGAGACCGCAATGAGCAACGACGTGACGAGACCCCGGATCGCATCGACTTTGCGAGCGCTGGCCGCAACCGCGATGGCCGGCGCCGTCATGCTGGGAGCCACCGGCGCCATGGCCGGCGACTGGAAGAAGGGCCGCCCCTACTACTACGCGCCCGGCCCCTACTATGCGAAAGTGCCGCCCGGCCATGTTCACTACTACGCGCCGGCCCCCGTCTACTACGCGCCGCCACCCATGGTCGTTTATCCGGCGCCGGTCGCCTATGCGCCGGCGTACCCGGTCTATCCGGGCGGCAGCCTGAGCCTGGGGCTCAGCGTTCCCCTACGCTGAGCGCGAACGGCCGGCCGCGGCCTGGACTGCGGGCCGGATCTGGAGTCGATGCCGGCGGTTGACGGCCGCCGGCAAATCGACGATTGTCGCGCCAACATGCTGCGACTGACGACGCTTCGACTTATTGGCTGATCCGCCGCCCCGGTCCTCCGGGGCCCTGCGGATCGCTCGTCGTTCGTCTCGTTCCATCCAACCAGTCGCCGCCGCCCTCTCCAATCCATCGCAGTGTCCGTTTGAGCGTACATCCGTGCGCGGCGCGAGGAGTTCCGTCATGTCACCCCAGAAACCGATGATGCCGACCGCGGCCGAGAAGTACGTGCCCTTCAAGCCCGTGCCGTTGCCCGACCGCAAGTGGCCCAACGCCGTGATCACCAAGCCGCCGATCTGGTGCGCGGTCGACCTGCGCGACGGCAACCAGGCGCTCATCGAGCCGATGGATTCCGACCGCAAGACACGCATGTTCAAGCTGCTCTGCGACATGGGCTTCAAGGAGATCGAGGTCGGCTTCCCGGCGGCCTCGGAGACCGATTTCGAGTTCGTGCGCGAGCTGATCGAGAAGAAGATGATCCCGGACGACGTCACCATCCAGGTGCTGACGCAGAGCCGGCCGGAGCTGATCGAACGCACCTTCGAGGCCTGCCACGGCGCCAGGCGGGCCATCGTCCATCTCTACAACTCGACCTCGACCCTGCAGCGACGCGTCGTCTTCGGCCTCGACTATGCCGGCATCATCGACATCGCCGTCACCGGCGCCAAGCTGGTGAAGAAGCTGGCCGACGCCCATCCCAACACCGAATGGGTCTATGAATACTCGCCGGAGAGCTTCACCGGCACCGAGCTCGAGTTCGCGCGCGACATCTGCGCCGCCGTAGGCGACGTCTACAAGCCGACGCCGCAGAAGAAGATGATCGTCAACCTGCCGGCGACCGTCGAGATGGCCTCGGCCAACGTCTATGCCGACCAGATCGAATGGTGCCACCGCAACTTCAAGTACCGCGATTCGATGATCCTGAGCCTGCATCCGCACAACGACCGCGGCACCGGCGTGGCCGCGGCCGAGCTCGGCTTCATGGCCGGCGCCGACCGCATCGAGGGCTGCCTGTTCGGCAACGGCGAACGCACCGGCAACGTCGATCTCGTGACGCTCGGCCTCAACATGTTCACCCAGGGCGTCGATCCCGAGATCGACTTCTCGAACATCAACGAGATCCGCCAGACCGTGGAGTATTGCAACCAGCTGCCGGTGCATCCGCGCCATCCCTATGGTGGCGACCTGGTGTTCACCGCCTTCTCCGGTTCGCACCAGGACGCGATCAACAAGGGCTTCAAGGCGCTCGAGGCCTCGAACAGCAAGGTCTGGGAGGTGCCCTACCTGCCGATCGACCCGGCCGATCTCGGCCGCTCCTACGAGGCGATCATCCGCATCAACAGCCAGTCGGGCAAAGGCGGCATCGCCTACATCCTGAAGACCGACTACGGCATCGACATGCCGCGCCTCCTGCAGGTCGAATTCTCCAAGGTGATCCAGCAGATCGCCGACGAGACCGGCAAGGAGATCCAGCCGGCGCTGATCTGGGACACATTCCGCAAGGAGTATCTCGAGAACGCCTCGCCGGTTTCGTTCGACAGCCACACGACGGTACCGGAGCCCGGCCATCCCGACGTGCGCCTTCTCGATGCCAAGGTGAGCTTCAACGGCAGGCCGACCACGATCTCGGGCCGCGGCAACGGGCCGATCGCGGGCTATGTCGACGCGCTCGGCAAGAACTGCGGTATCAGGATCAAGGTCCGCGACTACCATCAGCACGCCACCGGCGCCGGCTCCGACGCCCAGGCCGTGAGCTTCATCGAGGCCGAGACCGCCGGCGGCAAGGTCTTGTGGGGCGTCGGCATGGACTCCAATATCGTGGCGGCGTCGCTCAAGGCCGTGACCTCCGCGGCCAATCGGGCGGCCAAACTCGGGAGCTAGATTGGCAAGGCCCATCCACGCACCGCACCAGCCTGCCGCCAATTCCAACCTGGCGGCGCCACCGGACCCCAGCTCGCCGCTCCGGCGGCGGGAGGGGCCGGCCATGCGCACGGCGCGGCATGTCTGGAATGGCGCCCTATCGCTGATGCTGGGCGCCATGATCGGCGTGCTGGGCCATCAGTTCGGCGCCGACGCCGTCCTGCGGCTGTGGCCCGACCAGGCCATCGCGGCGGATTTCGTGCGCGCGCTCTTCTGGACGCTCGGCATCGCGGCGACCGGCGTGTTCTTCTTCTCCTACTATCTCGACGACACCGCCCGTTAACGCGTAGAACGGCCTTCATGGCCAAAGCAACGAAGACCACGCCCGACGCGTCCCTCCTCGCCGACCTGCTGAAATGGGCGAAAGCCGCCGGCGCCGACGCCGCCGACGCCCTCTACGTCAACGGCGAGTCCATTTCGGTCGCCCAACGGCTCGGCAAGCGCGAGAAGCTCGAGAGCAGCGAGGGCCGCGACCTTGGCCTGCGTGTATTCGTCGGCCAGCGCCAGGCGTTCGTCTCCTCCACCGACTTCGATCCCAAGGCGCTGCGCGAGCTGGCGAGCCGCGCCGTCGACATGGCGAAGGTAGTGCCCGAGGATCCCGTGTGCGGCATCGCGCCGGAAGAGCTGCTGGCGCGTTCGTGGCCCGACCTCGATCTCGACGACAAGGGCCGGCCCTCGGCCCGGAAGCTGCTGGCGATGGCGGGAGAGGCGGAAGATGCGGCGCGCGCCGTGAAGGGCGTGACCAATTCCGAGGGCGCCGAGGCAGGATGGGGCCGCACCTCCGTGGTGCTGGCAGCCAGCAACGGCTTCTCCGGCGGCTACCGCCGCAGCGGCTATTCGCTCTCGTGCTCGGTGCTGGCCGGCGAGGGCACCGGCATGGAGCGCGACTACGAATGGACCAGCGCCGTCCACCTCGAGGATTTGATGGCGCCCGCCACGGTCGGCCGCAACGCCGGCAAGTACGTCGTGCGCCGCCTCAACCCGCGCAAGGCTGAGAGCGCGCGCGTGCCGGTGATCTACGACCGCCGCATCTCGGGTGGGCTCGTCAGCCATCTCGCCGGCGCCATCAACGGCCGCGCCGTGGCCCGCGGCACGTCGTTCCTCAAGGACAGGATGGGCAAGCGCGTGTTCGCCAAGGGCATCCGCATCCTCGACAATCCGCGGCGCTTGCGCGGGCTGGGCAGCCGGCCGTTCGATGCAGAGGGCCTGCCGACCCGCCGCTGCGCCGTGATCGACGACGGCGTTCTCACGACCTGGTTCCTCGACCTCGCCGCCGCGCGCCAGCTCAATCTCAAGCCGACCGGCCACGCCGCGCGCGGTGTCTCCGGCCCGCCCTCGCCCACCAGCTCGAACCTCTACCTCGAGAAGGGCGACATGTCGGTCGACGAGCTGATCGGCGACATCAAGAGCGGCCTCTTCATCACCGACATGATCGGCCATGGCGTGAACGGCGTGACCGGCGACTACAGTCGCGGCGCTTCGGGTTTCTGGATCGAGAAGGGCAAGCTTGCCTGGCCGGTCAGCGGTATCACCGTCGCCGGCAACCTCAAGGACATGTTCCTGAAGCTGACGCCCGCCAACGATCTCAGGTTCAAGAGCTCGACCAATGCGCCGACGGTGCGAATTGACGGGATGACGGTCGCCGGCTCGTGATATCCTTCGAGGCATGACTCCCCTCACCAAGATCGCGCTTCTCGCCGCAACGACGGCGCTCTTCGCAGGCACGGCCGCAGCCCAGGATGGCGGCTTCCGCGACTGCCTGCAGACCATCAAGGCCGAGGCGACGCGCCAGGGTGTGCCGGCCGCGATCGCCGACCGCGCCTTCCAGGGCCTGACGCCCGACCAGAAGGTAGTTGACCTCGACCAGCGCCAGCCGGAATTCTCGCTGACCTACGCCAAGTATGTCGGCGGCACCGTGTCGGCCGACCGGATCGTGAAGGGTCAGCAGCGCATGGCGCAACACCGCCGGCTGCTCGACGCGCTGCAGGCCGAATACGGCGTGCCGCCGCAGTACCTCATGGCATTCTGGGGCATCGAGACCAACTACGGCACCTACATGGGCGATTTCCGCGTCGTTCGCTCGGTGGCGACGCTTGCCTGCATGACCAAGCGCGGGGCCTTCTTCAGCAACGAGACCGTACAGGCACTGCGCATCCTCAACATGAACCACATGACCAGCGAGCAGATGCGCGGCTCGTGGGCCGGCGCCATGGGCAACATGCAGTTCATGCCGTCCACCTTCACCAAATGGGCGGTCGACCGCGACGGCAACGGCCGCATCGACATCTGGAACAGCCTGCCCGACGCCTTCGCCTCGGCCTCGAACTTTTTGCGCGGCATCGGCTGGAGACACGGCCTGCCATCCAGCGAGGAGGTGTTCCTGCCGCGCGGCTTCCCGCTCGACCAGGCCGACACGACGGTCGAGAAGCCGGTGCGCGCCTGGGCGGCGATGGGCGTGAAGAAGGCAGGCGGCGCGCCGCTGCCGGCGGTCGACGACGCCGCGTCGATCCTCCTGCCGGCGGGGTTCCGCGGCCCCGCCTTCATCATCTATCCCAACTTCAAAGCGGTAATGAACTGGAACCGCTCGACGCTCTACGCGTTGTCGGTCGGCATCCTCGCCCGCCAGATCGCCGGCGGCCCGCCGGTGCAGCAGGCCGCCCCCGACGACGACCAGCCGCTGTCGCGCGACACCGTGATCGACATCCAGAACCGGCTGGCCAGGCTCGGTCTCTACAAGGACGAGACCGACGGATTGCTGGGTCCCAAGACGCGCTCGGCGCTGCGCCTCTTCCAGCAGCAGCAAAGCCTGCCGGCCGACGGACATCCGACGCAGGAGTCGATCCGACGCCTGCAGCAGACCGTGCGTTAGACGACGCCGCTTCCGGCCACGATTCCGGTGGCATCGACCGACCCGGACTCAGGTCGAGAGGCGGAAGTGGCGGCGCAAATTTCGCGGATCCTCGCGTGGAGCGCCGCCGGAGAGAACGGCTTGTAGACAATGCTGATTCCCGCCTTCAGCAAATCCGGGCTGAGGTCGCAAAGCTCAAGGTGACCGGTCACCAGTATGCATGCGTTGCCACCCCCGAGCCGCCTCATGAAGGTCCGGCAGAGTTCGACTCCCGATCCGTCGGGCATGCGTACATCGGAGACCAGTACATCGAATGACCGGTCCTGATCGCTGAGCATGCGATCGGCTTCCTCGTAACACGACGCCGTGGTCACGTGGAGGCCGCGCCTGCGAAGATACGCGGCGATTTCGGAAAGTATCTCCGCTTCGTCATCGACCAGAAGCAAACGGTCTGCAGTTCGCGGCGGCATCGACTACCCCTCTTGCGGCAAGCACGCGACCTGAACAACCGGCAGGCCATGCCCTCCGCGATGCCCGAGCCGGTCCCATCCTGCACACATGGCGTGGCCTAGTCCTTCTCGCGCGCGAGAGCCGCCTGCGCCATGCGTTCGACACCCTCTATCGCCATCTTGAGCGACCGCATGGCTTCCAGGGTCATGCGAAGATGAGCCACGGTGACCCGATCCGTGACGACTCCCGCATTCTCGGACGGCACGGTAAACCGCACCACTTCAAGGGAGACGTTTGCGACTGCGCCGTTGAATCCGAAGTTGGGCGCACTGTCGAAATAGATGAAGGGTGCGGCAGCACTTGCAACAGCGCAGATACCGCCACTGGTGTTCTGCGCCTGCTTCACCGCCGACGACATCTTGACGACCCTATCGCCCATGGCGTTGGCCCTCCCGGACAGCATCGTCACGCCCGATAGCTCGCGTGTGCGTTTTCATTTTTCATGTTCCTCCGCATAGAGGCATCCAGACAGAGGGACGACCTGGCGCCATGTGACCTAGATCGATGCAAGTCGTGGTGCGCGCGCTCCTGCCGCACCGAGCGGCATCTGCAGCGTCCGCAGCAATCCGGTGCAGCCCGCCTCGATGAGATTGAGAGCGTGCTCGTAGTCCCTCCGCGTTCCTCCGTAGGGATCCGGAACGTCGCCCGAACTGCCCGATGCAGCGAACTTCAGGAGCAGCTGCGGGCGTTCAGCCAGCCCGCGCGGCGCCAGCCAACGAATTGCCGCAAGATTGGAGCGGTCCATGGCAATAACGTTGTCGAAGCGGGCGATGTCCTCCGCGACCAAGGGTCGGGCGCGCCGCCCGGCGATGTCGTAGCCACGCTGAGACGCCACTTCCCTGGCGAGCAATGTCGGCGGCTGGCCGGCATGGCCATCGTATATGCTGGCAGCATCGAGCTCGAAGGCCTGTGACAGTCCGGCACGCTCGGCAAGCGCCGCGAAGACGACGGCAGCCGTCGGCGACCGGCAGATGCCGCCCGTGCAAACGAAGAGAACGCTCGTGATCATGGCCCTCCATCCCCTCTTTGCCGCGCCCCGGAGCCGTCGATACTGCGTCGCATTCACCTCATTCGAGGCGCGGCGCACTCCGACCTCTCCTGCCCCGGCGACGATTGTCGCCGGCCCGCCCTCGACGTGGCTTGATCCTGTCGACGATACATACGTAGACTGCCCAGCATTGATGCATGAGGTCGATGCGCGTCCCTCACCTGATTGGAGAATATGAAATCCCGGTGCCGGGGTCTTTGCGATTGCATCCGTTTTGGATGCACTTTGCTGTTCAGTGCGATGTAAGTAGCGGATAACAAGCCCACATGTCCTTCTCGAGGAGGAAGCCCGTCGGCAACCAGGCGGTCGACGTCTTGGTGGTTGACGATGATCGGGCGGTCGCCGAGGAATTGGTCGGGTACCTGTCCCGGGCAGGACTCGCCTGCAAGTCGGCCTCCGGCGGGTGGAACGCGCTTGAGTTGCTGGCGGAGGGCTGGCGGCCCAGCGTCATCGTCACCGACCTCCGAATGCCGGACCTCGACGGCATGGAATTCGTCGAGCGGCTGACGCGACTGGGCGGCGGCGATCGGCCTGAGATCATCTTTGCAAGCGGCGCCGCCGGGTTCGATGACGCCGTCGCAGCTATGCGGCTCGGCGCCCGCGACATGCTCACCAAGCCGGTCAAGGGCGAGGTCCTGATCCGCGCGGTAAAGCTGGCGCAACTCGCCTCGCGCTATCGTCGGTCGTCGGAGTTTGCAGCGGCCGCAGCTTCCGAGGCCACGCCGCCGCCGGATGATAGGCCAGACGCGGTCGAGCCCCGGCGGAAAATCCTCAAGGAGTTGAGGGCCATCCGCGCGGTCCGCAGCAAGCATTTCCCCCCGGATCTCTTTTCCGATCCATGCTGGGAGATGCTTCTCGATCTCTATGACGCCCGGCTCGCCGGCGCGGAAGTGACCGTCACCAGCCTGGGCGCCGCGTCGGGTGTTCCCCTGACGACCGCGTTGCGGCGCATGGAGGCGCTGCAGGCCCATGGCCTCATCGCCCGCATCGAGGACAAGGACGACAAGCGGCGCACCATCGTGCGGCTGACCGATGCGGGCGTGGAGGCAGGCGACCGGTTCTTCGAAACCTACCTTGCGCGCCGGAACTCCTGACGACCCGCATTCATTCATTTTGATCCAGATTGGATCATTTGGCGGTGACGCCGCCGATTCCTGCGGCATACGTTGGCACATGGCTGACCTGCACCATGGCGACCAAGGGGTTCGTCAGGAATCCAACTGTGACGTTCTCGTCATCGAAGATGACGTGATGCTGGCCGGGGAACTGGCTGACTTCCTTGGCCGATCCGGCCTGACCGTACGAACCCTGCATGCCGGCTCCGATGCCATCCATCGCGTGGCCGCTCTGAAGCCGCGTGTCGCCCTGATCGATTTCAACTTACCAGACCTCGACGGCGGAAGGGTCGCCGAGAGGATCAGCCGCCTCTCTCCCTCGACGGGCATGATCCTGATGTCGGGCCGCATCGAGGAGCCGCCGACCACGGCTCTCATGGAACTGGGCGTCTATGCTTTCCTCAGCAAACCGGTGGCCCTGGGCCAACTGCGCACGTCGGTGCGCAAGGTCCTTCAAAAGCTGTCCGAGGACGGCGCGCCGCCCGTCGCAAGTCCGAAGCAGCCGGGCTTCTTCCGCTCTCTTTTCAATGGCTAGCCAGAAAAGTCGACCTGTCGAGAGGTCGCATCGATCGCTCTGGCCTCGAGCAGAGACATAGCCCATGTCCTCCACCTCCACTCTCTTGCTGCAGCCGACATTGTCCGCGCGCCTCGACAAGGCGACTGCCTTCGTCCGGATGTTCCTCAAGCAGGCCAAACTGGCGCTGGGCCTGCAGGGTGTGGCCTGGGCAAGCGCCGCCGGTATCGTTGGCCTGGTCTCCTGCATCGTCTCCTTCATCGTGATCATGACCTCGTTGAACACGACCGATATCGACGGGCGTCGGATCGGAGCCGAGCGAGCGGCGGCTCTCGCCGAAAGCTACCGCACACTGATGCATAGCATTCAGTCGGCGCATTCCGGCCTGGCGGTGGACGGCGGCGGCCGGCAGGCCGTTCTGGCAGCGTGGACAGCCTTCGATGATCGCCTGACGAGCGCCTGCATCAGTGGCGACAGGCCATCGTCGCCCACCGATCAACTGCGCTCGATCTGCGCCGCGCGTGCGGAAATTCGCGATCTCGCCTCGCGGGAGCTCGAGCTGTTCAACCCGCCGGTGCGTCCACTGTCGCCCGACGTCGAACAGCAATTCCGGGCGTGGGGTCGGAAGATGCACGACGCGGTCAAAGTCACGACCGGAGATGCGGGCCAGTTGGCCACGGACATGGCGGAAAGCTATCGCACCGCGATCGTCGTCCTGACCCTCAGCACGGCCGGCTTCGTCACCGCCGGGCTGGTGCTGATCTTCCTGGTCGGGCGCGGATCGATGCTGCACTTCGAGCAATGGCAGAACGCCGCCGCCGCCGTTGCTACGGCCACCGAAACCCGCGATATGCTCAACGAGACCATCGAAGCATTGCCGGCCGGCGTGGTCCTCTACGATGCGGAGGAGCGGCTCATGCTGTTCAATTCGCTGGCTGCATCGGTGACACCCGGGTTGAAGCGGCCCGGCGCCATCGGCGCGACCTACACCGCCCTCGCCATCGAGGCCGGCGAAGCTCGCGAAGCAGTGGAGATGGGACCGCGCGACGAGTGGGTCGCCGACCAGATTGCGCGCTTCCGCAGCAAGGGAAAGCACGGCATTCGCCAGTTGCCGGACGGCCGGTGGTTCGAGTGGTACGAGAAATCGACCCCCTCCGGCCGCACCGTCGGCCTCAGGGTCGACGTCACCGAACGCAGGACCAGTGAACTCGAGATCGCTCGTACCCGTGACGAGTACCAGGCGCTCGTCGACTCCCTGTCTGACGTGGTGTTCGCGGTCGATATGCAAGGCCGGTTCACCTTCGTCGGCGGCGGCGCCGAAGCCCTGTTCGGCGTGCCGGGAGCGCAGCTCGTCGGAGCTGCCTTCAAGACCTGTGTCGATCCCGGCGATTGGATCCGCGTGCGCGACGCCGGCTCGACGGCCCAGTCATCGGCACGTGACGAGGTCCGCCAGATCGACTTTCTGCTGGTCCCGGTCGTGGGAGAGCGTCGCCACGTCGAGGTCAAGTTCCGCAAGACACGGACCTTCCGCGGTCAGGGCTCGGTGCTCGCCGGAGTCATCCGGGATGTCGAGGAACGCGTGCAGCTTTCGGACCGGCTCGAGGACGAAATGGGACGTCTGCGCTCCATCGTCGAATCGAGCGGCGCGTTGATCGTGATGGTCGATCGCGATCTCCGGGTTGTCATGGTGAACAGCGGCTTCACGGCGTTGCGGGGCATCGGTTCACATGAGATCGTCGGCCAACCGCTGAAGGATGTCGTCAGCTGCCCGCTCGATGCGGCCACGCTCGGCCAATGGCTCGACCCTTCAGCCGACCGCCGTAGCCACCAGCCGGTGCAGTTCTCCAATTCGATCGTCGATTCCTCCGGCCGGACGCGGATTATCAGCGTGACGGCAACCCCGATCTTCGATGAGACGGGCATCATGCGCAACATTGTGTTCATCGGCGTCGACGACACGGCCCGACGCGACACCGAGCTGCAACTGTTCGATGCCGACCGCTTGAAGGGTATCGGCGAGATGGCGGCGACGATGGCTCACGAAGTGAACCAGCCGCTGCAGGTCATCCGCCTCGCGGCCGAAGTGGCGAGCGAGGAGATCGGTGAGGCGCTCTCCGGCGGCGGCGCCATCGATGCCCCCTTCATCCAGAGCAAGCTCGAACGCATCGTGACCCAGGTCGAACGCGCGAGCCGCCTCGTCAAGGGATTGCGCACTCACGCGCGCAACACGGTCGGTGAAGAGGCGGCCCCATTCGACGTGGGTGCGGCCGTGCGCAGCGCCGTCGACCTGACCGATCATCTGGTCCGCCAGGCCGGCGCCGTCCTGGCGGTCGCCGTGCCGATCGCCCTGCCGCCGGTTCACGGCCATGCGACCCGGCTGGAACAGGTCCTGATCAACCTGATCAACAACGCCCGTGACTCGGTGGCCGAGCTTCAGGACACGAACCGGGAGAAGCTCGTCTCCATTTTCGCCGAGCTGATGCAACGGGATGGCCGCGAGTTCGTCCGGCTGGCGGTCGAAGATACCGGCGTCGGTCTGCCTGATCAGGTCGTGAAGAATATGTTCGTTCC
>Ga0172374_1000138_pt1 | contig 61921 bp, 48 predicted proteins | sample LakKiv3m_FD_114536 | JGI IMG/M metagenome (GOLD analysis project Ga0172374, IMG submission 114536) | Freshwater microbial communities from Kabuno Bay, South-Kivu, Congo - kab_092012_10.3m | ecosystem: Environmental > Aquatic > Freshwater > Lake | place: Democratic Republic of the Congo... | reverse complement strand
TTACTTTCCGATGCAGAACTTACTGAATATGTTCCCTAAAATTTCATCGGTAGTGATCTCTCCGGTTATTTCACCGAGATGATACAGAGCATTACGTATATCGATGGTCAGGAGGTCGGAAGAGAGATTATTGTTCAAACCGTTGAAAATTTCAGTCAGGGATGATAAGGTTTTTTGTAAGGCTTCGTAATGCCTTGTATTTGAAATTACAATCCCATCGGAAATGTTTGCCTGTTTTATTGTTTTCAGCAGGCTTTCGGCAATAAGATGAATATTTTCCCTGCGTTTTCCCGATACAAACACAGTTTCGTATTCGACGAATTGTTTGAAGCCCCTGGGCAGGATATCCAGTTTATCTGTCTTATTACCGACCAGTATGAATTGTTTTGACTCGTTCTCCAATAAATCCTTGAACTCAATGAGGGCATCCGTTACATCATTAAAAGAATCTTCACTTACGTCAAACACATACAGTATAACGCTAGCTTCATTTATTTTCTCCCATGTCTTTTCTATCCCGATAGATTCAATTTTATTTTCGGCTGCCCTGAGTCCTGCAGTATCGATAAAACGGAAGCTGTAACCCCCAATGACGATTGTGTCTTCTATCGTATCACGTGTTGTACCCGGTATCTCGGAGACAATAGCACGGTCTTCATTCAGAATTGCATTAAGGATGGTAGATTTGCCGACGTTTGGTTTTCCGATGATCGTAACCGGAATTCCGTTCTTCAAAACATTACCAAGCGAGAATGATTCCAACATTACAGAAATTTCCGATTTAATTTCATCCAGGAGGTGACTAAGATCAGACCGGTCGGCAAACTCAACATCCTCCTCACCGAAATCGAGTTCCAGTTCAATAAGTGATGCAACTTCAACCAGTTTCCGGCGCAGTTCCTTGATTTTTTTTGAAAATCCTCCCCGCATCTGACGGATTGCCAGATCATGAGAACCATTGGATTTGGAGGCTATAAGGTCAGCCACAGCCTCCGCCTGGGAAAGGTCAAGCTTGCCGTTAAGAAATGCCCTCAGGGTAAACTCGCCGGGCTTTGCCATTCGAACGTTTACGCCGAGTATGAGCTCAAGTATTTTTTGCTGGATAAAGGTGGAACCATGACATGAAATTTCGATAACATCATCGCCTGTATAGGAATTAGGTGCCCGGAACAAACTTATCAGCACCTCATCAATAATATTGTTATCATACCTGATTGAGCCAAGATGAATTGTGTGAGATTTAGCTTTCTGCAGATTAAATTTCTTTTCATAGGGATGAAAAATCCCCTTGCACACCTCAAATGTCCGCGGGCCGGAAATGCGTATTATCGCAATCGCACCTGTTCCGGGCGGGGTTGATAACGCACAGATTGTATCGGTGACAGGCATCAGGCTCATCGGTTACTAAATTACTGCCTTTCCTGATGACGAAAACATTTTTTTCCGGTTATTGACATTCTTTTTTCAAAAGCTCTATCTTTGAAATTCAAAAATTATAATTATCCGCCGGAAACAATCTCAGGGATTATCCTTTGTATATATCTAATCCTCAATATATAAAATGAAAAGTTAATCAAAGACCCAAAAAATAAATTTGTAATTTCAGATCATGAGCATACTCGTTAACAAAGACTCAAAGGTGATAGTTCAGGGGATCACAGGACATGAAGGTTCATTTCATACCACCCAGATGATTGAATATGGTACAAATGTGGTAGGTGGCGTCACCCCGGGGAAAGGCGGAACATCACATTTGAATTGCCCGGTATTCAATACTGTTTCCGACGCGGTGAAAAATACAGGTGCAGACGTATCCGTCATTTTTGTCCCTCCGCCTCTCGCTTCAGATGCTATTCTTGAGGCCGCAGAGGCAGGGATAAAGCTGGTCGTCTGTATAACTGAAGGAATCCCCGTTAAAGATATGATAACAGTCAATGATTACCTAAGATCAAATAATGTCAGACTGATCGGACCGAATTGTCCGGGTATCATAACGCCTCCTTCAACCAAAATAGGAATTATGCCGGGTTTTATCCATCAACCTGGTACGATTGGAATTGTCTCCCGGTCGGGCACACTGGCTTATGAAGCGGTTGATCAGATAACGAAAATCGGTCTTGGTCAGTCTACAAGTATCGGTATTGGCGGAGATCCGATACCGGGAACAACTATTCTCGAAGCGGTAAGTCTGTTCATGGAGGATCCGGATACCGAAGGAATTGTTATGATAGGTGAGATTGGCGGGAATATGGAAACAGATGCAGGTTATTGGATTAAAGAACATGGAACAAAGCCCGTGGTAAGTTTCATAGCAGGCGCCACAGCTCCCAAGGGTCGTACAATGGGCCATGCCGGCGCAATAGTAGGAGGGAAGTCAGATACAGCTCAGGCTAAAAAAGAGATACTGAAAAACTGCGGGGTCCGCGTCATAGATTCCCCTGCCGATATAGGTTCATCTATGTTTAACATACTGAAACGCTCCTAAATCAGGAGTCTCTCCTCTTTCATTTCCCTTGATATCAAACGGAACTCCCATTGGAATTCCCTTACCGATAGCAGGAGAAATACTGTCTATCTCAAAATTGCAATTCTGCACATCAACGAATACGGGATCCTGGTTTTTCAGACAACTTATATAATGTAAGGGATCATCAATACCGGAGGTCGTTTTAAGCAGACAATGATCAAATGTGTATCCGAACAAGGCTTCATCATCCTTGTCTAAAATAATCTCCTCCTGATCTGTCCCGTATATTATAGAATTCCCGAAAAAAGCATTCTCAAGGTCGTGTGGTATTTTATTTCCCAGTGTATCGTAGATGTAATTGCTTACAAAAAGTGAAGGTGAAGTCCTGACCGAGCCCGACCAGTAATTTCCGATTGTAAGTTGCTTGAAATTATAGTCTCCTCCTCCTGTAATGCTTAATGCTGATCCCCCGCAATTACCGATCACACAATTTTCTGACACAATATATGAAGATTCTGTAATAAGTCCGTCTCCGGTCATATTCTGAATCACGGTGTTTTTCAATGTAAGATCAGGTTGACCGGGATTTGTTCCAGAAAAGACCATGATCCCGGTTTCACCGTTTTTAATAACTCCGTAATTGATCTGGTTACCATCGCTTCCCTTTTCCAGAAAGATCCCATCCCATTGTCCTGGAAGGTCCTTGTAATAAGGATCAAGCCTGTCGCCCGTAAACTGAACCGGGTGTTCTAAAGTGCCGTACACCAGCAAAGAAGCTTCGTTTGAGACCATCAATAATGATTTGTTATGAAAGAAAACCTTTGTACCCGGCATGAAAGTCAATGAAGAGCCTGTGTCGATCCTCAGTGAACCATAAATTACATGTGCTTTCAGACTGTCCCACGTAATATTCCCGGATAAATGCCTGTTTTTATAAAAAATGGCATTCTGACCCCATGCTCCTAATTTAACTTGCTGTAAATTACCATTAATACTAAAAAGAATTGAATCACTTACAATGAAAGGGGTATTGTCGTTATTCGGATCCACTGTCACACGTACAAAAATATAAATGCTGTCTTCACCGGGAATTTCAATATCTGTAAGTGATATTGCAGGCGTCCCGTTGATATTTATCCGGTAATATGATTGCTCGCCTCCTGAAAGGTTTATAGAAGAAATATTAATTTTATTCTTGTTGTGGTTATAGACCATTAACCGCTGTGTTACCGATCCGACAGTCGTAAATACGGTATCAAAAAAAACCGTATCTGATGAGAAGTCCAACCTTAAAGCGGGGTCAGTGTCAATCTTATCCTTTTTACGGCAGGAAGAAAAAAAAATCAGTAAAGAAAAAAACAATAATAAAACAGAGAATTCAGTTTTTAAATTGGGCATAGGAATTATTAATCGGAGCAAAGTTATTGAAAATTCAGTGCTTCTATGAAAAACGTAAAAAGCACAGAATATTGTAACTTTGCTTATCATTGTTTTTCATTTATATTTGAACTCTTCCGGTAAAATCAGGAAAATGAGTTACATAAATTTTGATAAAATCCAGCTTGTTAATCTGGAATATTCCCTTAAAAGGGAGTTGCTGAGATCAAACAGAACCGGTTCCTATGCCAGTTCAACGATAATTAATTGTAACACCCGTAAGTACCATGGAATGCTGGTGACTCCCCAGCCTGGTATTGACAATGAAAACCATGTATTATTATCGTCCCTTGATGAAACAGTCATTCAACGGGAAACAGAATTTAATCTTGGAATTCACAAGTATCCTGGTAATGTTTACAATCCGAAAGGGCATAAATATATTCGTGATTTTATAGCTGATCCCATTCCGAAACTGACTTACAGGGTTGGCGGAGTTATTCTGACCAAAGAGATGATTTTTACTACCACCGAAAACAGAATGATAATAAAATATACATTGGAAGATGCTCATTCTCCTACAAAACTAAGGTTAAGGCCATTTCTTGCCTTCAGGAATATTCACAGTCTGTGCCGGGAAAATATTTTTGCAGATAAAAAGTATGAAGAGGTTAAGAATGGCATCAAAGTCAGGATGTATCAGGGATATACTGATCTGATAATGCAGTTTTCAAAAGTCAATGAATATACCCATGTTCCCGACTGGTATTATAATATAGAATACCAGGAAGAAATGGAGAGGGGGTATGAATATCAGGAAGATCTTTATTCTCCCGGATTCTTTGAAGTCGATATCAAAAAAGGGGAAACCGTTTATTTTTCTGCCGCTTCGAGTGAAGTCGTCAATACATCAATGAAAAAGGCATTTAAAGATGAACTTAATAAACGGATACCGCGTGATAATTTTATTAACTCCCTCATAAATTCTGCCGAGCAATTTATAATTAAAAAAGGGAAATGTATTGAGGTAAAAGCAGGTTTTCCCTGGTTCGGACGAAATGGCAGGGATACCTTTATAGCGTTACCGGGTCTCACATTGGTTCTCGGTGATTTCAGGACATGCAAAACCATTATTGATACCATACTTGCTGATCTGAAGGGACCATTATTTCCTGTATTCTGTTTGAATAACTCAGTTTCATATTCCTCGGCAGATACCTCGTTATGGTTCTTCTGGACATTACAACAGTTAGCCGGATTTTCAGGTTCCAAACATAAAATCTGGAAAGAATATGGCCGGAAGATGAAACTGATCCTCGAAGGATACAGGGAAGGAACAGAGTTCAATATTCATATGGATACTGACGGATTGATGTATGCCGGGATTCCGGGTAAAGCGCTTACATGGATGAATGCAATGGCATATGGGAAACCAGTTACTCCACGAACCGGATATGCGGTTGAAGTTAATGCTCTTTGGTATAATGCCGTAAAATTTTCACTTGAAGTTGCCTCTTTGGCAGGAGATATGTCGTTTGAAAAAAACTGGTCGGAAATTGCTGAGCGAATCCCTGAATCATTTACAAAAAAGTTCTGGAATGAAGATAAAAAATATCTTGCAGATTATGTTGATGGAGAATATAAAGACTGGACAGTACGCCCGAATATGATTTTTGCAACTTCACTGCCCTTCTCCCCAATAGATGAATCAATGCGTAAAGAGATAATCAGCCGGGTAAAACAGGAATTACTGACAGCAAGAGGATTAAGGACTTTGACGCCTAAAAGCCCTGTGTACAAAGGATCATATTCCGGCAATCCCGGAGAGCGTGATCTCGCCTATCATCAGGGAACGGCCTGGCCATGGCTTTTAGGACATTTTGCAGAAGGATACTTAAAAATCCATGGCAAAAGCGGGCTGTCTTTTGTTAAAAATTTATTTACCGGTTTTGAACCTGTAATGACCGAGCATGGAATTGGCACTGTTTCAGAGATATATGACGGAGATCCTCCGTTCAATGCCCGTGGAGCAATTTCATACGCGATGAGTGTAGCTGAACTTTTACGAATAAATTTCATGATCAAAGAGATTGAAGATTAGATATTAAACGAGCTGATTTAATCATGGTTAAGCAATGATGTTCTTAAGTAGTAATTAGTAAATCAAAATAAATATGCGTGTTTTAATGTTCGGATGGGAATTTCCTCCACATATCACTGGTGGATTAGGAACGGCATGCTACGGACTAACCAAAGGTCTTGTTAAATATGGAGTTGAGGTATTGTTTGTAGTACCGAGGGCTTTTGGTGATGAAGCCAAAGATGGTTTCAGATTGATTGATGCCAGTGAGGTTCTTCTCGATTTCAAGGAAAGTTTTACACAGGATTACTGGAATCAGATCAAATTCATGGAAATCGGATCGAATCTGGTTCCATATGTTGGACCCGAAGATTTCGAAAAGTTGGTGACTGAAGATATCCTGACAAGTAAAGAAGAGCGACAATCTGTTTTTTCCAAAAACTACATGTTTTCAGGAAAGTATGGTCCCAACCTGATGGAGGAGGTTTCAAGATATGCTATTATCGCATCCAACATTGCAAGTATAAAAAAGTTTGATATTATCCATGCACACGACTGGCTTACTTACCCTGCCGGTGTTGCTGCAAAAAAAATAAGCGGAAAACCGCTCATTGTTCATGTGCATGCAACCGAATTTGACAGATCGGGTGAAAACGTGAACCAGACTGTTTATGATATAGAAAGAATGGGTATGGAGGAATCAGACATGATAATCACTGTCAGTAATTTTACCCGTCAGATTGTCATTGAAAGGTATGGTATTCCATCCGAAAAGGTTATCACTGTTCATAATGCTGTTGAACCCGCAGACCCGCATGAGTTTGAAGTCGCTCCCAAACATGTTAAAGAGAAGGTTGTCACCTTTCTGGGAAGGGTGACATTTCAGAAAGGACCGGACTATTTTGTAGAAGCAGCGCATAAAGTTTTGAAAAAGGACAGTAACGTACGGTTCGTAATGGCTGGGTCAGGAGATTTACTGAACAGGATGATCAGGCGTGTTGCTCAACTAAGGATAGGGACTAAATTTCATTTTACGGGATTTCTTGCCGGACAAGAGGTAGATACTATGTTTGCCATGAGTGATGTTTATGTCATGCCTTCTGTTTCAGAACCATTCGGGATTTCTCCTCTCGAGGCAATACGGTCAAATGTTCCGGTGGTAATTTCAAAACAATCAGGCGTTGCAGAGGTCCTGAAACATGCTTTAAAAGTGGATTTCTGGGATATAGATGCACTGTCGGATGCGATATATGGGATACTCCATTATGAAGGATTAAGAAAAATGTTTTTTAAATATGGAAAAGAAGAAGTTGATAATTTGAAATGGGAGAATGCTGCACTAAATGTATTAGGGGTCTATAAAAAGACCATGAATAAATAATCTTCTAAGTTATGCGATCAATTTGTTTTTATTTTCAGGTCCATCAGCCATTTAGACTCAGGACTTACCGGTTTTTCAACATTGGTCATGATCACCAATATTTTGATGACTATCAGAATCGTCATATAATCCGCAGGATTGCTGAGAAATCGTATCTTCCGGCAAATAAAATGATGCTGGATCTGATACGGGAATTCGGATCAGGCTTCAAAATAAGTTATTCCATTTCAGGAACTGCATTAGACCAATTTGCGCTTTATGTGCCCGAGGTGATTCAAAGTTTCCAGGAATTGGCCAGGACAGGGAATGTTGAGTTTATCGGAGAGACGTATGCACATTCCCTTGCATCGCTTGGGAGAAGGGATGAGTTCCTCAGGCAGGTTACAATGCATGTTCAGAAAATCGAAAAACTTTTTGGTGTAAAGCCGGCAACATTCAGAAATACAGAATTGATATATTCCGATCATATTGGAGAAAGTATTGCCGATCTTGGATTTCATACCATGCTCACAGAAGGGGCCAAACATATTTTAGGGTGGAAAAGTCCTAACTTTTTATACTGTAATACCATCAATCCGAAACTAAAGCTGCTTTTAAGGAATTTCCGGTTGAGCGATGATCTCAGTTTCCGGTTCAGTGACAAGTCATGGTCAGAATGGCCGCTGACAACCGATAAATTCGTTAAATGGTTGAATGCTCTGAATTCACACGAGGAAGTAGTTAATATTTTTCTTGATTATGAAACAATTGGCGAGCATCAGTGGAAGGAAACCGGAATTTTTGATTTCTTCAGGCACCTTCCCTCAAAGGTCTATGCAAACTCCGATTACGGATTTTATACTCCGGAAGATTTGTATCAGAGACTTCAGACCGTGGCGTCAATTTCGGTACCTTATCCTATCTCTTGGGCTGACGAAGAACGTGACCTGACTGCATGGCGTGGGAACGAACTTCAGGATGAAGCTTTTGAAAAGCTCTATTCTTATGATCAGAAAGTAAGGGATTGCGCTGATCCGGCAATTCAGAGGGACTGGTCCTATCTCCAAACCAGTAACCATTTTTATTATATGTGTACCAAATGGTTCTCAGCCGGCGAGGTTCACAGGTATTTTAATCCTTATGGCTCCCCATATGAGGCGTTTATTAACTATATGAATGTCCTTTCGGACTTTATGATCCGTGTGGATAATTTTTACGAAAATAAACAGAGATCACTCACCCTGACTGAAAGAATCAGCAAGAAAACTTCTAAAGATTCAACAAAACAGGCAGATAAGAAGGTGAAGAAAACAAGAGCCACAGCAAAAGAGACAGCGGAGAAAATAGTTAAAAAGCCGAAACAGGAAAACAATTTTAAAAAATTGAATTTTGATGATATCGTTAAGCTCTCCGACCGCCGGGTAAAGGACTTAATTAAAAAAGTTGATATTCAGACTCTCTCCTCTGCAATGAAAGGCGCAGATTCAAAGACGAAAACCAAAGTTGAAAAGAATCTGGGGAAAAGAGCTTTGGCGGTTTATAAAGAGATGCTTAATAAATTCAAAAACTTAACTTCCACAGAGGTTTCAAAATACCGGAAAGAAATTATTAAGGAAATTAATAAAACTTCTAAGAAATAATGATAATGAAAGAAAAGGCAGTTAATGTTCCCGATTATTTATTTGAGACCAGTTGGGAGGTTTGTAATAAAGTTGGGGGCATTCATACTGTGACGGCAACTAAAGCATTGACCCTGACAAATCAGTTTAAAGACAACTATATTCTGATAGGACCTGATGTTTTAAAAGATACGATCCAGAACAATGAATTTATTGAGGATAAATTTTTATATAAATCCTGGCGTGAAAAGGCTGAAAAAGAAGGACTTCGCCTGAAAGTGGGTCGTTGGAATATCCATGGCAAACCCATTTTAATTCTGGTTGATTTTACACCATATTTTTCTGAAAAAGATGCCATTTTCGCTCATTTCTGGGAACATTATAAGCTTGATTCTCTTACGGGCGGATGGGATTATGTTGAACCTGCACTTTTCGGATATGCGGCGGGAAAGATTATCGAAAGCTTTTATTTGTTTAACCTGTCACATCACGACAGGATTGTTGCACAGTTTCATGAGTGGCTGACCGGTACGGGGATTTTATATCTTAAAGAACATGTCCCACAGGTCGGAACGATGTTTACAACCCATGCCACCGTCCTGGGACGAAATATTGCCGCCAACGGATTACCCCTTTATAAAAATCTTGAAAACTATAACCCGGATACCATTGCAAAGCAATTCGGACTTATTGCAAAGTATTCACTGGAACGTATTGTGGCCGAAGTTTCAGATACTTTCACTACCGCCAGCGAGATAACAAATAGCGAATGCAGACATTTCCTTGGTAAGGAAGTCGATTTATTAACTCCGATCGGATTTGAAGATGCATTTGTTCCTGTGAAAGAGGAATATTTTGAGAAGAGGGCGGTGGCGCGAAAAAAACTGATCGATGTAACAGAAGGCCTTCTCGGACAAAAGATGTCGCCTGATACGATATTTGTTCTCTGCAGCGGTCGTTATGAGTTCAGGAATATCGGGATCGATTTGTTTATTGATGCAATCGGCAAACTTAACAGGCAGCCAAGAGTCAATCAGAATATTGTTGCTTTTCTTACGATTCCCGCCTATCAGCTTGGTCCTCGTAAGGAGCTTCTCGAAAGAATATCAAACAAGAATTTTGATCATCCCCTGACTGAAGAATACCTGACTCACAATCTCAATGAACCTGAAAATGACCTTATTCTTAACAGGATCAGACAGAACAGACTTCTCAATTCGCCGGAGGATAAAGTTAAAATAATATACACACCGGCTTATCTGAATGGTTCTGATGGAATTTTTGACTTATCATATTATAATTTTTTAATTGGATTCGACGGAACTATTTTTCCGTCCTATTATGAGCCGTGGGGTTATACGCCTCTTGAAAGCCTTGCCTTTCACATTCCTACCATTACCACAACCCTTGCCGGCTTTAGGCAATGGGTAAAGTCACTTTACCCCACCGTCAAGGAATGTATAACAGTTATTGAGAGGAACGACGATAATGATGCTGAAGTCATTGACGAAATTGTTAAAAATGTCTTACTGTGTGCCGTCAAACCAGAAAAAGAAATAATAAAGATAAGGATCAAAGCTTATGAGATTTCAAGATCAGCATTATGGAAAAACCTGATCGAGGATTATAAAACTGCATATTCACATGCCCTCGAAGCCGCCGAAACCCGTGCAGAGCTGTATGCAGGGAAACAACCTCAGGCACAGCTTGCATCAATTAAAAGCGTACTTGATATCAAACCTGAATGGAAAAAAGTTCTGATTCAGCAAAGAATTCCTGATAATCTTGCAAGTCTTGAGCGGATCGCAAAAAATTTGTGGTGGACATGGAATTATGAAGGATCGGAACTCTTTGAGATGATCCACAAAGAACGGTGGTATGACCTCAAGTTTAATCCGATCGCATTGATAGAGTTGCTGACCTTTCAGGAACTTCAGGATTTAAGCAATAATGAAACATTCGTTCAGAATCTTAATAAGGTAACAGCCGCATTTGATGCCTATATGGGCAAATTAAAAGATAAACCCGGAAATATGATCGCATATTTCAGTATGGAATATGGACTACATGATACGATTAAAATATTTTCAGGAGGACTCGGGATGCTGGCAGGTGACTATCTGAAGGAAGCAAGCGACTCAAACATTAACATCATAGGGATCGGATTGTTGTACAGATACGGATATTTCCGTCAAAACTTATCTATTTTCGGAGACCAGATAGCGGTTTATACACCGCAGAAATTTACTCATCTTCCGTTAAATCCGATGCGTGATGAAAACGGGAACTGGCAAAAATTAACCTTCGCTCTTCCCGGAAGAAATCTGTATGCTAAAATATGGCGGGTTGATGTTGGGAGGGTACCATTGTATCTGCTGGATACAGACCTTGAAGAAAATATGGAATCTGACCGTGTGATAACCCATCAGCTTTACGGAGGCGATCTCGAAAACAGGCTAAAACAGGAACTGCTGCTGGGTATCGGTGGCATCAGGATGCTGGATATATTGGGACTCAAACCGGATATTTATCATAGCAATGAGGGACATTCAGCCTTTATAGGGCTTGAACGTCTCAGAAAGCTTATCCAGTATGAAAAACTAACATTTCCACAGGCAACGGAAGTTGTACGTTCCTCAACTTTATTCACTACCCATACTCCTGTACCCGCCGGTCATGACACTTTCCCGGAGGAACTTTTACGTCGTTACTTATCGTACTTCCCCGATCAGTTGAATATAAAATGGGAACAGATGGTTAATCTGGGGCGTATGGTGGAAAATGATCCGAATGAAAGGTTTTCCCTCAGTGTTCTGGCAGCAAAACTTTCTCAGGAAATCAATGCTGTAAGTAAGATACATTGCAAGGTTACACGGGAGATGTTCCGCAAATTATATGAAGGGTATTATCCTCAGGAGCTGCATATCGGTTACGTTACAAATGGTGTGCATTATCCCACATGGACGGCTAAATCATGGCAGTTGCTTTATCAACAGGAATTTGGAGAAGGTTTTCTTGAAGATCAGTCAAATCCAAAATTTTGGAAAAATATCCATAATGTCCCGGATGATATCATCTGGAAAACAAAGCTGAAACAAAAAACCCAGCTTACTGAATACCTTCTTCAGAGACTTTATAAGGATATGACCTACAGGCATGAAAATCCGAAATTGATTTTCAAAATCAGGGAAGCTGCACGGCCTGAAGCACTGACTATCGGATTTGCAAGGAGGTTTGCAACCTACAAGAGAGCTCATCTGTTGTTCAGCAACCTCGACCGTTTATCACGGATAGTGAATAATTCGAAAAAGCCTGTTCAGTTTGTTTTTGCCGGCAAGGCACATCCTAATGACAAAGCCGGACAGGATCTCATCAAACGCATTTATGAAATATCCCATAAGCCGGAATTCTTAGGTAAGATATTATTTGTTGAAAATTATGATATTGAACTTGCAAAATATCTGATCCGTGGTGTGGATATTTGGTTGAATACACCCACAAGACCCCTGGAAGCTTCCGGGACAAGTGGTGAAAAGGCTATTATGAACGGGGTTGTTAATTTTAGTGTGTTGGACGGATGGTGGGCAGAAGGATACCGCCCAAATGCAGGATGGGCGCTTCAGGAAGAACCAACTTACGACAATCCTCAGTTCCAGGACGAACTCGATGCTGAGACTATCTATACGATTCTTGAAGAGGAAATCATTCCTGTTTTTTATGACCTCAACTCAAAGAGAATTCCTCAGAAGTGGGTTGCATACATAAAGAACACAATTTCGGAAATAGCTCCGCATTACACAATGAAACGACAGCTGGATGATTATATTCGCCAGTATTACGGCAAGCTAATTAAAAGGTCCAGGATCATTACAAGTAAAAATTATGAGATGGCCCGCCATATTGCCAGCTGGAAGCGTAAAGTTCTGCGGGGCTGGGATAGTATTGAAGTCGTATCAATTAAGACGCCGGACTCGACACTTAAACCACTTTCACTTGGAGAATCTTTTAAAGCCGAGATAATCCTGGATCTGAATGAACTCTCCGGAACAGACATTGGAATTGAAGTTCTTTTTGGCAAAAAAATCAATGATGAAGTAAAAGAGCCGACTTTCATTGAAGAGATGAATCTGGTGAAATCAGAAAAGAATATCGTTTCTTTCGAATGCGATATCACAATTACTCAGGCAGGAGTCTATGATTTCGTTTTCCGGCTTTACCCTAAAAGCTCATTGTTACCCCATCGTCAGGATTTTAACCTTGTAAAATGGATCTGAAAACATCAAAAATATTCTTTATATATTTGACAACTTTTTAATTGCATGACATGAAGTTATTGGAAGGAAAAACAGCGCTTATTACAGGCGCAAACAGAGGAATCGGATATAGTATAGCTATGAAGTTCGCGGCGAATGGTGCAAATGTCGCATTCTCAGATGTTGCGTTAAATGAAAATTCCGATTCACTCATTAAAGAAGCCGAAAAATTCGGGGTGAGATGCCGCGGATATGCTTCTGATGCAAGTTCATTCACTGATAGTGAAAAACTTGTCAATGATGTGATGTGTGATTTTCAGACAATTGATACTCTTGTCAACAATGCGGGAATTACCAGGGACAATCTATTGCTTCGCCTCTCGGAAACCGACTGGGATAAAGTCATAAATATCAACCTTAAATCGGTGTTCAACCTTACTAAAGCGGTTCAGAAAATTATGATTAAGCAGCGCTCCGGATCAATTATCAATATGAGCTCAATCGTAGGCATCGAAGGTAATAGCGGTCAGTCAAACTATTCCGCCTCGAAAGCAGGGATCATAGGCTTCTCAAAATCCATTGCTCAGGAGTTAGGATCAAGGAACATCCGGTGCAATGCAATAGCTCCTGGATTCATTCAAACGGAAATGACGGCAAAACTTCCTCAGGAATACATTGATAAATGGGCTGAAGATATTCCGATGAAACGTGCAGGTACTCCCGATGATGTTGCCAACCTTGCATTATTTCTTGCATCCGACCTGAGTTCATACATCACAGGACAGGTGATTGCTGTCTGTGGCGGCCTTCACACCTGATCAATTGGATCATCTTGACACTTATAACAGAATCTCCCGCATGGTTAATTTTACTTTGCCTCATCCTGGGGGCAGACTATGCATTTGCACTGTATTTCCGCACACCCAGGTATGACAGTGCTAAATGGTTGATTTATGCATTATCTGTGTTCAGGTTCTTATTGGTATCAATAATTGCATTCCTCCTTACTTCTCCTTTACTGAAAAAAAACGATGAGTCGGTTGAAAAACCAATAATCATTATAGGAGCCGATAATTCGTCTTCCTTACTGATGACGAAGGATTCGTTATTTTATAAAGACGTTTTTCCGGCCAGGCTTGATGAAATGATTTCCGGATTTCAATCAAAATTCGATGTCGAGGTATATTCGTTTGGTGACAGAATTTCAAAGGATTTTTCCGGAAAATTTAATGAGAAACAAACCGACATTTCCTCTTTTTTCAATGAGATTGAGGACAGGTTCTTTAACCGGAATGTAGGCGCGGTTATATTGGCAACAGATGGAATATATAACTCCGGATCAGATCCTTTTTATGCTGCAAAGAGCCTGCAATTTCCCGTTTATACAATCGCTCTCGGCGATACCAGCCTTAAAAAAGATATTTATATCCAACAGGCCAGATTTAACAAAAGGGTATATAAGGGTGATAAATTTCCTGTAGAAGTAACGGTCGCTATGGATAAATGTGAAGGCCAGTCAACTTTAATTAAAGTTTCAAAGGGATCTGCCGAAATAATGAATAAACAGGTGAAAGCGGTTTCTGAAAGGTATTCTCAGAAAATCACCTTCCTGCTGGAATCAAAAGAAACAGGGATTCAAAAATATATGATCAGTCTTAGTCCGGTAAATGGAGAAACAAGTGAGATAAATAACCGTCAGGAAGTTTTTATTGAAGTCCTGGATTCAAAAGAGAAGATCGCAATCCTGTACAACCTGCCTCATCCCGATATAAATACATTGCGCCAGGCATTGGAAACCTCGGAACGATATGAAATAGAAGAACTCAACTTAAAGGATCTTTCTGGCTTCGATCCGGAAAAATATGACCTGATAGTGCTTTATCAGTTACCCTCAATCAGGACAGATCTCAATATTGAATCTCTCGTACGATCAGATAAACCTGTTCTCTTTATACTCGGAACCCAGATCGATCTGAATACCTTCAACCTCCTCAATACGGGATTGGTCATAAATGCTTCCAGGATCTCTTTTTCCGAAACTCAACCCGTCCTGAATGAAACATTCTCACTGTTCACACTAATGAATGCAGACAAGGACATATTGAATGGATTCCCCCCCCTGATGACGCCGTTCGGAACATTTCAATATAGTCCGGTAACTGATATTCTATTTTTTCAGAAAATCGGTACAACACCGACACAAATTCCGTTGGCCATGTTTTTCCAGGGAAGACCGAATAAAATTGGAATAATTGCAGGAGAAAATATATGGAGATGGAGGTTATACAATTTTTTTCAACGATCTAATTATGACGCCTTTGATGAAATTATAAACAAAATTTTTCAATTTTTAATTGTTAAAGACGATAAAAGCTTATTCAAAATTAAGGTGAATCCTGCGATTAAGGAAAATGAAAGTGTCCATTTTGAAGCTGAGGTCTATAATGCAACCCATGAGCTTATAAATGAACCCGATTTAAACATTACGATCTATAATCCTGATAAAAAGGCTTTTCCTTTTGTATTCAGTAAATCGGAAAATGCCTACTACCTTAATGCGGGTTATTTCCCCCCAGGAAATTATACTTATACAGCTAATGTCAGGGTTGGTAATTCAACTTATAATAAAAACGGATCATTTATGATCGTAACTGTTAACCTGGAATCCATAAATCTGATAGCCGATCATAATTTGCTTTTCAGACTTGCTTCGTCGCATGACGGTATAATGGTACCCCCTGACAAGATGGATTCACTGGTAAAAATTATTAGCGGAAGAGATGACGTGCATTCAGTTTCCTATCTTACATACCGTACAAGTGAAATGATTGGATTCCTGTGGATATTTGGAATTATAATGCTTCTTATGACAACCGAATGGGCGATCAGAAAACGAAACGGATTGTAAATAAGTTTATGACTCATATCACATGTTTTTCTATTATTCACATCCACCATTGATGCAAAGGCTGTCATCTCTTAAAGGTCTTTCTTCGACATTACCCAATACACAATCCCGATCATAAGGATTGAATAAACAACAGGTATCAGACAGTCTGTAAATGCCACTCCATGTTGTAATTCTATTCCTGTTACCCTTTTAAGAATTGGAATAGCCGGATATTCCGTCACCGAAACGGCTCCGCTTACCGGAAGATAGGAATATATTTTGTTTTTAAAGATGAAAGGACTTCTTAGAAATCCATTGACAATTGGTTCAATAATCAGGGAATAAAGAGTAAAGATAGCGATTGATAAGCCGGTGTTACGGAGCATAAAGGCCAGAAAGAAAGCGTATATAAGAAATGCCAGAATCGAAACAAAGAATCCGATTGTATAGGGAATACCCTTGTTCAATATGGCCATATCATTAAAACCGGAATGGGAAACACCTATGATAAATGTACCTGTAGCAAGAACAACCGTAATTAAAAGGGCCATTATCAGGATTATCTGAAGTTTGGAAGCCAGAAATTCAGATTTGCTCATGCCATTGATAATATTTTGGCGTATGGTTTTGAAAGTAAATTCATTTGTGATAAGGATCATCACTATGATGGCCGGAAAAATCATCACAAACCTGATACTTGCAAAAAAAGTCAGGTTTTGCCATATATCCGGGAAATAGTAAATTGTGATATGCGGGAATGGGATTGGCATGTGACGGTTCATGTCGTCGACCATGTTATTAATCATAAATTCAGCCAGGAGGATGCCACATGCCAGAAAAAAGAAATATAATCCGAAAAGAATCCAAAATATTTTATACGTGAATATTTTTTTAACCTCTATTTTCAACAATTTAATCATGATTTGTCCTCCAAAAGTTCCAGGAAGTGTTGTTCCAAACTTCTCTTACGCTCTGAAAGGTGCGTCAGGATTATACCATGCTGAGAAAGGAATAAGTTTATTTGGGCAGGTTCGACCCGGTCATTAAAATATACCTGAAGCAAAGAGCCATTTTGTGTACAAGATCGAAATTTTGGATAAGAAGCGATAGTTTTTTGAAGTAATTCCACATTGTCAGAGGATAATTCAAATGAATCGGAAATTGCAAGAACTTCGCTTACTTTACCGGAGAACAACTTCTGACCTTTGTTTAAAACCACGACGTGACTGCAAATTTTCTGAACCTCGTCTAATAAGTGTGAAGCAAGAATGATAGTAATTCCGGAGCCTGCAACTTTAATAATCAATTCCCTGACCTGAGCGATTCCTTGCGGATCCAAACCATTTGTTGGTTCATCGAGAATTAAAACATCCGGATTGCCCAGCAGGGCAGAAGCAATTGCGAGACGCTGTTTCATCCCGAAAGAGTAAGTTTTAAACCTGGAAGTCCTGCGGTCGTAAAGCCCGGTAAGACTTAATACCCTGTCAATATCATTATACCCAAGATCCTTGATATCAGCAACAATTTGAAGGTTCTTCCAAGCTGATAAGTAAGGGAAAAAGTTTGGACTTTCAATGACTGATCCTATTCTTTTACGGCTTTCTTTACTTGGAGGAGAATCAAACCAGGTGAAAGTACCCTTGTTTGGTTTTACAAGGTCCAGTAAGATACTCAGAGTTGTAGTTTTACCGCTTCCGTTCGGACCCAACAAACCGAATACCTGGCCTTTTAAAACTTCAAAGGAAAGATTATCGACCGCATGGATCTTTCCGTACTGTTTTGACAATGACTGAATGGCTAAGACTGTACCCAATGGAAATTTCTTAATTGATGTTTTTGGCGGGTTTTAGACGAATCTGTTTAATCATTGTTACAATAATCTTTAAAAGATTATTTGTATAGCAGAAAAACGCAGGGACGCTTGTTAATATCGGGTATTTTTTTTCTCCAGTCGTAGACTGATTTTACAACTATCATTTCCGACCCCATGGTAAGGTCAACAGCAAGACAAAGCATAGTCTCTCCTTTACAGACTTCCAGAACAGATCTGACCATTTGATTATTACGGTATGGGGTTTCTATAAAAAGCTGTGTCTGGTTTTTCTCATATATGGCTTTTTCAAGCTCCTTTAATTTCCTTTTTCGTTTTTCCCTTTCAATGGGAAGATAACCGGCAAAACTAAAATCCTGTCCGTTAAATCCAGAGGCCATAAGAGCTAATAAGATGGATGAGGGACCTGTAAGGGGGATTACACGGATTCCACGGTTATGTGCCATACTGACTATGACAGAGCCGGGATCGGCGACACATGGAGTTCCTGCCTCTGATAACAGTCCGATACTTTTTCCTTTTTCAGCAGGCTCAAGATATGAATCAAGTTCTTGTTGCTTAGTATGTTCATTCAGAAGAAAAAAGGTGATTTCGTCAAGATTCCGTGTAATTCCAGCTTTTTTTAAGAACCGTCTTGCAGTTCTGATTTCCTCTGCGATAAAGATATCAATCCTGTTCAGCAGTGCTAAAGTTCCTTTCGGGAGAACATCTTCTGAAGGACCATCCCCGAGTGTGGTCGGGAATAAATACAGACTACCTTTTTCCATTACTGCACCAGGGTAAAACATTTAAATCAACATTCCCGCCTGAAATAATGATTCCGATATTTTTATTTGTTACATCTATCTTCCCTTCAAACAAAGCGGCGACTGGTACGGCGGAAGAGGGTTCAATGATTATTTTCATTCTTTCCCATACAAAATGCATTGCGGAAATTATTGAATCCTCGCTGACGGTTACAATATCGGTGACATACTTCAGAATAACCGGAAATGTTAGTGTTCCCAATGAAGTTCTCAGACCGTCGGCAATAGTTCTGGGATTATGTGAAGGAATAAATTTTTTCTCCCTGAATGATCGCCATGCATCATTGGCACCTTCCGGTTCAACAGCAATAACTTTTGTTGCTGGGGAAAAATAAGCTGCCGATAATAAAGTCCCGCTGAGAAGACCACCGCCACCGACCGGGACGATGATAATATCAAGATTCCCCAGATCGCTTATCATTTCAAGTGCGGCAGTCGCTTGTCCGGTTATTATTCTGAAGTCATTATATGGATGAATCTCAATTGCACCGGTCTTTTTAATGACTTCTTTAAGTTTCTCTTCGCGTGCCTCCAAAGTAGGCTCACAAAAAAAAATGTTCCCGCCATAATCCTTTACGGCATCCACTTTCACTTTGGAAGAATTACCCGGCATAACGATGTATGCCCTGGTATTAATGAGTGATGCGGCCCAGGATAAGGCCTGAGCGTGATTTCCGGATGAATGGGTTGCAACGCCGCCATGAACCATGTTGGTGTCAAGGGATAAGATAGTGTTGGTTGCGCCTCTTGCCTTAAACGCTCCTGCTTTTTGAAAATTTTCACACTTAAAATGGATATTGGCATTGAATTTCCGGTTGACAGTATTTGAGAATATTACAGGAGTGCGGTTTATATAGGGTCTGATCCGGTCGGCGGCTCTTAGAATAGCAGGTGCATCCGGTAAGATATGTATTTCTTCGGTGGTCATTTCTTTGAATCCCGCATTATCTCTTTTGCGATCAGTTCACAGGCTGGCTCAATCATGGAAAAAACTTTTTCAAATGCATTTATGTCTTCATACCAGGGATCAGGGACCTGCATGTTTGTTCCGGGATAAACCACATTCATAATATAGTCCACCTTCTTTCTGTCGTACTGACTTCTGGCCAACCGGTTTAATCTGTGAAAATGTGAAGAATCCATCACATAGATATGATCAAATTTATCAAAATCTTCAAGTGAAAATAACGTGGAAACATGATCTGAGATATCAATATCGTGTTTACGGGCTACTGAGATTGCGCGTGAATCGGCAGGATCTCCTTTATGAAAGGACTCAAATCCGCAGGATCCTATAATTGTGTTTACTGACTGCCCGGATAATTTACTTTTCAAGATACCTTCAGCAAGGGGAGACCGGCAGATATTACCGGTACAAACAAAAAGTATCTTCATCAAAACAAATGAGATTTATAATTTGATGCGCTTATCCAGTTCCTCCACGAACTGCCGGAATTGTTTATCGGTTTCAACAAGGTTATTTACTGTACGGCAGGCGTGCAAAACAGTAGCGTGATCTTTATTTCCGCAATGTAATCCGATACTGGCAAGAGAAGCCTTCGTATGTTTTTTGGAAAAGTACATCGACAGTTGCCTTGCCTGAACAATCTCCCTTTTACGTGTTTTGGAATGAATCAGCTCAACCGGAATATTGAAATAATCACAAACAACTTTCTGTATGTAATCGATGGATATTTCCCTGGAGGTGTTCTTGACAAATTTGTCAATCATTTGTTTTGCAAGCTCAAGGGTTATCGTTTTCTTGTTAAGTGACGACTGAGCAAGCAATGAGATGAGTGCCCCTTCAAGTTCCCTTATATTGGTATTAATACTGTATGCAAGATATTCAACAACCTCTGAGGGGATCTGTATACCGTCATTGTATAGTTTCTTGTGAAGTATTGCAATCCTGGTTTCAAGGTCAGGAACCTGTAAGTCGGCCGACAATCCCCATTTGAAACGGGATAGTAACCGGGGTTCAATGCCTTTCATCTCAACCGGAGGCTTATCAGAAGTCAGGACGATCTGGTTGCTTTTTTGATGAAGATGATTAAAAATGTGGAAAAAAACATCCTGTGTTTTTTCTTTTCCTGCAAGGTTATGAATATCATCAATGATCAGTACATCGATCATCTGGTAAAAATGAATAAAATCATTCTGGTTGTTATTCTTTACAGAATCAATGAACTGGTTGATGAATTGATCAGTGGTTACATATAATACTGTTTTCTCGGGAAAATTATTCTTTACCTGCAATCCGATAGCATGCGATAGATGGGTCTTACCCAATCCCGTATGGCTGTATATCAGCAAAGGGTTGAAAGCGGTCTTCCCCGGATTATTTGCAACTGCATAGCCTGCAGAGCGCGCCAGACGGTTGCAATCCCCCTCAACAAAATTTGTGAAGGAATAACTGTCGATAAGCTGGGAATTGACTTTGATCTTTCTTAATCCCGGAATTATAAATGGATTGGGTATTTCTTTTGATGTGCCTTTATTCAGGTCAATAGGCATAGATACAAGGGGATTTGCTGTTGCTTTTTTTTCACTGGTCGGGACATTGATCGTAAACGGTCCGGGATCCTGGTCGGAATTATCAATTATTATGCTGTATTCCAACCTGCCCTCGGTTCCAAGCTCTTTTTTGACAGTCTTCTTAAGCAGCCCGATATAATGCTCTTCAAGCCACTCATAGAAAAACTGACTTGGCACTTGTATGGTCAGAACCTGCTCTTTGATCTTTACAGGCTTAATCGGAAGAAACCAGGTCTTGAAACTTTGATAGTTGATATTGTCCTTGATTACCTTAAGACAATTTTCCCAAACTTCGACTGCGTTTTTTTCCATTAATTTGATAACCTTGAAAGTTACATGGTTAGAATTTTTTTTAGACTATTTTATCAAGGTGTCGGATTTTGCCCGCAAGTCAAAACCTCTATCGAAAAGAAAGCTTGATTTAATTAACAAATTTTAAAATAAAAAGTTTAAAAAAAAAATGTTTTATGCTTGATTTATTAAAAAAAAAAAATTAATAAACTATTTATGAGAAATCATACCCCGAAACTGTAGAAGCATCTCTATTTATCGTTATTTCAATGCCTTGTCACCACCATTCCGGTTGATAATTTTTATTGTTTAGAAGTAATATAAATTCCATGTGTCCTAAGTCTCAAACAGTTAGAAAATACAGAGCTGATAGTAATTATTATGCAGACTGAATTTAAATTTCATTTTCGCTCCGTTCATTCAGCTTTGTAAAAAGATTGATAAATCAGTTATCTTGCTTAAACGCTCCGATACTACCGTCTGCTTGCTTTTCCTCACTGAAAAAACCAAAGTACATTCCCGGTCAATCACCTTTTCATGAATTTTAATATCAGAGTTTTTAAGAATCTTCATGACCTCATTCAAATCACGAAAGTTAAACCTGATGCTGTATGCGACTTCAATATACCTTGGTATTATTTCTGCATTTTCCAGGGCAAGACGGGTTGCCTTTCGATATGCATTGATAAGTCCCGGTATTCCAAGCTTCGTGCCGCCAAAATATCTGATTACTACTACCAGGACATCCGAAAGGTTCATCGAAACCATTTGTCCCAGAATTGGTTTTCCGGCAGAACCAGAGGGTTCTCCGTCATCGAAAACTCTGTACAGTAATGCATACTGACCTATTCTGTATGCAAAACAAATATGATTTGCATCGTGGTATTCCTTTTTAAGCAACTGAAGTTTTGATCGTATTTCTTCTTCTTTCCCCATTGGGAAAGCAATGGCAATGAATTTGCTTGCTTTTTCCCGATACATTCCATGCGATTCTTTTGAAATGGAAAAATATGTATCGGACATAAAAATGATTTTGGCTAAGTTACTTTTATTTTTATTTTCGGGCAATGAAATTTCCATATAAAATCGTTCATACCCACCACGGATGAAAATAATAGATATTCCATTTGACCATAACATCAAAATTATTAACAAAATAAAATAGAGGGATTGACTGTAAAAAAAATAATCGAAGATATAAGGACTTCACTGGAATGCAATTATACTCCTGAAGAAATTACTCAGTTTATCTATATCCTGTTTGCTGAATATATGAATTGGCCGAAAACTCAGATACAACTCGACCCTGATTATTTGATTCCCCCCGAAAAGGTAAATAGCTTTTCACAAGCGGTCAGTGATCTGATGAATAACAAACCGGTTCAATATATAACCGGGAAAACCTGGTTTAATGGAAGACAATACATTGTAAATTCAGATGTTTTGATCCCGAGGCCTGAGACAGAGGAACTATGCAACCTCATATTTCTTGATTTTGAGCAGGACAGGTTTAAAGAAATTAAAATCCTTGATATCGGAACAGGATCGGGTTGCGTTGCCATTGACCTGAAATTTAAATTTCCATACGCCTATATAACGGGTATTGATCAGTCATCCGCTGCGTTGACTGTCGCCGCACAGAATGCCAAACTCCATACGGCAGATGTCACATTTCTTGAACTCAATGTGTTTGATCCCGGTTTATGGAACCAATTACCGGTGTATGACATCATAGTCTCAAATCCACCTTACGTACTTGAAAGTGAAATGATTAAAATGGAAACCAGGGTGACCGGTTACGAACCACACATTGCACTATTCGTTCCTGACAGTGATCCGTATAAGTTTAATAGTGCTATCGGACGGTTCGCCAGAATGCATCTAAGTTTTTCTGGAAAATTATTTGTTGAGATCAATGAACAATTTGGGAAAGAAACAGCTTCATTATTTAAAAACTTTGGATTCGACAAGGTTGAAATAATAAAGGACTTTTTCGGAAAAGACAGGTTCGTTAAGGCAAATGCACTGTTACCGATAAAGGATTTGTCATACTGGCACGCTTCAGACGAATGATATCGTCAAACTAAGGGTTGGAAAATTGCTGATCCGATCCTGATCATTGTGGAACCCTCCTCAATGGCAATCTGATAGTCCGAAGACATACCCATTGAAATTTCTCTGAAATCCTCCTGCTTTGAAAAGTAATCGTTCCTTAGGATATCGAAACAGGTTCGCAGATCCCTGAATTCCGAACGAATAAGATTTTTATCTTTCGTGAACGTAGCCATTCCCATAATACCATTGATACTAATATTTGTCATTGAATTATATTCATCTGAATCAAGGATTTCCTGTGCTTCTGAAAGATCCAATCCGAATTTAGTCTCCTCCGATGCAATGTGAAATTGAAGTAAACAGTTTATAATCCGCTTATGCCTGATACCCTCCCTGTTTACTTCCTTTAAAAGTTTCAGACTGTCAATACTTTGAATAAGATGAACAAATGGAGCTATAAGTTTTACTTTGTTCGATTGCAGGTGACCGATGAAATGCCATTGTATATCCTGTGGCAGCATAGGTTTCTTGCCGATGAGTTCCTGCACCTTATTCTCTCCGAAATTTCTTTGTCCTGCAGAATATAACGGTAATATATCTTCAATGGTTTTTGTTTTAGTTACAACTATGATCTCGACATCTGCAGGGATTTCGTCTTTAATCTTTCGGAGATTACTAATGATTGTCATATACCCGGTATGTAATGGCAAACAAATGTACTAATTTGCCAATATTCCCGTTCAGATTACCTTTGCAGTTTTAAAGTACAATGAAGAAGATCATTCGCTCTTTATTCTCACAGGTTTTGTTCTGGTTGCTCTTTTTTCATATCACCCGGCTATTGTTCATTATTTATCATATAACATTCATCCGTATTGAGAAGATTCCCTTCATTGAAACACTTGAGGTTTTCTGGTATTCATTAAAACTTGACTTTTCAACCGCCTGTTATATAATGGTTCTTCCGTTCCTTATCCTGGTCATCCAAAGCATATGGAAGATCATGTGGTTAAATAAGGTCAACCGGATTTACACAGGGATTATAATTTTTTTTTATTCCATACTCTCTGTTGCTGAAATTGGAATCTATGCCGAATGGAAAACCAAATTAACATACAAGGTTATAAAGTACCTGTATCATCCTTCAGAGATCTATAACTCTGCCGAAACCGGAACTTTCTATTTATTGTTGTTTTTACTTGCCCTCCTTGTTACCGGCGGAATACTCATGTATTTTAAAGTGTTTTATGTTAAAATTGAAACCGGAAAAAGAAATATCTTGTTTTCAGTGATATTCACTCTCTTCACTCCGGTTATCTTGTTTCTTGGCATGAGGGGAGGGATGCAGCAAATTCCGATAAACCAAAGTGAATCCTATTATTCCGATCACAATATCCTTAATATAGCTGCCGTGAATAATGCCTTTAATTTCTATATCAGTGTATTTGAAAACCTTCCAAATTTCTCAAGAAATCCATATATATTTATGGATGAAGAAAAAGCCAGACGGATAGTTAAAAATATTTATTCATCAGAAAAGGATTCAACAGTAAATGTACTGACTACAAACAGACCTAATATTGTTCTGATTATCCTTGAAAGCTGGTCGGCCGACCTTATTGAGGATCTGGGCGGAAAACCGGGTATCACAACCGAATTTAAAAACCTCGAAAAACAAGGAATTCTGTTTGATCAGATTTATGCATCAGGATCCAGATCAGAACAAGGGATGGCATCAATCTTTGGAGGCTTCCCTGCGCATCCGGTATCAAGTATAACCGTTCAGCCTGATAAGTTCGTAAAACTTCCCAGTTTTCCAAGGATGCTTGAATCAGAAGGGTATAAATCATCGTTTTATTTTGGAGGTCAACTGATTTATGGCAATATCAAAAGTTACATAATCTTTAATGGATTTGATAAGATCATGGAGGTTTATGATTTCCCGGAGGAATTTCCCCGCGGAAAACTTGGCATCCATGATGAGTTCACTCTTGGATATATGTTGAAAGACATGAGTAACCTTAGACCACCCTTTTTCTGCAGTCTGTTCACATTAAGTACCCATTCTCCATGGGATCAGCCCTTCCCAAAATTGATTAAATGGGGTGAAAATGAACGTGAATATCTGAATGGTGCGCACTATACTGATCATTGTCTAGGAAAATTCTTTAAAGATGCAGAAAAACAACAATGGTATCCCAATACCTTGTTTATAATTGTGGCCGACCACAGTCATAATTCATACCGTAACTGGCACGTTGAATCGAAGGAATACCATAAAATTCCTTTACTTTTACTTGGAGGTGCCATAAAAAAGGAATTCCGTGGAACGATCTGTCATAAACTTGGTAACCAGCATGATATTGCTGCAACCCTCCTTGCTCAACTGAATATTTCTCATACCTCTTTTAAATGGAGTAAGAATTTATTTGACAGATATAGTCCGGATTTCGCATATTATTCAACGGAAGACGGAGTCGGCTGGATAAGACCCGGCTCATATTTCACATATGAAAAGAAGCCAAATTATTACTATTGGTGGACAGATCCAAAAACACCCGACTCCGTTCTAAACGAAGGGAAAGCCTATTTGCAGCTTGTGTTCAGTGAATACCTGAATGATTGAGATACTCCTGCTTATGATAACAGGTGAACAACCAATCCGGAGCGAAGCTTCGGTTCGAACCATGTTGTTTTCGGAGGCATAATGTTCCCCGTGTCGGCAATGTCAATTAGCTGCTTCATTGAGACAGGGAAAAGTGCAAAAGCGACTTTCATTTCACCACTGTCAACCCTTGTCTTTATTTCTTCCAGTCCACGGATCCCTCCGACGAAATCAATACGGTTGCTGGTACGCAGATCTCTAATACCAAGGATATTGTCGAAAACAAGTTTTGACAAAATAGTAACATCAAGTACCCCTATAGGATCATTATCATTAAAGGTGTCTGGTCTGGCAGTCAGTGAATACCATTTCCCCTCCAGGTACATTGAGAATGTATGTAATCTGTCAGGTTTGAAAATAGTCGTACCCTTCTGTTCAACGGTAAAGATATTACCGAGCCTTTGAAGAAATTCCTCTGTGGTCAATCCGTTAATGTCCTTTAATACACGGTTATAATCGATTATGGAAAGTTGGTTATCAGGGAAATGGACTGCCAGAAAATAGTTATACTCTTCATTCCCATCATGGTTTGGATTATTGATCTTTTTTTCATTACCGACAAGCGCTGCAGCTGCAGTACGGTGATGACCATCTGCCACATAGGTGAATGGAATTTCTGCAAAAAGCTGAGTAATCCTGTCAATTAAAAGCTTGTCGCTTATAACCCAGAAATGGTGTCCAATACCGTCTGATGTAGTGAAATCATACTCGGGATCGTGGGAGTCAACAAACTTCGAAACTATCTCGTCAATATCCGGTACGGCGGGGTATGTAAAGAAAACCGGCTCCATATTGGCATCAGTTATTCTGACATGTTTCATCCTGTCCTCTTCTTTATCTTTCCTGGTCAGTTCGTGTTTTTTAATAACACCGTTAAGGTAATCCGCCACACCTGCGCACCCTACAATGCCATATTGTGTCTTGCCATTTCTGGTTTGGGCGTAAATATAAAGATGGTCCGAATCATCCTGAACTAACCAACCATTTTGCCTGAACATTTGAAAATTTTCCTTTGCCTTTTCATAGACAGTCTTGTCATGAATGTCGATCCCCTCCGGAAGATCTATTTCGGGTTTGATAATATGAAGAAGTGAATATGGATTCCCTTCTGCCTCTTTTCTTGCTTCTTCTGAATTAAGGACATCATATGGTCTGGATGCTAAGTCCTTTACAATATTTTTTGGGGGTCGGAGACCCCTAAATGATTTTAAAATAGCCATAAAATAGTGGATTATTAGTTGACCTCCTCGTCTGTGTCTTGTTCTTCTGGTTTAACGCTTCGTTGTAAAGAACCGATAAGGGCTCCGATCATCTTTGTCATCTCCATCAACTGGTTCTTTGACTCCTCATATGACTGTTTTGAGATAAAGCCACGGGATTGAGCAACAGTTGAAAGAACAACACACTCTCGCACCGAACTCTTTGCCATCTTTAAATAGTACACGAACTGACTTTTATTTCTTGATGATCCTTCGGCAATGTTCAATGCTATTCCCTGGGCAGATGTTAAAAACCGGTCAAAAAAAGATTTTATGAACAGATCATTTGTAGAATTTTTAGTCATTGAATATACCCAGTTAATATACTCAAGAGCCTTGTGATAAATTCTTAAATCCTCAAATCTAAAAAAAGTAGTGGGTCTTTCTTGTTCGTTTTCCATGGTTCAAGTAGGCAATTAAATTATAACTAAGACGCGGAGAATATATCGAGTTGGTCCATTAAACATTTAATAATTAGATTCATTTATTCACCTGGAACGTTCGGTCCCCTTGTTTAAGAAAATTAACAATTTGTTTTGCGGCCGCAATTCCCGCATTGATGTTAGCTTCTTCTGTTTGCGCACCCATCTTCTTCGGAGTACAAAAATACCGGTTTTTAAACTCTGTCTCCAATTCCGGTTTATTTGTCGGTTCAACATCTGACAAATATGCGAAGTCTTTTCTTTCTTTAAACATCCTTAGCAAATCGGCCTCGTTGATAACTTCAGCACGGGCAGTATTGACAAGGCATGCAGGGACAGGCATTTTTGATAATAATGAATAGTTTACAGATAGTTTTGTCTGGCTATTGGCAGGGATGTGTATAGAGATAAAATTACATGCGCTGTATAGTTCATCTGCTGAGCCAATCCATTTAACTCCGTCATTAATAATTACCTCTTTCGGGATAAAAGGATCGAAGGCATAAACATCCATACCAAATCCTTTTGCAATACGTGAAACATTTTTCCCGACAAATCCATATGCATGTATTCCGAGTTTCTTACCAAGAAGTTCTGTCCCTGATTTGCCATTATAGAAATTTCTGACATAAAAAACCATCAATCCGATAGCAAGCTCTGAAACAGCATTGGAATTTTGTCCGGGAGTGTTCATCGCAACTATGTTTCTGGCTGTCGCAGCTTCAAGATCAATATTATCATAACCGGCTCCGGCACGAACAATGATCTTGAGATTTTTTCCTGCTTCGATAACATCTTTATTTGCTTTATCGCTTCTGATAATTACAGCGTCAACACCGGCGATAGCATTTTTAAAATCATCTTGGCTGGTATAATTTTCAAGTAAGACGAGTTTAAAACCAGCCTCTTCAACCACTTTCCTGATTCCTTTAACAGCAACCGGGGCGAAGGGTTTGTCCGTGGCAATAAGTACTGTTGTCATATCTGAGTTATTTGATTAACTGTTTAGTCTTTCAAATTCAGTCATACTATCAACAAGCGCCCGAACACTTTCAATGGGTAAGGCATTATAGGTTGAAGCTCTGAAGCCCCCGACCGAACGATGCCCCTTAATGCCCACCATGCCTTTTGCTTTAGCAAAATCCAGAAACTTTTCTTCTTTGTCTTTATTTTGATCTTTCATGACAAAGCATATGTTCATCAGCGACCGAGAATCCTTTTCAACGGTTCCGACAAACATCTTGCTGTTATCAATTGCATCATAGAGCAGCTGGGCTTTTTTCCTGTTTATTTCTTCCATCGCATTTATTCCGCCTAAACTTTTTATCCATCTTAATGTTTCAAGACATGTAAATATTGCGAAACATGGAGGCGTGTTGAACATTGAACCTTCCTTGATGTGAGTTGCATAATTCAGCATTGTTGGAATCTTCCTGTCAACCTTGCCCAGAATGTTTTCCTTAATGATCACAAAAGTTACACCCGCAGGTCCAAGGTTCTTTTGGGCGCCTCCATATATTAAGGCATATTTTGAAATATCCACCTTCCGGCTGAGGATGTCAGAAGACATATCGGCTACCAAAGGAACAGGACTTTCAATATCATATCTTATTTCACTGCCAAAAATTGTGTTGTTGGTTGTAATATGGAAATAATCCGCATCAGCCGGGATTGTATAATTTTTTGGAATATAAGTAAAGTTCTTATCTGCAGAAGATGCAACAATATCAACTGGACCGAACACCTTTGCTTCCTTAATTGCTTTTTGTGCCCATGCCCCTGTCTCCAGATAGGCGGCTTTTGTCTTTAAAAGGTTGAATGGCACCATGCAGAATTGCATGCTTGCACCACCTCCAAGAAATAATACATGATATCCGGAAGGAATATTCATCAGTTCTTTAAAGAGAGATACGGCCTCATCAATAACCGCTTGAAAATCTTTACTACGGTGTGAAATCTCCAAAATTGACATTCCAATACCGTTTAGGTCCAGAACAGCTTTTGCTGTATTTTCGATGGCAATCCTAGGGAGGATAGAGGGACCAGGATTAAAGTTGTGTTTTTTCATAAAGTAAGAATTTAACTGGTAATTATTTTATCACATTGTCTTGCAATAATAATAAAACTAAGTAAACGAAATGAATTATCCGATCAAAAAATTTAAAAAATGTACAGCATAAAATCATATGTCAGAATAGACTTCCCATGCAGTAATTTCGAAAATCTTAATTTTGTATAAAGAAATTTAAATGACCCTTAAAAACCGGATTGATTCCTTCAAAAATCTCGGTCGGAGACTTCAAGAGTACCCAGATATTAAAGATAATAAATCAGCCTCGGTACTCAGGGAAGCTGCCAGGATGTCTGAGCTTGAGAATCCATGGTTTACCCAGGAACAGATATCAAAAGCACTCAATTCAATAGGGGAGTCGATGCAGGGAAGAAAGATTGATAATTGGCTAAAAATTTATTTCAAACGAATCGAGGATGTCGTTAATCCTAAAACCGTTGGTTTAGTTATGGCAGGTAACATCCCTGCTGTCGGATTTCATGATTTTCTTTGTGTCCTGATAAGCGGCAATGTTATGGTTGGTAAGCTGTCATCACAGGACAGGTATTTGTTGCCTGCAATCTCAGATGTTTTAACAGAAAACAATGAGGAATGGAAATCTTTCATCTTCTGGACCACCGGTAAACTGACCTCTTTTGATTCTATTATTGCGACCGGATCAGATAACTCAGCCAGATATTTTGAGTATTATTTCAGGAGGCACGCACACATCATCAGAAAAAACAGAAATGGCGTTGCGATTTTAACCGGAAATGAAACTTCAGACGAACTTCAGGGTATTGCCGACGATATCATGTCATATTTTGGCCTGGGTTGCCGCAATGTTTCAAAAATCTTTCTTCCTGAAAACTACGACTTCACCAGGCTGGTTGAAACCCTGAATATTTTTTCTCACTATTCACAACATAACAAGTACCGGAATAATTATGAGTTCAGAAAGTCTTGTTTCCAACTTAGTAACACTCCGTTCATTGATTCAGGAATTTTATTGCTGACACCAGGTACAAAGCCTGATTCACCTGTCGCTGTATTGAATTTTGAATTTTATTCTAGTATCAGCGATGTAATCAGCCGAATTGAAGAAGAGACCGGATTAATTCAATGTATTGTCTGTAATTTTGATATTCCGATTCCTCATATACCTCCCGGTATGACACAAAAACCTGAATTATGGGAATATCCGGATGGCATTGATACCATGGACTTTTTGTTATCCAATATTTCCATGTGATATTGTTTGGATTTCAATTTAAATTCTTTAATTTTGCACCCTCATTGAAAAAGCATTAATAATGAAAAAAGATATTCATCCAAAGGATTACAGATTAGTGGTTTTTAAAGATATGTCGAATGAATACTCATTCCTTTCAAAGTCGACGGTAAAAACCAAGGAAACCATCATATGGGAGGATGGCCTGGAATATCCGCTCGTAAAGCTTGAAATCTCACATACCTCACATCCTTTCTATACCGGTAAAATGAAATTAGTGGATACCGCAGGACGCGTTGATAAATTTAAGAGCAGATATCAGAAACACATCGATAAGAAAGCAGGTAAGTAAACCTGATAATATTTATGAGGAAGCCTCCGTTCTTTTTAAATGGAGGCTTTTTTTTTATTTATGGAAGTTCCTACATTTGCATAAAATGAAATAACCGATCAGAAATAATTTCATAGCGGCATGAATTATATTCTATTTGATGAAAGTGTCGTAAGGACTAATTTACTGCCACTTACTTTTATGCGTCCGGTTGCAGATATCCGGGTTGGTATTCTGACTATCAGGGAAAAATGGGAGAAAAGGCTAAAAAAGAAAACTTCAACACTCACCGATTCTTACCTTTCACGAAAATTTCCGATTGTTAAAGAGCGGGAGAATATTTTAATAAATGGCTCAGTTTGTCCTAATGATGAAATCATAACTGCCGTCAAAAAATTAAAACCAAACCAAATCGTCATATTTAATGATACAATAATTGCCTTACATGTAAGAGAAGAAGAACTTGACAGGGTCGGTGAATCCACTTCGGAGGGCATTGAGGAAATAACAATTTCTTCACCTCCGGTAAAAATAAATTATACCTGGGATATTTTTGCCAAGAATGATGCAGCAATAACAGAAGATTTTAAACTTCTGACTGAAGGAAGGACATCCCAGAAAATCAATTCCTCAAACAGGTTTCTGGGTGAGGAAAACATCTTTATTGAAAAAGGAGCAAAAATTGAATTTGCAACATTGAATGCTAATACTGGTCCTATATATATCGGGAAGGATGCGGAGATAATGGAAGGAGCGGTGATAAGAGGGCCCTTCTCGCTTTGTGATCATGCACAGGTAAAATTGTCGGCTAAAATCTATGGGCCAACAACGATCGGTCCTTATTGTCGTGTCGGCGGAGAGGTGACTAATTCTGTTTTATTTGGTTACTCAAATAAAGCGCATGACGGTTTCCTCGGTCATTCTGTCATAGCGGAATGGTGCAATATCGGCGCCGATACGAATACTTCCAATTTAAAAAACACGTATGACTCAGTCCGCCTTTGGAGCTATGGAAAACAAACATTTGTAAACACCCATCTTCAATTCTGTGGGCTGATCATGAGTGACCATTCAAAATGTGCTATAAATACTATGTTCAACACCGGTACCGTGGTGGGGGTTAATGCTAATATATTCGGTTCAGGCTTCCAGCGAAATTTTATTCCATCCTTCACCTGGGGTGGTACGGCCGGTCATAGTAATTACAATGTAAATAAAGCCCTTGAAGTTGCCGAAATTGTTTTTAAGCGCAGACATAAAATATTTGATGAAATTGAACGCGATCTGCTTGTGAGCGTATATAATCTTACTCTTAAAAATAAGTACCTTTAATTCGATCCGATAAATACTGGCATACATCTTGTCTTTTCTCCCACCCGAACAATCAAACCGGTATACTGACATTCTGACGGAATTCAGTTTATGAAATAACCTGTCAGGATTTGATTAATAATACCTTAGACCAGTAACAATGAAAATTCACATATATTGGCGAATAAGTTACCCGGCCAATATTATTAAATATATATCAGATGAGAAACTCAATTGAGCAACGTTTTTTTGCAATATCTGACCTGGCAGATTCTGAAGCTGAATTTATTCCATTGCTTTCTTCGGAAGATGAGGAAGCAATGAATGCTGAGAAGGTCCCTTCGGTACTTCCTGTGCTGCCATTAAGGAACACGGTTTTATTTCCTGGTGTTGTAATACCTATTACTGTCGGAAGAGATAAATCCATTAAACTGATCCGTGATTATTATAAGGGTGACAGGATTATCGGAGTCGTTGCTCAAAAAGATGCCACTGTTGAAGATCCCGAAGTTTCTGACATTAATAATGTAGGAACAGTGGCCTATATAATAAAAATCCTGCAGATGCCAGATGGAAGTACTACAGCTATTATTCAGGGGAAAAGAAGATTCCGTATCATTGATCTTGTTCAAACCGATCCTTATTTTATTGCCAAAGTTGAAGAGTTTGATAAACATGAAACTCAATTGCAGGAGTCGAAGGAATTTAACGCCTTAATCTCAAGCCTGAAAGATCTGGCAATTCAAATTATCAATAAGTCGCCGAATATTCCATCCGAGGCTGCGTTTGCGATTAAAAATATAGAGAGCCATTCATTTCTTGTGCATTTTATTTCGTCAAATCTGACGATAGACCTCTCTGAGAAGCAAAAATTGCTGGAGATGAATGATATGTATGAACGTGCCAACAGAGTTCTGATATATCTCACAAAAGAGCTCCAGATTATCGACCTGAAACAACAGATCCAGAATAAAGTAAAAACCGATCTTGATAAACAACAACGTGATTACTTTCTTAATCAACAACTCAAAACTATCCAGGAAGAATTAGGGGGAAGTCCGAATACCCTGGAAGTGAACTCGTTGCGTGAACAGACACTTAATAAAAAGTGGTCGAAAGAAGTCGCCGAAATTTATGAAAAGGAATTAAATAAGCTCCAGAGGATGCACCCTGCTGCAGCAGAATATTCAATTCAGGTCAGTTATCTGGAAACATTTGTCCAGTTACCCTGGAATGAATATACTACAGATAATTTGGACTTAAACCATGTACAGAAGATCCTCGATGAAGATCATTACGGACTTGAGAAGGTCAAAGAAAGGATAATTGAATATTTAGCTGTCATTGCCTTAAAGCGTGACCTGAAATCACCTATCTTATGTCTTGTTGGTCCACCGGGAGTTGGTAAAACATCCTTAGGAAAATCGATTGCACGCGCATTAGGACGTAAATATACGAGGATGTCGCTCGGAGGGCTCAGAGATGAATCAGAGTTAAGAGGACATCGCAAAACTTATATCGGAGCCATGCCGGGAAGGATCATTCAGAGTCTGAAAAAAGTCAAATCTTCAAATCCGGTATTTGTTCTGGATGAAATTGATAAAGTTGCCGGAATGAACATAAGTGGGGATCCGCAGGCTGCGCTGCTGGAGGTTTTGGATCCTGAACAGAATTCGGCATTTTATGACAACTATCTTGAAGTGGATTATGATCTTTCACATATTATGTTTATTGCCACAGCCAATACTTTAAGTACAGTTCATCCGGCTTTACGCGACAGGATGGAGGTGATCGAAATTCCCGGTTATCTTCTCGAAGAAAAAATTGAAATCGCAAGTCGTCATTTAGTTACAAAGCAGTTGAGAGAACATGGATTAAAAAAGAATCAACTGGTTTTTGGCAGAAGTATCATTGAGGAGATTATTGATAACTACACTCGTGAATCTGGTGTTAGAGGTCTGGAAAAGTCAATCGCACGTATTATAAGATATAAGGCCAAATCGATCGTGACGAAAGAAAAATTCAACAGGAACCTTAAAGGTGTTGATCTGAAAAAAATTATGGGACCACCTATATTCCAGGTTGAAAAATATCTGAATAACGAAATTGCCGGCGTGGTTACCGGTCTTGCATGGACTTCGGCAGGTGGCGAGATTCTATTTGTTGAAGTTAGTCTGAGCAAAGGCAAAGGAGAGTTGACATTAACCGGAAACCTTGGAGATGTGATGAAAGAATCAGCCTCAATAGCGCTGGCCTACCTGAAAGCACATACCGGAGAGTTTCAGATCGATTCAAACTTGTTCGGTAAATGGGATATACATATTCATGTACCTGAAGGAGCAACACCAAAAGACGGACCGTCTGCAGGAATAACAATGTTCACTGCGCTTGCTTCAGCTTTCACCCAGAGGAAAGTCAAGGACCGCCTGGCTATGACCGGTGAAATAACCCTGAGAGGAAAGGTCCTGCCGGTTGGAGGGATTAAGGAAAAAATCCTTGCAGCAAAGCGTTCCAATTTGAAACATATTATCCTTTCGAAAGAAAACCAGAAGGATATAGAAGAAATAAAACCGGAATATATTTCCGGCCTGGTCTTTCATTATATTGAGGAGATGAAGGAAATCAATGAAATAGCCTTACTCAAATCAAAAGTAACAAATCCTTTGGCGTTGCTATAATTTAATGATTGTTTCATTTTCTACATAATCAGAATTTTCAAACCTTACCCGATAGACTCCCGGAGCAATAATATCTCCGGGAAAGGTTAAGTGGAAAGTGCCGGTCTGATGAATTCTGTCGACCAGTGTTTTCAAAGCTTTCCCGCTGCTGTCCAGAATAGTAATCTTAACATTACCCGGTAATCCGACACGATATTTTATCATCACCTGATCTGTAAACGGGTTTGGATCTGCCTGTAAACAGTTTCCCTGTATTAATGCTTGGGAATTGTTTGTACCGACAATCGTAGATGCTTGTTTCAAAAGGATGTTTCTGAACGGATCAAAAACCAGATTTGCCGGTTGTTTTGAAAAAGTGAATCTAAAAACCTGAGGATTGGTATCATTGTTCACCTGCACCAGGGTATCTGTACCGTCAAGAAAGTCGATCCTGATCTGAATTGGCATTGTATAAAAAACTGTATTTGTCTGAGATTGTCTGATGTCCAAAAGAAGTTGCCAATATCCTGCTGAATCAAAAAAACTTGCAGTATTTTCATAGATCGGATGATCAGGAGCATAAACCCATTCATCAAAGAACCATTGCAAATTCTGTCCGCTGACAGAGTTGACCTTTGCGAGAAAGTCTTCCGTGACGGCATTTTTATACATCAGGTTGGTGTCGGTGGCATAAGAGTTAAAAACGAGGAAAAATAGTGAATCACCAAGAACATATCTTAGCTGATGCAGTACACATGCACCCTTATTGTACGACATTGCTACATTGTAGAGTTGATTTCCGGGAGGAGTATGAATAGCCCATGAGGGATGATATAAAGGCCATCCCGGATTATTGTTCAGATAATAATTGGCTAACAGATTCATGCTGTTCTTATAGGATTCATACCCATCTTCATGTTCAATCCATAAATTGCTACAGTATGTACCAAATCCTTCATTCAGCCATATATCTGCCCACGTTCCGCAGGTAATCAGATCCCCGAACCATTGATGTGAATGTTCATGAGCAATAAGGCTTTCATTTGAATAGCCGCCAGGCATCAAATTTACCATTGTCTGGTTTTCCATTCCTCCCCACGGAAACGAAGCATTAAGGGTTGCAAAACCTATTTTTTCAAGGGCATAATCACCAAATTTCTCAGAATAAAAATCTGTCAATGGTGTAAGGATTTCATTTATAATACTGAGATTTTCACCTGATTTGTAATATAATATCACCGGAACACTGTCATTTGGGTCAGATAATTTGTGCCAGTATCCGGTTTGCTTTAAAAAATTATTCCTTGAGGAAATGGTGAAAAGGTAAGTGGATGCCGGAAATTCACTGACCCAATGATAAATAACAGTATCAGCGTTTACAATCGAATCTGTCAATAAACCTGTAGAACCCAATCTGACTGTTGCCGGAACCTTAACATGAAGATCCCAAAGCGCTTTGTCGGATGGACGGTCCCAGCAGGAAAACCATTTCCGGGCTCCCTCAGGCGGACAGTCTGTAAAGACAAATCCTCCTGATACATAAAAAGCATTATCGCTTACATTATTATGATGGTAAAATACTTTGATTTCAGCAATTTCACCTGGTAAATAAGTCCTGTTCAACTGAATTGTCAAAGTGTCATTTGCATGATTGAAGGAAATTCCATTCATACTTACGGAATCAATCGTCAATGACGAATTGACTGCATTCAGTTTTATCTGTGAAAGGGTGGAATCAACTTCTATCGTAATGTTTTCAATACAGCTGAATGACTTTGGATAGGGGCTTGAGTAACAATTAAATATATCTAAATCAAGTGAGTATTTCAACACATTGTAGCTATGCTGCATATAAAAATGTGCGGTATCTGTAGGCGCTCTCCCTGATGGATTGGCATAAAATAATCCAGGGAAACAAATAAGAAATGTCAGGAAGGAAAAGTAAAAAAAACGCATGGGTAGAACTATTTTATTATCAGTTTTCTGGTCTGAGTCTCTCCGTCTGCATTTAAAGTATAAAAATAAATTCCGGGATCCAATGAGGAACAATCTATCTCATAAGAATATTTACCATTCCCCTTGAACTCATCGATGAGATGGAGTACTTCTTTTCCTATTATATCCCTGATCTCAAGCTTGACATGCATTGGTTCATCTATCTCAAAAACAATGTTAGTCTTGTCGGTTACCGGGTTAGGATAATTTTGAAGAAGATGCATTTTATCTGTTATACGTGTAGCCGGTTGGATACCAACAACAGTACCTCCCTCTTTTAATACAATATTCATCAATGGATCGAAGAGAAAAATAACAGGTTTTTTATTATAAGTCCAGGAAAATTGCTGATAATTATTATCATTCATTACCCTGAAAATTGTATCGCTTAAATCATTAAATATGATTTTAATTTCTATGGGCATTTTAAAGAATGGGGGATCGGACTGTGTTTGGGAGACAAATAGGTTCACTTTCCATTGGCCGCTGCCAATATCCTGAAAATTATACGTGTTTTGATAGACAGGGTGGTTTGGCTGAAATATCCATTCATCAAAGAACCACTGGTAATCCTCACCGCTTACCTGGTTTGCCTTTTGAGCAAAGTCGGAAATAGTGGCAGATTTGAACTTTAGGTTTGTATCGCCGCTATATGCCTGCAAAGTGTTGAAAAAAATTGAATCGCCGAGTACATAACGTAGCTGATGTAATACGCTTGCTCCTTTGGCATAAGTGATATACCAGTTAAAAAGTGTGTCGCTGGGAGGAGTGTGTGTAGCCCAGGAAGGCATGGAGATCGGGAAACCTGGATTATTATTGACATAGTCATTTGCATAAGAATTGATCACTGACTTATATCCTGAATAACCCTGATAACTTTCGTACCAAAAGCATTCCGACCATGTAGCAAATCCTTCATTTAGCCAGATATCAGCCCATGTTCCGCAGGTTATCATATCTCCGAACCACTGATGTGCGAATTCATGAGCCGCTAATCCCTCATACCAGCAATTGGGACAAAGACTGGTTAGTGTCTGGTTTTCCATGCCACCCCAGACAAATTCGTCGTTAAGACTGGCAAAACCATTTTTATCAAACGGATGTTCAATATACTTTTGCGAAAACCAGTCGGTCATAGCAAGAATTTTATTTTTAACCGGGGCAGGATTCTCACCCTGATTATAATAGAACCTTATTGGAATACTATCGGTCGGATTGCTCAGTTTATGCCAGTAAAGGATATCAAGGTTATAATTAACTTTTGAAGTAATAACCATCAGGTAGGTTGCCACATTCTGGTTACTGACCCAGTGATACCATATTGTGTCGGCGATCCTGGTAGAATCGGCAATTATACCATTGGAGCCAAGTTTTACAGTTGCAGGTACTTTAGCAGTAAGATCAAATGTGGCTTTATCGGAAGGTTTATCCCAGCACGGGAACCATTTCCGTGCTCCCTCCGGTTCACAATCGGTAAAGACAAATCCGTTTTTAACATAAAATGCATTGTCATTAAAATTCTTATGAGTGTAGTTGACTTTTACACTGACCACCTCTCCCGGATTGTAAACTCTGTCGAGTTGTAAAGTAAGATAATTATCCGAATGAGTAAATGAGATGGCTGCTAATCCTACAGAGTCGACAATCAATGACGAATTGGCTGCGTTCAGGATTATTGAACCAAGAGTCGAATCAACTTTAAAAGTGATTATATCCTTACCACTGAAAAGATGTGAATAAGGAGATGAATAACATGCATATAAATTCACATCAAGTTTGTAATTCAGGACATCGAAGGAATGAGGATCAACACTGTCATATCCCAAGGGCTTAGCAGGATTATAGATTCCATTCTTTTTTTTCAGGGAACAGAATTCTGATCCGGTCTGAAATGAATTCTCCTGACCAGATAATCCTGATGCTACAAACGATAATATAATCAGTAAAATAATAGGACGATTCATATGAAATTTTTTATGTTTAGGTTGACTGCAAAGATACTAAAAAACATACCCGGGGTTCTTGAAGCCGTATCGCCATTAATAAAAAACAAATACTTTTGCTGTTAAGATATGAAACTGAACAATCATATTTTTTCTTTCCTCATTTCATTGCTGGTTTATTCCTGCAGCGCTCCTGAAAAGGGAATTGATAAAGAAGTCTTTCGATACAATGAAGCAGCAAATATCACTTCGCTTGATCCTTCATTTGCACGTGAACAATCGATAATCTGGGCGACGAATCAGCTTTACAACGGATTGGTACAACTGAATGAAAAACTGGAAGTCGAGCCATGTATTGCTTATCGCTGGTGCATTTCCGATGATGGACTTGTCTATACATTTCATCTGAGACAGGATGTGTTTTTTCATGACAGTCATGCTTTCCCTGGTTTTAAAGGCAGACAGGTCGTTGCAGACGATTTTGTTTTTAGTTTCAACCGGATAGTTGATCCAAAAGTTGCTTCACCCGGAGCATGGGTCTTCAATCTGGTTAAAACGGAAGGAGCTAAATTCGATTTTACAGCTCCTGATGATTCAACATTTGTAGTACGCTTATTAAAACCATTTCCTCCATTTCTAGGAATTCTATCAATGCAATATTGTTCAGTCGTTCCCAGGGAAGCAGTCAGTTATTATGGTAATGAATTCCGGAGGAATCCGGTAGGTACCGGCCCTTTTATGTTTAAAACATGGAAAGAGGGAATCAAACTGGTACTGGTAAAAAATCCTGACTACTTTGAATTTGAGAACGGAATACGACTACCATTCCTTATGGCTGTTTCGATTACCTTTCAACCCGATAAACAGTCCGCCTTTCTTGAATTTATAAAAGGAAAACTTGATTTTATGTCGGGAATTGATCCGACTTATAAGGATGAAGTACTTGACAGGCAGGGAAAATTAAAACATATATTTTCGGATAAAATCAGGTTGATAACGCAGCCATATCTTAATACGGAATACCTGGGTATAAATGTCGATTCATCAAACAGCGGTTCTAAAAACTGTCCGTTACTTAGAAAAAAATTAAGACAAGCAATCAACTACGCTTTTGATCGCTATAAAATGATACATTATCTCAGGAATAATATTGGCACCCCTGGTATTTTTGGAATTATCCCGGAAGGTTTACCCTCCTTTGACTCAACAGTTGTTTATTATGATTACAATCCGTCAAAAACCAGACAACTGCTTGCCGAGATGGGATTTCCGGGAGGGGAAGGACTTCCCGGAATCACTCTTACTTCAACTTCCGATTATCTTGACCTGTGCAAATATATTCAGCATCAGGTGGGAGTACAGGGTATTGAACTCAACATAGAAATCAGTCCTCCAGCCTCTGTAAAGGAACTTAAGGCACAATCAAAATTATCTTTTTTCCGCGCATCATGGATTGCCGATTATCCGGACGCTGAAAATTATTTATCATTGTTTTACAGTAAAAATTTCTGTCCTAAAGGACCGAACTATACTCATTTTTCTGACAAGAGATTTGATAAATTATATGAAACAGCAATGTCGACTGTCAACGATTCCTTAAGGTATGACATGTACAGAAAAATGGAAAATATTATTATGGAAGATGCTCCGGTTGTGGTTCTGTACTATGATCAGGTTTTGAGGTTTGTTCAAAAGAATATCTCAGGAATTGGAAGCAATCCTTTGAATTTACTTGTCTTAAAACGGGTAAAGAAATCATAGATTAACTTCAAGCCCGTCATATGCAAGCGAAACATTCTTCGGCAATTCTCTAACAATATCCCGGAAAGCTCCCATTTGATGACTGATGTGCGTCAAAAATCCATATTCAGGCTGAATCTCGTCCATCAGCGCCAATGCTTCAGGTAAACTAAAATGCGAATAATGTTTTTCTTTCCGGAGTGCATTCAGTACCAGAATTTTAGATCCCTTGATCTTCCTCTTCTCTTTTTCAGATATAAAGCTTGCATCAGTTATATATGAGAAGTCCCCGATTCTGAATCCAAAAACATATTTGTGATTATAATGGATTGCCTTGACAGGTATTATCTTAACCTCCCGGATCTCAAGCGGTCGGTTTCCAAAAGTATGTAAATGAATCTCAGGAACTCCAGGATACGGATCCTTTTCAAATGCATAAAAAAACTCCCGTTTAATAACTTTTTGAACCTCTTTGGTGGTATAAACATCAGCCGGACGACGAAGGATATAGTTAAAAGCTCTTACATCGTCAAGACCGCCCAGATGGTCCTTATGACTGTGTGTTATAAGTATGGCATCAATTGATTTTATTTTCAAACGCAACATCTGCTGTCTGAAGTCAGGTCCGCAATCAACTACAATTTTTTTCTCATTGATTTCGATTAAAATTGACGACCGAAGCCTTATATCACGGGGATCTTCTGATGTGCAAACAGGGCATTCGCATGCGATTACAGGGACTCCCTGAGAAGTACCTGTACCTAAAAAAATTACCTTCATCGAAATCAATATCTGATTTTCAAAAATAATCAAAGTATGATAAACCTCTTAACTTTTTAACTCAGGAAATAGTAACTTTGCAGTTCAGTATTGGAATCATATACCAACTAACCTGTGTTTAACAGACTAAGAATAAAGGTCGGCCATCATAATTTGTTAAAAGAACAATCAAGCCTGGGCAGAAAATTGCGCCTTCTGAATCTGGATCAGGCCAGACGGATTGGAATTCTTTACAGTCTAAATGACGTTCCCGATTATGATAAAGTTTCAGAATTCGTCTCAGAATTGCAGCATAAACAGAAGGATGTAAAAGCCCTGGGATTTGTCAGGAACAAAAATTTAATTACCCGGTTTTTGCCGAAATTATCGTTCGACTTTTTTTCGGTAAAGGATATTTCCTGGTTCTATAGACCAATACATACAAAGTTGAAAGATTTTATTGAAAAAGAATTTGACTTATTGATAGATCTTAGTGTCCATGAGAATTTTCCATTAAAATACATTGCCGGATTGTCGCATTCTTATTGTAAAGTAGGCAGGTTTTCAGAGGAAAACTCAAATTATTATGATATAATGATAGACATCAAACCCTCCGCTACTCTGGAAGATTTTCTTGATCAGGTTCGACATTATCTGACAATAATCAATAAATCATGAATATGGAAATCAATAAGTTTAAAGGAACCGGAGTTGCAATCGTTACACCCTTCAATGAATCGGGAGAGGTCGATTATCTTTCATTTGAAAAGATCATTAACCATACTGTTAATGGCGGCGTGGAGTTTATTGTTGTCTTGGGTACCACCGGCGAAGCTTCAACTTTGACACTGCCGGAACAGAAAGAATTGATCGGATACTCGATTAAAAAAATTGACGGACGGGTGCCTCTTGTTGTCGGTATAGGAGGAAACTCAACGGCACAGGTTGTTCATAAATTCTCGGAATATTCTTTCGAACGGATCGATGCAGTCTTATCCGTTTCTCCCTATTACAATAAACCAAACCAGGAGGGGATATACAGACATTTCAGGGAGGTTGCTGATGCCTCACCGGTACCCGTAATAATTTACAATGTTCCGGGACGTACGGGAAGCAATATCAGTGCCGCAACATGCTTACGTCTCGCATCTGATTGTTCAAAAATAATAGGTATAAAAGAGGCGTCGGCCAATTTCGACCAGATTTATACAATTTTAAAAAAACGTCCAAAAAATTTTCTTACACTTTCCGGGGATGACGGGCTCACTTTACCGTTACTATCGGCAGGTGCAGATGGAGTAATCTCGGTTGTAGCCAATGCCTATCCCAAAGAATTCTCTGATATGGTCAGATTCGGACTCGCCGGTGCATTTGATAAAGCCAGACCTCTTCATTTTAAACTGATTGAATTAATAAATACACTTTTTATTGATGGAAGTCCGGGAGGAATCAAAGCGGTGCTGGAACTAAAAAACTTATGTAAAAATTATTTACGTCTGCCTCTGGTTGGCGTTAATGAGGAAACATATAATAAAATTAAAATGGTTGTTGAATTAATAGGTTAAAAATATGATTCAGAAATTTACTCATCTGCTTGTTTTTGTACTTTCATTTTACTCATATAGCCTTTATTCTCAGGGTGATCAGCAGAAACTGAGCGATAGTATTTTTAACAAATGGGGAGAGATTTATTTTAAATTTACTGTCAACTCCAAAGCTGAGGTTGATATTCTTACAAGAATTATTTCGATTGAGAATTATACAATGAATGAAGTATTTGCATTTGCCAACCGCGAACAGTTCACAGACTTTTTGAAAATGCAATATAAATATACCATTCTTCCCAATCCCGGTGGATTATTGAAAGAGACTGATCTTATACCTGACTCTTTAGATAAAAAAGTACGAACTACAACTGTGTGGAATTTTTATCCAACCTATCAGCAATATGTAGATACAATGCTTTACTTTGCTTCAGCATATCCGGAAATTTGCAGACTCGACACAATTGGGACTACTGTCCAGAACAGATTATTGATGGCATTAAAAATAAGTGACAGCGTTAATTCAGATGAAGGTGAGCCTGAGTTTTTATATACATCCTCTATGCATGGTGACGAAACCACCGGTTATATACTTATGCTTCATCTTATCGACTCACTCTTATCCGGATATGGGGTCAGTTCCAGAATAACAGATATCATCAACAGTACGGAAATTTATATCAATCCACTGGCTAATCCTGATGGGACATACCATGGAGGGAACAATACAGTTTACGGAGCCACACGGTATAATGCCAACGGTTACGACCTTAACAGAAATTATCCTGATCCGGCAGGAACATTTACCGGACCAAGACAGAAAGAAACGCTTGCATTCATGAATTATGCCGACGAACATACTTTTATAATGTCTGCTAATTTTCATGGAGGTGCGGAGGTTTTTAATTATCCGTGGGATTGCTGGTATAAGCTGACAGCCGACGACGACTGGTGGTATTATGCAGGACGCGAGTATGCCGATACTGTTCATGCATACAGTCCTCCGGGCTACTTTACATTTCTCAACAACGGAGTAACAAATGGTGCTGCCTGGTATCAGATTTTTGGAGGCAGGCAGGATTACATGAATTACTTTAAACATTGCCGCGAAGTTACTATTGAACTCTCGAATGAGTTCATTCTGCCAGCTAATAAATTAATCAGTCGCTGGAATTATAATTATCATTCTCTCCTTAATTATATGGAACGTGTAAACTATGGTTTTCAGGGAATAATCACCGACACTGTATCCGGAGAACCCTTAAAGGCTATGGTCTATATTGCAGATCATGATATTGATAGTTCCTGGGTGTGGTCAAAATTACCATCCGGCTTTTATAGCCGTCCTATATTTGAAGGGAATTATAACGTCACCTTTTCATCCTTAGGATATTTTTCCAAGACGATTTACAATGTTAATGTTACAAATTTAACCACGACCTACCTGAATGTCCAGTTAAGGCCTGTTACATACGGAGTTATACCCAAAATTTCAAAGGCAGCAATGGTATTTCCTAATCCAAATAATGGTACATTCCAGGTATTTTTACCCGAAACCCGTGACGATCAAATTAAAGCTGTGGTTTACAATATATTTGGTGAGGTCGTGATAACAAATAATTTTAATTTATCTCAAGGCAGTTCTAATATTGTCATCGAAATGGAGGGGCAATCTGCAGGGCTGTATTTCCTTCAAATTGATATCGGGAAGAATACTTATACTGATAAAATCCTGCTGCGGTAAATCGCCGCTGTTTTCATTTATTGATATTAAATGCGTAATCCGAAGCCGAGTCCAACTCTGAACAGGATAACCATTATGAATGTAATAAGTATATAATAACCGGCTAATTTAATTTTCCGAGGTTCCTCATCGAAATACAAATCCTGCATGTTTATGCTTCTGAATACAATCGGAAGGATCAGTAATAAAGTACATCCGTTTAAAAAAATCTCAAAAGGTCTTACTTCCGGCATTTTCAAAATAATAATTATGATATTTCCAATAATAAAAGGGTAAAGAAACTGTGAGAATACGAATCTGAGCCTGTTGTACTGATTAAGTATGTTAAAATATATATTAGCTGAATAAAGAAAAAGTCGCGCCATAAACAAACCTGTCAGAAAAATACAGATAAAGGAAAACAGCGTGAGGATCATTTTACCAGTATCCATAACAAACTGATACATGATAACATATCCAAATCCCTCATTCAATAATGCACCAACAAGCATATTACCAAAAAAGTTGATAATCAGATGACAAAAACTCCACAGAACGAGAAGCCGAAGTATTCCTGTTTCTGAGACTACTTTGAAATACAGAATAAACAGCAGGATTGCAAAAAAAATGGAGAGCAATGGACCACTTGAGAAGACAGCTGAAACCGCATCCCCTGTCCAATCATTACCACCGATCAGATAATTAATGCCATAATAATAAATAATGGAATCAATATTGAAGGCTGAAGCAGAAATTGCGGTAATTAACTGGGTAAGGAAATAGACCAATAAATATGACAGCAAAAAAATAGTGACCGAGTTTATAGTAATAATCAGGTAAGTTCCTTTCGGGATCTTGTTAAGAGATTCTGAACTGTAATTCTTTTGAAACGGTATGGAAAACAGTGTTCCCCTTTTGTAAAGAAACCGGATTTTGCGGTATGATCTGTAAATGCGTTCTTTTGCCGATAGGGGAGAAGCTGACATTCTGGTTTTCAATAAATATCTGCTACTCGTGGTATCTCTCCGGATGAGTATTTTCCTTCATCCAGTTTTTTCCTGACCTCCGAAAAGGAATCTATTGTTTGTTTAACATCCTCAAGCGTATGAACAGATGTAGGGATCAGACGTAACATGATAACTCCTTTAGGTACTACCGGATATATTACCATTGAACAAAAGATTCCGTAGTTTTCACGCAAATCGGCAACAATCTGTGTAGCTTCACTGAGACCGCCCTTAAGAAAAACGGGTGTAACCGGTGACTTTGTCCTTCCGATATCAAAACCTTTTTCACGAAGACCATTCTGTAGTGCTTTAACAATGGTCCACAATTTTTCGCGTAATTCCGGTTGGGTCCGGATTAACTCAAGACGCTTTAGTGATCCAATGACCATTGGCATTGGAAGAGATTTCGCAAAAATCTGGGAACGCATATTAAAAGTCAGCGCTTTTATAATCCGTTTTTCGCTGGCGACAAATGCACCTATCCCTGCCATTGCTTTCGCAAATGTGCCAAAATAAACATCTACGCCGTCAAGTACATTTTGCTCTTCACTCGTTCCCGCACCTGTTCTGCCCATTGTTCCGAAACCATGAGCATCGTCAACAAGGAACCGGAATCCATACTTATCCTTGAATTTTATAATCCCGCTTAAATTCCCAAGATCGCCCGGCATCCCAAAAACCCCTTCAGTAATTACAAGTATACCTCCACCTGTTTGATCCGCAAGTTTACGGGCTCTCTTTATCTGCTGTTCAAATTTTTCAATATCGTTATGTGGGAACACAAATCTTTTGCCAACATGTAACCGTAATCCATCAAGAATGCAGGCATGCGCATCTGAATCATAAACAACCACATCATGCCTGTCAAGCATTGAATCGATAATTGAAACCATGCCCATATAACCATAATTCAGTAAATAAGCAGCTTCCTTATGTTCAAAAGTAGCCAGTTCGTGTTCGAGTTGTTCATGATAAACGGTCTGTCCCGACATCATACGAGCTCCCATCGGATAGGCAAGTCCAAACTGACCTGAGGCTTCCATGTCGGCCTTCCGAACCTCCGGGTGATTGGCCAGTCCAAGATAATTGTTCAGACTCCATACCAGAACCGGCTTTCCCCGGAAGAACATCCGATTCGAAATTTCACCCTCAAGCTTTGGGAAAAAATAATATCCGTATCCGGCATCTGCAAGTTGTCCGAGAGGTCCCATGTGATCAACTATTCTGTCAAAAATATCCACTGTAAATAAGATTTAGTTATTTGTATCGTTTTAAACCTGTACAAAAATATAATTTTTTTTGACTTGTAGAAAGAAGAGAATTCATTGACCTCCGGCTTCATTATATTAGTTTATTTCAATCAAAAATTGTACTTTTGCACCATGAAAATCAGGTCGATCTTAGTCTTCTTGACATCTTTGACATTAGTTCTAAGTTCTTGCGGATTTCAACATATTTTAAAAAAAGGATCAGTCGACGAAAAATATGAGGCTGCAATCAGGTATTATAACGAAAAAGATTATTCCAGATCGCTTCAGCTCTTTGATCAGCTGGTTGGAGTGATGCGTGCAACAGATAAATCGGAAAAGATTTATTATTACTATGCTTACTGTTATTATAACCAAAAGGACTACACGCTTGCTTCCTACTATTTTAAACGTTATTGTACGAACTTCCCGAATTCCCCGCAGGCTGAAGAGTGTCAATTTCTTAGTGCGTACTGCAATTTCCTGAATTCGCCCGAATATAGTCTTGACCAAACAATAACTTTTGAAGCTATTAAAGACCTTCAGTTTTTTACAAATACTTATCCTACAAGCAAAAGAGTCTCAGAATGTAATGATCTTATTGATAAATTAAGGGAAAAACTTGAATATAAGGATTACAGGATTGCACGGATGTATTACAGAATGGATGATTATGCCGCCTCAATTCAGACATTTGACAATATACTGAAAGAGTTTCCTGATACTCCGCACAAAGAAGATATCCTCTTCTTGATATTTAAGTCGTATCACAAATTTGCAAAAGAAAGTGTTGAAGAAAAGAAAAAGGAGAGGCATACTAAAGCCATAAATGCATATAACGAATTTATTGCACAATATCCGGAAAGTAAATTTTTAGCAGAAGCAAACACCCTGAAGGAAAAGTCAAAGAATGAGCTTGATGCTATGTATCTGAAGGATAAACAAAAAATTTCACAGGAAAGCAAACCCAATCAACAAAAACAAAAGTAGAAGATGGATTACAAAAAGATTAAGACAGAGCTTTACGCCGTTACACGTAATATTGAGGATTTTACCAAGGGAACCAATAATGTTTACGAAACAGTGGCAGTTTTATCAAAAAGAGCTAATCAGATTGGATTAGAAATGAAGGAAGAATTAAATCAAAAAATTTCCGAGTTCGCAACAACCACCGATAATCTGGAAGAGGTGTTCGAAAACCGCGAACAAATAGAAATTGCCAAATATTACGAACATCTTCCCAAGCCAACCTTAATTTCTGTTCATGAATATTTAAATAATGAGGTATATTTCCGGAATCCTCATAAGGAAAAGGCTGAAGATTTTTAACTTCTATATATGGATGCCTTGCTGAAGGGTAAAAAAATTATAATAGGTATCACCGGGAGCATTGCTGCTTATAAAATACCATACCTGATCCGCTTGTTAATTAAGGAAGAGGCGGAAATCAGGGTAATCATGACGCATGCAGCAAAGGAGTTTGTAACTCCGCTAACTCTTTCAACCCTTTCCAGGAATCCGGTCATTATTGATCCCTTTGATCAGGGAACCGGAGTCTGGAGCAATCATGTTGAAACAGGACAATGGGCGGATCTTATGATATTTGCTCCTGTCACTGCGAATACATTAGCGAAAATGGCGAACGGTATCGCAGATAACTTCCTCGTGACGACATACCTTTCTTCCAGATGTCCGGTTTATATTGCACCTGCGATGGATCTTGATATGTATAACCATCCCTCCACACAGCACAATATCGATACTCTTCGCTCATATGGAAATACTATCATTGAACCGCAAACCGGTGATCTGGCAAGCGGTTTATCCGGTCCGGGGAGGTTAGAAGAGCCTGATAAAATTTTAAAAATCATTTTTGATCACTTCTCTCAGGAAAAACTTTTGGAAGGGAAAAGGTTACTTGTGACGGCAGGTCCTACATATGAAAGGATTGATCCGGTGAGGTTTATTGGAAACTTTTCTTCGGGAAAGATGGGATTTGCCCTGGCTGACCAGGCAGCAGGGATGGGGGCAGAAGTTACACTCGTTACCGGACCAACATCTCTGCAGACACAACATCAGAGAATTAACAGGATAGATGTAGAATCATCTGCTGAGATGTCGGATATCTGTCTTTCGAAATCCCAAAGTGCCGATGTTATTATTATGGCTGCGGCGGTTTCAGATTTCACAGTAAAAAATGTGCGGAAAAGAAAAATAAAGAAAACCGGTGAAAACTTTAGTCTTGATCTTTTACCCACAACTGATATATTAAAAGAATTAGGGAACAATAAAAGGAAAGATCAGATTCTGGTAGGTTTTGCGCTTGAGACTGATAATGAGGTCATTAATGCTAAAAGTAAAATGAAAGAAAAAAATCTTGATTTTATTGTCCTGAACTCGCTTAATGACCAGGGAGCCGGCTTTGGTACTGACACTAATAAAGTCATGATAATAAACCGGAAAGGAAAACTTATCCGGAGTGAGATGAAAACCAAACCACAGGTAGCCAATGACATTCTTCTTGCCATTTCCAAAAAGCTCAGTTTCCAATAGATACTTCTGGCTATGAAAAAGACGCTGATCTTTTTTTTACTCATCATTTATTCCCTCCGGTTTTATGGTCAGGAATTTGATTGTATGGTCAGTGTAACAGCTCCACAAATTGAAGGCAGCGATAAAAAGATTTTCGAAACCCTTCAGAATGCAATGTATGAATTCATGAATAACCGGAAATGGACCAACTATAACCTGAGAACTGAAGAAAGACTTGAATGTACTATCCTTCTAACTGTTACCGACCGGCTTACGGCAGATGAATTTCGTGGAAATCTTAATGTGGTACTGCGTCGTCCGGTTCTTAATACCGCTTATAACTCTGTATTATTAAACTATATAGACAAGGGATTTCAATTCAGATATGTCGAATTCCAGCCTTTAGATTATTCTGACGGCACCTTTACATCCAATCTGACATCTGTTCTGGCATATTATTCATATATTTTTTTAGGGCTGTATTTTGATTCATTTTCGCAAAATGGAGGAACACAGTTTTTTGAAAAAGCTCAGGAGGTTGTCAATGCAGCCCAGAATGCACCTGAATCCGGATGGAAAGCTTATGAAAATGAAAAAAACCGGTGGTGGCTGATCAATAACTACCTTAATCCGGCTAATTCTGCTCTCCGCGATTTTGCCTATACCTATAATCGTTCAGGACTCGATCAAATGTATGAGAAAGTCGATCAGGGCAGGACAAGTATAACAGAAAGTCTTGGATATTTACAAAAATTGTACAATGCAAAACCAGGATTGTTTGCTCTTCAATTAATCTTCGATGCAAAACGGGATGAATTTGTTAATATTTATTCAGATCAGCGTGTCTCACCTACCGAAAAAACTACTGTGACGAACCTGCTGAAGGAAATTGATCCTGCAAACAGTTCAAAGTATCAGGTAATTCTTGACGGAAAATAGTACCAGACTGTAGCAATGCTGTTAAAACTTTCCATTGAAAATTATGCATTGATCCATAAGCTTGAGATTGATTTCTCTGCCGGATTATCAGTCATTACAGGAGAAACCGGAGCGGGCAAATCCATTCTCCTGGGAGCTTTATCCCTGATACTCGGGCAACGGGCAGAAGGCACGATGTTGCTTGACAGTAGTAAAAAATGTATTGTTGAGGGTGTCTTTGCAATCAAAGGTTATAACCTTGAGGATTTTTTTCAGACAAATGAACTGGATTTTGATGAAACAACCATTTTAAGAAGGGAAATTTCTCACGCGGGGAAATCCAGGGCGTTCATTAATGATTCCCCGGTTTCGCTTTCCCAGTTAAAAGATTTTGGAGACAGATTGATAAATATTCATTCCCAGCATACAACAAGGACATTAAATGATGCTGATTTTCAGATTTCGGTTTTAGACAGCTATGCAGATAATAATTCAATCATCTCTGAGTACCGGCTTGGGTATTCAAGGTTAACCGATCTGAGGAAAAAGATAAAAGAACTCGTAAATATTGAAAAGGGAGTAAAAGGAGACTTTGATTACTATTCCTTCCTGTATAAAGAGCTTACGGATGCAGATTTAAAGGATGGAGAACAGGAAGAGATAGAAAACCGTATAAAAATCCTTTCGCATGCGGAAGAAATAAAAGCCAGACTGTTTAATGACCTTGAAATCCTTTTAAATGATGAAAATTCTGTTCTCAGTAAATTGTCGGCAGTAACATCTTCATTGAGTGAAATATCAAAGTATTTCGAACAGATATCACCGCATCTGGAAAGGTTGAAAAGTAACTACATTGATATCAAAGATATCACAGATGAGATAGAAAATCTCAATGAACAGATTTATGTTGATTCAAAGGAAATTGAAACATTGAATCTGCGTCTTGACCTGATTTACAGACTGGAAAAGAAACACCAGGTATCGCGAATTAAAGAGTTACTTGAATTAAAATATAATATTGAAAATAAATTACATAACACCGCTAATCTCGAGGAAAAGATTAGATTGGTTCAACAGGAAATTGATGTGATCCGGGATCGGCTCAGGAAACTTGCCAAGGAAATCTCAGATTCAAGAATAAAATCATTTTTATCCTTTGAAAAAGAAATTATCCGACTCCTTTCTTCTCTCGGTATGCTTCATGCTGAATTTAAAATTGAGCATACGATAACGGAAGATCTTACATTCGATGGAATGGATAAGATTCGCTTTTTATTCAGCGCTAATAAAGGGATTTCACTCAATGAGGTCTCAAAGATTGCATCAGGTGGAGAACAATCGAGACTTATGCTGGGTATAAAATCAATGATCTTTCAGAAAAACCTTCTTCCAACAATTGTATTTGATGAGATAGATAGTGGCGTTTCAGGTGAGATCGCCGGTAAAGTTGGCGATATTCTTTTAAAAATGTCAAGGACAATGCAGGTAATAGTTATAACGCACCTTCCTCAGATTGCCGGTAAAGGAGATCACCATTTTTGGGTATTCAAAACAATTGAAAAGGACATTTCCCGGACAGGAATTAAAAAACTTAACCATAAAGAACGGGTTAAAGAAATAGCGAAAATGTTAAGTGATAAAAGTATTACCGCTGCTGGATATCAGGCGGCCAGTGAATTGCTGAAAAATTAATACAATAGAAGAAACTGATATCATTTTTAAATTTATCTCCTATGGGTTTTAATCTATTAAAAAATAAAAAAGGAATAATATTCGGAGCTCTGGATGATAAATCATTGGCATGGAAAACCGCAATAAGAGCCTATGAGGAGGGAGCTCAGTTTACTCTTTCAAATACACAGTCGGCAATCAGGTTTGGTCAGGTAAATACACTGGGAAAAAAATGCAATGCCAAAGTCATTACTGCCGATGCGACCCGGCTACAGGATATTGAACAGGTTTTTATTCAATCAATGGAAATACTCGGTGGCAAAGTTGATTTCGTTGTCCATTCGATCGGAATGTCTTTAAATGTCAGGAAACATCGTGAATATGATGACCTCGACTATGATTATTTCTTAAAGACCATTGATATATCGGCTCTTTCCTTTCATAAACTTCTTCAGGTTGCAAAGAAACTGGATGCGATAAATGAATGGGGATCGGTTTTGACATTTACTTATATTGCCGCCCAACGTACCTTGTATGGTTATAATGATATGGCTGATGCCAAGGCCTTACTTGAGTCAATTACCCGGAGTTTTGGATATATTTACGGCCGGGAGAAAAAAATAAGAATCAACTCAATATCCCAGTCGCCGACAAAAACAACTGCAGGAAGTGGGATCAAAGGTGTTGACGGACTAATTGATTTTACTGAAAGGATGTCGCCGCTGGGTAATGCTACTGCAGAGGAATGTGCAAATTTTGCAATCGTATTATTGTCGGACCTGAGCAGGAAAATTACCATGCAGAATATCTACCATGATGGTGGTTTCTCGAGCATGGCAATGAGTCTGAAGGCAATGACCCAGTATAATAAGTGTCTGGATGAAGAAATTTAATTTCTTTGTTCCACTTTTTTAATTTATATTAAATTTGCAACCTTTGAGGGTAAGCAAAAAACAAATAACATTATCTCAGTAATTATCACTCCGACTATTATTCATCTGACCAGTTGATGATAGTGGCATATTCTGTTGTTTCCCTGCTTGGAAGCATATGACTATTAATATTAATAATTTAAACCGATGAAAATTTTAGTGTGTATCAGCCAGATTCCGGACACTACCACAAAGGTGAAATTTACCAGTGATTACACAAAACTCGACACATCGGGAATCCAGTGGGTTATCAACCCATGGGATGAGTTATCACTGACAAGAGCTCTTGAAATTAAAGATAATCCATTAAGTAAAATCGAATCGGTAACTGTTGCACATGTTGGACTGGTCGGGACGGAACCGACAATACGCAAGGCCTTAGCTATTGGGGCTGATGATGCGATCAGGATAAATGCTGACCCAAAGGATGCCTTTTATGTTGCAGCCCAGTTAGCCGAAGTTATCAAACAACAACCATACGATATCATTCTGTGTGGTATTGAATCTGGCGACTACAATGGATCAACAGTAGGGGGGATGCTTTCCGAGTTTCTTTCTATTCCCTCTGTATCAGCTGTATCTGAACTGAATATCGAAAATGGAATAATCCGGTTAACACGACAAATCGATGGAGGGAAAGAAATCCTTGAAATTACATCTCCCTTTGTTGCTGTCGTTCAGAAGGGCATTGCAAAAGAACCACGGATTGCATCAATGAGAGGGATCATGACAGCACGGACTAAATCTTTGAAAGTAATTGAACCTGTTGAAATTGCTCCCATGACTGAAATCCTCGGATTCGAGTTGCCTAAACCCCGTCCCGCATGCAAGTACATTGACCCGGAAAAACCAGGTCAGTTGATAGAATTACTTCAGAATGAAGCTAAGATCATTTAACAAATAATCTCTAAATCATCAACATATGGCAGTTTTAGTTTTTGCAGAAAATTGGGATGGAAATTTCAAAAAATTATCATTTGAGCTACTTTCGTATGCATCAAGGATTGCTGAAATGCTAAATACAACAACGGTCGCTTTATCGATTGGGAAAGTCGATCGCAGCCAGTTGGAAAATTTAGGGAATTATGGTGTAAATAAGATAATCCATATATCAAACGAACTTCTTTCCAACCTCGACAATAAAGTGTATACTGAAGTTATTGCGGATATTGCCGGAAAGGAAAATTGTTCGGTCATTATTCTCTCAAATAATAACACCGGCAAGGCGATTGCTCCGAGGTTATCCGTACTTCTTAAAGCCGGTATGGGTTCCGGTGTTAGTAAATTGCCATTAAGCATTGACCCGTTTACTGTATATAAAAAAGTTTTTTCGGGTAATGCGTTTGCAAGAGTCGTCCTGAAATCAGAAATCAAGATATTGACCTTAGCCCAGAATTCGTTTGAAATAATTGAAAAAAATAATAATCCGACCATCGACAATATCATTGTTCAACCTGCTTCAGAAATAACAACACAGATCAAAGAAGTTCAAAAGCAAACAGGAAAAATACTGCTAACTGACGCCGATATAGTTGTTTCCGGTGGACGGGGAATGAAATCTCCTGATAACTGGGGACCTCTTGTTGAACTTGCGGGATTACTCAACGGTGCAACAGCCTGTTCACGACCTGTATCTGATGAAGGATGGAGATCTCATGAAGAACATACGGGGCAGACCGGGAAAATCATCGCTCCCAATCTGTATATTGCCATAGGAATTTCAGGAGCAACCCAGCATCTTGCAGGAGTAAGCTCATCTAAATATATCGTTGCGATAAATACTGATAAAGATGCTCCGATTTTTGAGGCTGCACAGTACGGAATTGTTGGAGACGCCCTGAAAATCCTTCCGAAATTAGTCGAAGCTGTAAAGGAGATAAAAGGGAAATAAGTAACTTATGGTAAAGCAGATAATATTTCTATTTTCCATTCTTGTTAGCCTAAGTATATTTTCTTTCACAATTTCCAGGATAATCCGGTACTTTAAAATTACCCGTCCTGCCTTCCCTGTTAAAAATTTTGGGAAAAGGTTATTTGTAATGCTTGATGTCGCATTTGTCCAGACAAAAATATTCCGCAGACCCGTCATTGGATTTTTTCATGCATTAGTCTTTTGGGGATTTTGTGTTATTCTTTTCGGAAGTGCCGAAATGGTTATTGACGGATTATCAGGAAAGGAAAAATCATTGAAATTTCTGGGTTTTTTTTATGACATAATAATTGCCTCCGGGGATATTTTCGGACTTCTTATTGTATTTTCAATCATTATCTTTCTTAGCCGGCGGCTGTTTTTTCATATAAAAAGGTTCGAGGGGATTGAAATGAAACGGGTTTCTCATATCGATGCAAATATTGCATTGTTACTGATTCTGTTTTTAATGATCTCCCTTTTAGGAATGAATTCTTCATATATCCTACAGCAGGAAAAGCTGGGGCAGGATGTTTATGGTGTTTTCCCTGCAAGCCAGTTATTTAAAAATATTTTCACCGGTACTTCGGCGGTTACAATTGAAATTTTTTATGAGATTTTCTGGTGGTCACATATACTGCTCATCCTTCTTTTCGCAAATATCCTGCCTTATTCAAAGCATTTCCATGTCTTTATGTCTGTTCCGAATGTATTTCTTTCCAGATTGGATCCACTTGGAAAATTACCAAATATGGATAATGTCACCAGAGAAGTCATGATGATACTTGATCCTGCATCAAAGTTACCGGAAGCATCGCAGACTTCATCATCCGGTCGATTTGGAGTGAAGGATATTGAAGATGTAACTTGGAAGAATTATTTTGATTCTCTGGCATGTACCGAATGCGGAAGATGCACTTCCGTCTGCCCTGCAAACCTGACAGGTAAAAAACTTTCTCCAAGGAAAATAATTATGGATGTCCGGGCAAGGATGAAGGAAAAGGGCCCCTGGATTGTAAAGAATGGAAAAGAATTCAGCGATATGAGGTCTTTAATCAGGGATTATATCTCTGAAGAAGAATTATGGGCATGTACTACTTGTAACGCATGTGCAAAAGAGTGTCCGATAAATATCGACCAGCCAACACTCATTGTAAATATGCGCAGATATCTTGTAATGGAAGAAGGGTTAGCTCCCGGTGGATTAAAATCCATGTTCCAGAATATTGAAAATAATGGAGCTCCATGGCAGTTTTCACCGGAGGACCGGCTGCAATGGTCAAAAGACCTTGAAATCAAGGTCAATGTGGTTTGAATTGTTAAGGTAGATATGGCTGAACAATTTGAGAAACTGAAGGTTGAGGTACCAGTAATGGCAGATTTATTTGCCAGAGGTGAAAAACCGGAATATCTTTTCTGGGTGGGATGTGCAGGTGCATTCGATGATAGGTATAAGAAAGTAACTTGCGCATTCACAAAAATACTGTCTTTTCTTAATGTCAGCTATGCAGTGCTTGGGAGAGAGGAATCCTGTTCGGGAGATCCAGCACGGCGTTCGGGAAATGAGATGCTTTATCAAATGCAGGCTATCCAGAATATCAGATTATTTAAAAGGTATGAAGTTAAAAAAATCCTGACTATTTGTCCTCATTGCTTTAATATCTTTAAAAACGAATATCCTGACCTTGGTGGGAATTACGAAGTGGTAAACTATTTACAATTTCTTGTCGATAATATTGAAAATGGTAAACTTGTACTGAGCCCTGGTACTCTGGAAAAGACAAAAATCACCTTTCACGACCCATGTTATCTGGGGAGGGCAAATGGCATTTATGATGAACCACGGGTATTGTTGAATGCTTTATCCTCAAATTGTATTGAAATGCATCGAAATAAAAGCTTTGCACTTTGCTGTGGCGGTGGAGGCGGTCAGATGTTCAAAGAAGCAGAGAAGGGAGATAAGGAGGTGTTCATCGAGCGGATTGAAGATGCATTGAAAACTGAAGCAGGAGTAATAGCGACGGCCTGTCCGTTTTGCATGACAATGATGACAGATGGGTTAAAATATAAAAATAAGGAATATCAGGTAAAGAATTATGATATAGCCGAATTAATTTCCATGGCATTAGAGTTATAACAGGTTAAAAATGAAAACAGCAAAAATGGAGAAAAGAGAAACATTGAAAAGTGGTGAATTTCTGGTAAAAGAATCGAATCCGATGGATATTTTTATTCCTGAGGAATTTAATGAAGAGCAAAAGATGATTGCCCGGACATGCAAGGATTTTCTTGAAACCGAACTATATCCTGTACTGGATAAGATTGATTCCCCTGACATTTCTTTGATGAAGAGTACTCTGAAGAAATCGGGTGATTTGGGTCTGATGGGTATTTCAGTTCCGGAGGCTTATGGTGGATTTGGACAATCCTTTGTAACTCAAATGCTTGCTGCAGAAGTTATAGGGGCTGGATATTCATTTTCAGTTGCTTTTATGGCACATTGTGGTATCGGTACATTACCAATTGTATATTATGGTAATGAATACCAGCGTAAACAGTATGTAACGAAGTTGGCTACAGGCGAGATACTTGGAGCATATTGTTTAACTGAGCCCGGTGCAGGAAGTGATGCAAATGCCGGAAAAACAAAGGCAGTTTTATCAGAAGACGGAAAGCACTACATCCTCAACGGACAAAAAATGTGGATTACAAATGCTGGATTTGCTGATATTCAGACGGTATTCGCCAAAATTGACAATGACCGCGTATTAAGTGCCTTTATTGTTGAAAGAAATTTTCCGGGGGTTGTTGTCAATCCTGATGAAAAGAAAATGGGAATTAAAGGATCTTCAACTGCTCAGATATTTTACAATGATGTGAAAGTACCTGTTGAAAATCTTCTCGGTAAAAGAGGAGAGGGCTTCCGGATTGCTTTAAGTATTCTTCATATGGGTCGCATCAAGCTCGGAGCAAATGTTTTAGGCGCTGCAAAGAAAGCCATCACTGATTCCGTAAGGTATGCCAATGAAAGGAAACAATTTTGCGTATTGATTTCATCCTTTGGGGCAATAAAACATAAGCTTGCAGAGCAGGTTATCAGAACTTTTACTCTTGAATCTGCAATTTACAGGGTTAGCAAAGATATCAGCGACCTGATTGACAACTATAAAATGGTTGATGGGGCCGATGTTGGCAAAGCCTCTATTGAAGGGATCAGTCATTATGCCGTTGAAGCAGCAATCCTGAAGGTATTTGGCTCGGAAGTCCTGGATTTTGTTATTGACGAGGCATTACAGATCCACGGAGGCATGGGATATTCATCTGAAATGGTTGTAGAAAGGGGATACAGAGACTCCAGAATTAATAGGATATTCGAAGGTACTAATGAGATCAACAGGCTGCTTGTAGTAGATACAGCGATGAAAAGAGCAATGAAAGGAGATTTTGATCTTTTTGGTGAAGCAGAGAACCTGGCATCAAACCTAAAGAGCTTTAAAATTGAAAAAGATTCGCATAATGATTATTATCAGGAGAAGCAAGCGTATTTAAAAAATTTCAAAAAGGCTATTTTGTTGGTAATACACGGGACATCTAAAGCATTTGATAAAAAATTAGTCCACGAGCAGGAGGTGTTAAACAATATTTCAGATATGATAATCGAAACATATATGTCTGAATCTTTAGCTCTCCGGATCCAAAAAATGGAGAATCTCAAAGCTAATAGTAACATGGATATATATAAGGAGATACTGAACGTAAATGTTTATGATACATCTGAGAAGGTAAGGAAAAATGCCTATGATGCCATTTACTCATATGCAAATCAGGAAGAAGCTTCAGAGCTGATCAAAGTAATAGATATACTGACTAGTGTAAAAGGCGTCAATGTGAAAAAATCGAGGAGAATTATTGCAGATAAACTGATCGCCGATAACTCTTATCAATTTTAGGAACTGTATCCGGAAATATCGGATACCCCCTCCTAATAAAACTAACAAGTTTTTAGTACTTTTGTCCGCCCTATAAAAAATGATGTTGACAAGCAATTTAATTGGAAGCGTTATCCTGGCACGTACTGCAAATGATGGTTCCTCGTTTGATCCGAGTATGCTTTATCTGATCCTTGCACTCATAGGATTTTTTATTTTAATACTTGTCCTGGTGTTTTTACGTAAAAGTTTATTCCCTTTAATCCGTCTTGCGTTTATTAGACTCGTCTATGGTCGATACAGTTTTGAATTCCTTGAATTTTTTAAAGATAATAATTTAAGAAGTCCATATAATAACTGCATAAAAGATGAGATCACCATGCATTTTTTTTGCTTTTTTAGAAAAATAAAAAATTCAGAAGAGTATACAACCAATGTGAATATTGAATATGGTTCAGTTCCATTTTTATACAGTTACAAAAAAATGCTTAAGACCAGGGGAGCGCCCCAATGCGTCAATGTTGCGATGTTTAACAACGCACGGATCAATGTTTTGGGGTATAATGAAACTATTCAAGGATTAAAAATGAAATCCATCCATTATTTCATCGATGGTTTATTCGTAATGGGTGAATATATCATCTCGGAAATTCAAAAGGTTAAACCGGCATCCATTACAGGAACATTATCATCGAAATACCTTAGCGGTATTGATTTATCTTCTAAGGAGGTTTTTTATATTACCGATTCAAGCGGAAATATGATCAATTATGAACATAACGGGTTTTCAGTAAACATCCGTTATTTGTTCAGAGGAGATAAAACAACGAATGATATACTTTACTCTGTTTTCGGGGATGGAACTAAGAATGGGAAAATTTTTATCAATGCGTTAAAAAACGAACAACTACTAAACAGGCTTTAATTTGTTTAAAATACTGTCTGTCTGCGGTTTCTCAGTTTACATTTTCCGGTTGTGTCTGCCCGGTTTCCTGTTTTGAAACATAGACAACAATTTCATCCTTTTCTTTCTGGTAATCTACCGTTATAATATCACTTGGAGAAAGCTTCGTTTTAATTATCTCTTCGGCAAGGTTATCTTCAACATATTTCTGAATGGCCCTTTTCAGAGGACGGGCGCCGAACTGGGCATCCCAACCTTTCTCGACTATAAAATCCTTTGCCGGAGAAGTAATTACTACCTGATAACCCATATTTTTTAGTCTTTCATATAGCTGTTTAAGTTCAATATCGATAATCTTATGGATATCATCACGGTCAAGAGAATCAAATATCACAACATCATCAATCCTGTTTAAAAATTCGGGAGCGAAAGTTTTTTTCAATGCATTTTCAATTACCCCTCTTGCGTAGTCGGTAGTTGCTGCCTGTTTTGCTGATGTAGTAAAGCCTACACCCTGACCAAAATCTTTTAGTTGTCGTGAGCCGATATTGGATGTCATTATTACAATAGTATTTTTAAAATCCACACGACGTCCAAAACTATCGGTCAGAACACCATCGTCCATGACCTGAAGCAGGAGATGGAATACGTCAGGATGAGCTTTCTCAATTTCATCCAATAATACAATCGAATAAGGTCTTCTTCTTATTTTTTCAGTCAGCTGGCCACCTTCTTCATATCCAACGTATCCGGGAGGAGCACCGATCAACCTTGATACGGCAAATTTTTCCATGTACTCGCTCATGTCAATGCGAACAAGTGCGTCTTCTGTGTCGAATAAAAATTTGGCAAGGACTTTTGCCAGATGGGTTTTCCCAACTCCGGTCGGACCTAAGAAGATAAATGTACCTATAGGTTTATTAGGATCTTTTAATCCTGCTCTGTTTCGTCTTATCGACTTGACAACTTTTTTAATAGCTTCATTCTGCCCGATAACTGAATTTTCCAGTTCACTTTCCATACTCAGTAAACGGTCGCTCTCATTCTTAGCAATCCGTTGTACCGGAATCCCTGTCATCATTGCAACCACCTCTGCAACGTTTTCTTCAGAAACCGTTTGCCGGTTAATTTTAGAGTTTTCCTCCCATATGTGTTTCTCGCGTTCCAGGCTTTCCTGCAGTTTTCTTTCTGTATCCCTCAGATCAGCGGCTTCCTCGAACTTCTGACTATTGATGGCCTGCATCTTTTTCTTTCTCGTCTCCTCAATCTGGTTCTCGATTTTCATTATCTCCGGGGGAACATTAATATTGGAAATATGAACTCTTGCCCCGGCTTCATCCAAAGCATCAATGGCTTTATCGGGCAAATACCTGTCCGAAATATACCTGTTGGTCAGCAATACACATGCCTTGATCGCATCATTATTATAATTTACAAGATGATGGTCCTCGTACTTTTCTTTTATATTATGAAGAATTTCAATCGTCTCTTCGGTTGTTGTAGGATCAACAAGAACCTTCTGGAATCTCCGTTCAAGTGCTCCATCTTTTTCAATGTACTGACGGTATTCATCAAGAGTTGTTGAGCCGATACATTGGATTTCTCCTCTTGCAAGTGCCGGTTTAAACATATTGGAAGCATCTAATGAACCGGAAGCATTTCCTGCACCAACAATCGT